>JAEEGH010001651.1_pt1 | contig 63214 bp, 53 predicted proteins | sample 9134181 | NCBI WGS metagenome assembly JAEEGH01 (sample SAMN16246544, study PRJNA631951) | gut metagenome | biome: gut microbiome; feature: rumen; material: DP-attached | host: Bos | place: Iran: Karaj | collected 2018-10
ATTTGCCTTCGAGAGATTCGTCGTTATCTACCCAGTCTGAAACAGAAATAACGCGGAAATGGTCTTTGTCGTCTCTGATGTAGACTGTTTCTATGCCGGCGTTTATTATGGTACGCTTGCACATTGAACAGCTTGAAGCGTTTTTTATATAAGAACCGTCTTCCATTTCAAGACCTGTCAAATAAAGCGAAGAGCCAATCATTTTATCGCGGCTTGCGCTTATTATGGCGTTTACTTCGGCATGAACTGAACGGCAAAGCTCGTATCGTTCACCGCGCGGAATCTGCATTTTCTGGCGGATACATTCGCCGATGTCAGAGCAGTTTTTTCTGCCGCGCGGTGCACCGACATAACCGGTGGAAATAACTTCGTCGTTTTTGACGATAACCGCACCATAGCGGCGTCTTAAACATGTGCTTCTCTGCGAAACGATTTCTGCCAAATCAAGATAATAATTGTGTTTGTCGCGTCTTTCCATAATATTCCTGCAATATGTTAAAGTTTTCAGCTAAAAGAGAGCCTTGCCTATAAAACAGAATGTAGGTATTTCACCGGCTTCGTCAATACAGCCGTCAACGTCGTCATTAAAGAAAGAGAAGCCGCCTAATATTACTGAAGAATCTGAAAAGATGGATTTTGGTTTGCGCAAAATCAGCAGCTCGGCAGAAGATAAAGCCGTATCCCATTTAATTTTATTGAACGAGGCGCGGATTTCATCGTCTGAAATTTCAAAGTCGTTTCCAACTTCTATGCTGACATAGGCAACAGGAGGAAGTTCTTCCGTTGAGAAGGGAAGCATCTGTTTATAGATTTTCTCAGAAATTTCTTCTGCATTCATATAAACAGTTTAGTAGCATAACCGCTAAAAATCAAGTTCAGTTAAGTGTAACGAGCTTCTCAACTTAAGTTGATATTAGCGGTTAAAAGCGCCGGTAACATGCAATGCAGAATCTGCAAAGCATGTTGCTGACCTCTATATTATTTTCGGTAAGTCAAGCGAATTTTCTGATTTTCTTGTTACGAATTTCTTTAAATTCTGTCAAATGAAGCTATGTCAGCTTCGTAGTCTACACCGGCAATGTCAAAGCCGCTTGTTGCAAGGAAATCGTGCCTGTAGCCTGCAAGGTCTGTAAGCTGCGCGCTGTTCTCGCTTGTTACAGTCGGCATAATGCGGCTTACTTCAGCCTGAACTTCTGGGTTCATCTCAAGGTCGTCGATTCTGATGCGGTTTTCTTCATCAACAGGAACCGGTGTCTTTGAGCGGTCTTCGCTTATGTAAAGGCGTTCTGCAAAAAGGCGGTTAATCTGCTCGATGCAGCCTTCGTGCGTTCCGCGCGCTTTCATCACCTTGAAAAGCACAGAAAGATAAAGCGGAATAATTGGAATTACTGCGCTTGCGCGTGTAACAAGGCCTTTGTTTACAGAAACATAAGCGTGGCCACCGAATGAAGTCATTTTTGCGTCAAGTTCGTGCGCGGTCTTTTCAAGATGTTCCTTTGCCTTGCCGATTGTGCCGCTTCTATAAATTGCGTGCGAAACTTCCGGCCCGATGTATGAATAGGCAATAGTCATGCAGCCGTCTGCAAGAAGATTCTCTTTTGTAAGCTTATCAATCCAAAGAGCCCAGTCTTCGCCGCCCATAACTTTCTGCGTATTCGCAATTTCTTCGTCTGTTGCAGGTTCAGCTGAAATTTCTTTGAGTTCGCCTGTAAAAGGATCAATCGTCATGCCTGAGAAAACCTTGCCCGTCGGCTTGAGCACAGACTTGTACATAACGCCTGTATCAGGGTCTACACGCACAGGGCTTGCAAGGCTGTAAACCACAAGGTCAAACTTGATATTCTGAGCTTTAGCTTCGTCAACAACCTGCTGCTTTATTTCATGAGAGAATGCATCGCCGTCAATTGTAACAGACTTGATATTCTCTTTTTTGGCAGCTGCATCAAAAGCAAGGTTGTTATACCAGCCCGGTGTTCCCCATTTTGTTGCACTTCCGGCTTTTTCAAAAGAAACGCCGATTGTTGCCGCACCGTAGCCGAAAGCGGCTGTAATGCGGCTTGCAAGGCCGTAGCCGTTTGAACAGCCGAGCACAAGCACATTTTTCGGGACAGCTTTGCTGTCTTTTGATACGCTCTTTCCGGCTTTTGCTCTTTCAGCAGCCTGAGCCTTCACAAATGCAATCTGATCTTCAACAGCCTTTTTGCAGCCTGCCGGATGTGCATTCAAGCAAATATTGCTTCTAACCATTGGTTTGATAATCATTCTGTTCTCCTGTGCTTATTTATCAGCGTTGCCCACAAGGCACATCCATGTGGCTTCTGCAGCAACTTCGTCGCCTACATAAGCTACACCCTGCTGCTTAATCATATGAGGTGAAACACGCAAGTTCTGCACTTCAAGACGTACTTTGTCGCCCGGGCGCACCTGATGGCGGAACTTTACTTTATCAACTGTAGCGAGAAAGAAAAGCGAACCGTCTTCAAATATATGCTGTGCGCTCATACCTGCACCGCCAGCCTGAGCCATTGTTTCAACTAAAATAACGCCTGGCACAACTGGATATTCCGGAAAGTGGCCTTTAAAGAAAAACTCTTTATCGGTAAAAGTACGCTCTGCAACAACTTTGTCTTTATCAGCACTTATAATGCGGTCAACAAATTTGAACGGGTCTCTATGCGGAAGCAAAGACTCAATATCATCTGTCAAAAAATCGCTCATATCTGTTCCTTATGCTTTGTATTTCTTGAAAATAACAACACCGTTATGGCCGCCAAAACCGAGCGAGCCGGAAGCAGCGCAGTTAATCTCGCCTTTTACGCCGACATTCGGAACATAATCCAAATCACAGCCATGCTCCAAATCAGGCTCGTCAAGATTGATTGTTGGCGGGAAGAAGCCGTCCTGAATTGCCTTAACACAAACAGCAGCTTCAATTGCGCCGGCTGCACCAAGACAGTGACCTGTCATGCTCTTTGTAGAAGAAATCTTCATTTTATAAGCATGTTCACCGAAAGACTTCTTTATCATTTCTGTTTCAGAAGGATCGTTAATCGGCGTTGAAGTTCCGTGTGCGTTGTAATAATCAACTTCTTCCGGCTTGATATTTGCATCTTTGAGCGCCTTTACAATAGCAGCAGCACCGCCTGAACCGTCCGGATTCGGGCTTGTAATGTGATAGGCATCACTTGAAGCGCCGTAGCCGGCAAATTCAGCATAGATTCTAGCACCACGTGCTTTAGCGTGTTCTTCTTCTTCAAGAATAAGAACAGCAGAGCCTTCGCCCATTACAAAGCCTTCGCGGTTTTTGTCAAACGGACGGCTTGCCTTTTCAGGATTGTCGTTATAAGAAGAAGCCAAAGTTTTGAGCACGCTGAAAGCTGAAATACCGTAACCTGTAACTGTAGCTTCAGCACCGCCAGCAAGACAAACATCAATTCTGCCGGAACGAATCTGGTCAAGAGCAGTTCCAAGAGCGTCTGTACCAGAAGCACATGCTGTTGCAAGAGACATAGACGGACCTCTGATGTTGAAAAGCATACTTACATTGCCCGGTGCTTCATTCGGAATGAGCATAGGAATTGAAAGCGGCGGAACACGGTTTGGAGCAACCTGGAAGTATTTTCCCATTGAAGATTCAAGAATTTCAAAACCGCCGATACCTACACCGAGAATAACACCTGTGCGGTCGCCAAGCTCGCCATCCATATCCTCTTTTGAAAGGCCTGCGTCCTGCATAGCCATTGCTGAAGCAGCGGCTGCAAACTTTGTAAAGCGTGCCATTTTTCTAACATCTTTACGGTCAATCCATTTCGTTTCGTCAAAATCTTTTACTTCGCCTGCAATCTGAACGCTATAGCCAGTTGCGTCAAAACCTGTAATTTTTGCGATTCCGCTTTTGCCGGCACACAGAGAAGCCCATGTTTCGTCAATAGAATTGCCAACAGGTGTAACTGCACCTAAACCAGTAACAACAACTTTTCTCATTTTAAGCCCCCATTCCGCCGTCTACGCCTAAAACCTGCGCAGTAATATATGTTGATAAATCTGAACCTAAGAAAACAGCCGCATTTGCAACGTCCAAAGGTTTTCCGCTTCTCTTTAACGGAATTGTATCAAGCCAGCCTTTGCGTGCTTCTTCTGAAATTGCGTCTGTCATGTCTGTTTCAATAAAGCCCGGCGCAATTGCGTTTACTCTTACGCCGCGGCCGCCAACTTCTTTTGCAAGACTCTTTGTATAGCCAATAAGACCGGCCTTGCTTGCGGCATAATTCACCTGACCGCCCTGACCGTGAAGCCCGACGATACTTGACATATTGATGATAGAACCGGCGCGCTTGCGTATCATGTCGCCGGAAATAATCTGGCAAGTTATGAACACAGCAGTAAGGTTTACGGCAATAACGTCATCCCAGTCCTGCTTTTTCATGCGGAACGAAAGGCCATCGCGTGTAATTCCTGCATTGTTTACGAGAATATCGAAAGAACCGGCTTCTGCAAGCGCAGCCTTTACAGTTTCCGTAAGAGCATCTGCATCTGCGCAGTTTGCATAAATCTCATGAAAGGCTGAGCCCTTCTCTGCTGCAAATGCTTCAAGCTCTGCCTTTGCCTGTGACGGCTTTGTGCACAAGCCCCAGACTTCGCATCCTTCTTCCAAATAGCGGCGGGCAATTTCTTTGCCCAAACCACGGGAAGAACCGGTTATCAAAGCTTTTTTGTTCTGTAAAAGACCCATTTACCTCTCCTATTTATTTTCAAGTTCTATAAAATCTTCCCACTGAAAAGAAGGAATTGTTTCCATATTACCGCTGTCGCGCCAAAGTCCGTTCAAGACTTTTCCAGGCCCAACTTCCAAAAATTTGAATTCATCTGAACTGCTCTTGCAGAAATCAGCAATTGCACTTTCTTCAGAAGTCCACAAAACAGGGTGTGTCAGATGCTTTATGCAGTTTACTTTTGCTTCTTCTGCGCTCTGAACCTGCTTGCCTGAAACATTTGAAAAAATCGGGAATTTCGGAGTGCTGAAATGCAACTCGTCAAGAACCTTTTCAAACTGGTCTGCCGCTCTCTGCATCAAAGGCGAATGGAAAGGGCCTGCAACTTTGAGCGGAATATAACGCTTTGCACCTGCTTCTTTAAGAGCTTCGCCGGCTTTTTCAAGTCCGTCTTTTGTGCCGGAAAGAACAGTCTGGCGCACGCTGTTAAGGTTAGCCGCAAAAACACCGTCCAAGCCTTTAACAGCTTCAATTACAGCTTCCGGAGTGAGTCCGATACATGCCGCCATTCCAGGTGCATTACCCTGAGATTCTGCTGCAATCTGCTCACAGACAGCCTGCATGATTTCGCCGCGGCGTTTTACGGCATAAGCTGTTTCTTCAAAAGACAAAACGCCGGAAACGCAAAGTGCGCTCCATTCGCCCAAGCTGAAACCGGCTGCCGCGGCTGGCTCTGCACCGAATTTTTTCAATATTTCAACAGCTGCAAGAGAAGAAGCTGTTATAGCCACCTGGCTGTTGTCGCTTCTTGCAAGCTCGGCTTCTGTAGAATTCCACAAAAGAGCAGGAACATCAATTCCAGTAACCTTGCTGAATCTGTCAAGAACAGCCTTGCCTTCTGCGTGTTTTTCGCATACAGCCTTCATCATGCCGGGCGTCTGTGCGCCCTGCCCCGGAAACGCAAAAATGTATTTTACCATGTCAGTGAACATCCTCCCCAAGTTAATCCTGCACCAAAACCGGCAAGCAGAACCTTCATGCCGTGCTTCAAAATGCCGCGTTCCTCTAAATCCACGAGCGAAATCGGAATAGAAGCACTTGATGTATTTGCATATTCTTCAAGTAATATAGGAAATTTTTCCATCGGATAATTAAGGCGCTTTGCAGCGGCACGTATAATGCGCTCGTTAGCCTGATGGCAGACAAACAAATCAACATCGTCAATTGTAAGCTTGTCTTTTTCCATCAATGTCTGAATTATTTCAACCATTTTGCCAACCGCAAAACTATAAACAGCGTGACCTTCCATGCGTATTTTAAGCTTTTCAGAATCAAGATAGAGCACGTCTGCGCCGTTACCGTCTGCCCCCAAAATGAAAGAGCCGAATGTATCTGCGCCGTCGTCCGTCCGTTCAAGAGCAACTGCACCGGCACCGTCGCCAAAAAGAATGCATGAGCTGCGGTCGCTCCAGTCCACAATCTTTGAAAGCATTTCAGAGCCGACGATAAGCGCATGTTTCCAGTTCATCTGGTTGAGCATAGAACGGCCAACCTGCATTGCATAGATAAAGCCCGAACAAGCAGCCGTCAAATCGAATACAGCGGCCTTAGATGCGCCAAGCCCTCTCTGAATAAGACAGGCGTTAGACGGAAAGCTCCAATGCACTGCCGTAGCGGTTGAGCATACAATCAAGTCAATGTCTTCGGCTTTGACATTAGAGCCGTTAGCCTGTGCATTAAGCAGAGCCTGCATAGCAGCTTTTGTACCGAGTGTGGCAGAATTTTCATCTTCAGAACAAACATAACGGTTGCCTATGCCCGTATGAGAACGAATCCATTCGTCAGAGGTTCCCAATTCTTGAGGTAATTCATCGTTTAAAACTTTTTTTTCTGGGAGAGCCTTTCCGGCTCCAATAATCTTTACAGCCATATTTACCCCGTATTTGATAGCAAACAAATCGACAATATCTAAAGAAATGTCGCAAACAGCTTTATATTGAACAAAAATGCCAAAAATGTCAATATAAAATTTCATAGACAAATAAGCTTGATTTTCGCTATAATCTAATCAGCGCGTTCGTTTTGCGCTTATCTATGGAATAAAACAGCGCTTTTACAAAGCTGTTTTCCGCCGTCTACGAGGAACAATTTAATGCCAAAAATCGAAGTCAACGAAAAACTTTTTTTTAACCTGCTTGGAACAAAGTATGATTATGCTAAACTAGAAAACCGTCTTGAAAGCGGAAAAGCCGAGCTTGACGAAAAGCCGGACGAATCATTGCCGCCAGACCAGCGTGTTATTAAAATTGAGCTTAACGACACAAACCGTCCTGACTTATGGTCAACAGCTGGCATTGCACGCTGTCTTAGGATTCACGACGGCGGAAAGCGTGCCGATTATTCAGCTTTTCTTTCTACAAAAGACAAGACTTGCGATTTCGGCAACCGCGTAGTAAACGTTGATGCAAACATCAAAGACATAAGACCTTTCATGACAGCTTTTGTCATTTCGGGCAAGCCGATTGACGAGCCGATGCTTCTCGATATTATTCAGACACAGGAAAAGCTCTGCTGGAACTACGGACGCAAGCGCCGCTCAATTTCGATGGGCGTTTACCGTTCTGCAAACATCAGCTGGCCTGTAAAATATCAGGCAGTTGACCCTGATAAAACTTCATTCGTTCCGCTTGGCTGCGAAGAAAAAATGACTTGCCGCCAGATTTTGAGCGATCACCCGAAAGGCAAAGAATACGGCTGGATTCTCAAAGACGCCAAGATGTTCCCGCTTTTGACAGACGCAAAGGGCGAAGTAATGTCTATGGCACCGATAATCAACAGCGCAACGCTCGGTGCGGTAAAAGTTGGCGACAAAGACCTGCTCGTTGAAATGACAGGAACCGACATGGCTTCGCTTCTGCTTTCAACGTCAATCGTTGCCTGCGATTTCAAAGACGCTGGTTACGAGATTCTGCCGGTTCAGGTAAACCACCCGTATGAAACAGGCTTCGGCAAATCAATTGTAACGCCGTATTACTTCCAGGAAACTACTTCAACAACGATTAAGGCCGTAAACAAGCTTTTGGGTTCAGACTTTACAGAAAAAGAAGCGGTTGACCTGCTTGCAAAGCTTGACGTAACAGCTGAACTTAAAGACGGAAAAATCGTGGTTACGCCGCCGCCTTACCGCAACGACTTTTTGCACGAAGTAGATATTATTGAAGACATTATGATGGGCAAAGAGCTTATCAACTTTAAGCCCGAAAAGCCGAGCGACTTTACAATCGGCCGCCTTTCTAAGCTTACCACATTCAGCCGCAAGGCAAAGACTCTGATGGTCGGTTTGGGCTATCAAGAAATGATTTTCAATTATCTCGGCTCAAAGCGCGACTATATTGACCGCATGAACATTGACGGTTCTAAAGTCATCGAAATTTCTAACCCGATGACGGAAAACTATCAGTTTGTGCGCCCATCAATTATTGCTTCTCTGCTCGGCGCAGAATCTAGTTCTGGCAACGCGGTTTATCCGCACAAGATTTTCGAAATCGGCAAGGTTGCATATCTTGACGAAGCAGAAAACACCGGAACAAAGACGCGCCAGAGCCTCGGTTTTGTTACAGCCGTAAGCGATGCAAACTTCAACACAGCCGCTAGTGAAGTTGCCACAATCCTGCACTTCCTTGATCATGAATATCTTGTAAGCGAGAGTGATGATCCGCGCTTTATACCGGGCAGACAGGCAAATATTCTGATGAAGACTTCTGACGGCAAGACAAAGGTTGCAGGCATTTTCGGCGAAGTTCATCCGGCTGTGCTTGAGAACTGGGCTATCGCAGTGCCATGCTTTGCCGGCGAGATTGACCTTGAAGATTTGCTGAACTAGTGTTTCGCGATAGTTTTTCTACAGGAAAGGCTCTTCACGCGAAACGACCAAGTTTTGCTTACGCAAAACTTGTAAATTGTCATGAAGCTTAAAATAAAAAAGCCGCAGACTTTTCTGCGGCTTTTCTTTTTGGCGGATGAACTAAGTAAACAGCAAAAGCTGACTAAATATAGAACCTTAGTTCTTTGTGCTGTACCAAATTCTCATGTACGGCGATTATGTATGTGCCGAAGAACGACGTTACTGTATCAATTGCGGCGGCGGCAGAGCACAAGAAAAATGCAGCCGGCTTAATAATAAGGTAGCTCGTATCAAAGCCCCGTCCATAAAGCGAACACATAACAGCAAGGGCAATTATCGGGCCGTCTTTTGCATAAGAACCCAAAAGAAACGACAAAACAAAAGCCATCATCATAATCCATGGAAGTTCATTCAAAATTTTCATGTCTGAATAAGACTGCCATATTACGATAAACGAAATACTTAAGACCATTGCAGCACCGCCGCGTGCAAACGTTGAGAAAACCGGCAGACACACAGAGCTTATCCGCGAATGAATACCTAAGCTTTCTCTTGCATGGCGGATGCTGACACCCAAAGTAAGATTGTAATCGCCGGAGAAGAACGCTGTGATGATTGAAGCCATGCTTGCAAATAGCACTCTGTAAGGGTGTCTTTCCCTGAAAATCAATCTTAAAAGCAGCGGATAAATTATCAGAATGATTGCGGCAGCATCAGCCCCAACAAGAAGAATCAGATGAATAAGCGCATTATTCTTCATTATACTTGGAAAATTCATCATCCATGTGCATGAAACCGCAATAAGACCGACTGCAAGCATATCGATAAAAAAACTTATAACAGCATAACTTACGCGTGCCAGCGAATCAAACAAAGTCAGCGTAGGTTTTGCACCTGCTTTTTCTGCTGCACAGCCTGCACCGGCAAAACCTGCAAGAATATACAACGGCAGCAGATAAGAACCTTCCAAAAACGAAGAAAAATTTGAAACCGGAAACAGCTTCATTATATTTTCAGGAATTGAAAGCGTATATATTGCAGTGGCTTCTTCTACTGAGATTGGAATTCTTGGCGGCTGAAACACAAGCACAGAAAGCACGCCCAAAACCGTAAAACCGGCTGTTGTTATCAGCGCAATAATCACACAGTTAAAAGCCGTTCTCAAAAGCGCTTTCGATTCACGGATTTCAAAAACTGCAACTGTCATAGAAAAGAAAAGCAGCGGCAGCAGTGCATAACGGCCGGCAGACAAAGAAAAATCAGATAAATATTGAACAACTGCAACAGCGGCCTGATTTGAGCTTTGCAGAATAAACGACAGGACAATGCCTAAGGCACAGCCTAAAATGTATTTCAACCAAATTTTCATAAAGGCAGAATACCTAACATTTAAGTTACCGTCAACGGTGAATCAAGATTTTTCTACTTGAGTGCTTTCATTTGTTGATTTATAATGGAACAATGAAGAAAACGACATTGATAGCCGGCAAAGATTATCCTGCCGGAACTGCTTATTCAACATTTGCAGTAGAAGCTCAAAGAAATGTTTTGATTACTCTGCCTTATGGCGTAGACAGCGACATCTCTCCATTGAATACTGAAACAATGGCATGGAACAGGCCTTCACCGATTTCTGCCAGAGGCGCTGTACTAAAAGCAATCAACGCATATAAATCATTAGACGAAGTTATTCTTGTCTTTGACGCGCAGTTCTTTGCCCCGGATTATACTTCAGGCGACATTGAAGGAATCTCGCACAGCGTTGATGACCTTATTTTAGGCTACAGCTACATGGCGCACGAAGCTATAACTCATTTTGAAAAACAGGGTTCAGGCCGGCTTGTGTTTATATTGAAATACGCATCTACTTCGGCAAATCCTCTGCGGTCTGGCCCTGAAGTACGCCCTGCAAGCATTCCACTGGCTGTTGCACAAGACGCATACATTGCACTTGCCGAAAACTATGCCGCACGCTTTGAAAATGACAAGCCTTATCAGATAAGCCTTGTAAGAGCAGACACCAACAGCGATTCTGAGATCTGCACTTGGCTTTTTTCTTATTTAGATGATTTGCAGAACAGAAAAACTTCTGGCTGGCTTAAAGTTGGAACTAAAACCGGCAGAGTTTTCTCTTTCTTGAAATAATCTTTAATTATAAGGAAAAGAGGACTTTTAAATCTAAAAGTCCTCTTATTGTTTATTGTGCTTGAGAACCTTTATGAAATTTTAACAAGTTCTACTCTTTCTTTTGAAACAATGGCTATGCGCATTTTATTGAGCACCATTGCCGGTTTTGTGCTCGGCCTTGAAAGAAAGGTTCATCTTCAGAATGTAGGCTTAAGAACACACATCTTAATCTGCCTTTCAACAACCGTCATTATGCTCACTTCGCTTTATATACCGCAGCTTTATGCCTCTGCAAAAAGCGACCCTTCCCGTATTGCGGCGCAGATTGTTTCAGGCATAGGCTTTTTAGGTGGCGGCGCAATTCTGCACCAGGGGCTTAATATACGCGGTTTGAATTCAGCCGCCACAATATGGACTGCCGCAGGCATTGGCATGGCGATAGGCTGCGGAATGATTATCGTAGCTTTTCTAGCTGTTTTTATTTCAGTCTTTGTGATGTTTGCGCTTGAATGGTTTGAGCAGAAACATTTTCCGGCAGACCAGACTAAGCATCTTGAGCTTATCTATAAAAACGACATGATAAATATAACTCTGCTTAGCCAAGAGCTGAAAAACCGCGGTCTGCTTATAACAAACGTTGATTTTTCAAAAGAACTTGAAGAAAAGCAGATAAGAATAATCTACACTGTCAAAGTTCCGGATAATCTTGATATCTCCAATCTTGTTGAAGGAATAAAATATATCGGCAACCTTGAAAAAATAAAGCTGAAATATTAGCCGTCATTTGCCGACGCAGAACTGAGAGAACACAGTTTCAAGAATATCGGCGCTTGTAACTTCGCCGGTCAATTCGCCTAAAGAAGCGACCGCATCTTCTATATCTTGAACGGCAGCGTCTAGCGTAAAGCCTTCTTTTGTGCATAAAAGCGCATGATTACAAGATTCAAGAGCTTCTTCTACCGCATTTTTCTGCCGCTCGCTGCCAAGCCCGACCATTTCTTTTGAAGCGGCGCAAGTCTTCTGAAGAACAGCTGCCGTTGCTTTTGCAAGCTCTTGAATGCCGGTGCTTGTTTTGGCGCTCACGCCGAAAACTGGCAGATTTTTCCATTGTGGCGGCACACTTTTTGCTGCACATTCTGCGGCATCTTTATATTCAGTTTTGTCAATTTTGTTCAGCACAAGCAGCAGCGGAATCTCACTTGTCAGCGCGTCTTCTGACGTAAAATCTTTCAAGAATTCAGTGTCTTCATCTGTAAAGCCGCAAGCTGCATCAATCACATAAAGAACCGCATCAGACTGCTGAATCAATTCTCTTGTGCGCTCAACCCCGACTTTCTCGATTTCATCTTCAGTTTCGCGCAAGCCTGCCGTGTCAAAAAGCCGCACAGGAATGCCGTCAAAAGATGCGTAGCTTTCTATAAAGTCTCTCGTCGTGCCGTGAATGTCTGAAACAATCGCTCTGTCTTCTTTTAAGAGCAGATTGAACAAGCTAGATTTACCGGCATTTGTCTTGCCGCAAAGCACAACTTCCGCGCCGTCTTGATAGAGCTTTTCGGCCTGCCAAGAAGACGAAAGCGCCTTGAGTTCTTCAACTGCCTGGCGCAAAAGCGAATCGTCGAAAGTCTCGGCAATATTTTCTTCGTCTTCGGGATATTCAATGCCGACTTCAATAGACGCAAGCACTTTTAGAAGCTCTTCTTTTACGGCTGCTATTTCTGAAAAAAGCGCGCCCTGCAGGCGGTTTGCCGCACGGCTTCGGCTTTCGTCTGTCTTTGCACCGATAATCTCCCTTACGGCTTCAGCTTTTGTAAGGTCGGCTTTTCCATTAATAAAAGCGCGGAACGTGTATTCGCCTTTTTGCGCCGGTCTGAAACCTGCATCAAGCAGAGCATGGTAAACGCCCAGCACCGTTGAAGTTCCGCCGTGACAGAAGACTTCAACCATGTCTTCGCCGGTAAAGCTTTTCGGTGCTCTGTAAACGGCGGCCATCACTTCATCGATTTTCTGCTTGCTTTCCGGGTCAATTATCCAGCCGTAAACAAGCGTGTTTCCGGCAGCTTCAAGCAAAGCTTTCGGTCTTGAAAAGCATTTTGACGCAAGCTCAATTGCGTTTTTGCCAGACGTGCGCACAATGCCAAGCGCCGCCGGTGCTAAAGCAGTCGCAATTGCTGCAATCGGCTCTTCGGGCGTATACTGTTCATTTATCATCTGCACCCTCTTTTTCTGCGGAATTGGCGGCTGAAGTTGGCTGCGCTGATTCTGCAGTGTCAGCCGGTTGCGCCGTGCTTTCAGCGGCCGCTTGTTCCGGCTTGACCGCCAAATGCAGCAAAACAAAAACAGCAGGTGCACCAAATGTTATCCACCAGCCTAAAAAGCAATACTGCACGAACTTAGCGTAACGCTCAATTTGCTCAAATTCTCGCGCAAAATTCAGCAGATAAAAAACTGCGCCCGCAATTGCTGCGCCGACCAAAACGCGCAAAACTTTCTGATACAATTTTCCGTCTTTTGCAGAGAAACCGCCTTTTTCGGTTATATAGATTCTTCCGACCGCAAGCCCGAAAATAAAAGCCGGCATTTTGATTTGCTGATTGTTAATACATAAAAGCAAAAAACACGGCAAGAAACAGATAAGCACTTTAAGCGAATGATGCTGAAGCTTTTCAAACGCCTTTGCAATCCTTGCGCCCAGCACAAATTCGCATAGCACAAACAAAAAGCCGATTGCCCAGCCGGCAAGAACATCTGAAGGATAATGAACGCCAAGATAGACGCGCGAAAAGCCAATCAGCAGCGGAAGCGCGAACGCGATTATAAGCTTGAGCGCATTGAATTTCTTCTTTTGGAGCGCGTTTATGTTCTTCATAAGAAACGGCCACAAAATTGCTGAATTCTGTGCATGACCGGACGGTGTCGCAAAATCAGATTCTGTCATCAGCATAACAGAAGAATCTATTTCGTATGGGCGCGGCACTTTTAATGCGTCTTTTACGACGTAATTCAAACCAGTTGACAAGCCCATAAGCAAGCTCAGTCTGAAGCCTTTTTTTTCATCAATGCACCATGCAAGCACCAGAAGAAGCGCTATGCAGAATTCGGGGTTGCCCAAAAAGGTTATGACTTTTACAACGGCTGTCAGCGCAGGCGAAGCAATACTCTGAACCGCACGGATAAAATCCATTCCCCAGCTGTAAATATATGAAACATTCTCAAAAAACATATTTTTCCTTTAAGTTCATAAATTTTAGAAATACGATTCAAAAATCATTCTATTTATCTTCTTTTTATAGTAGAATAAACCCAAAAGCACAAGATATTTGAAGCCTGCTTTACTCATGCTTTTGACACCATATTCATTCAGAGGAATTTATGAAAAATTCAGTGACAAAAACTGTCGGCATTTTGACTTCTGGCGGAGACGCACCCGGACTGAACGCAGCAATACGCGGCATTGCACGCACCGCAATGGATGAATATGGCATGAAAGTCATCGGCATTCACAACGGCTACCGCGGCTTGATTGACGGCGAATATGAGGAATTAAAGCCCTTTGACATTACCGGCATTTTGACACGTGGCGGCACAATTCTCGGAACTTCGCGCGAAAAGCCTTTCAAAGACCCGGAAAAAGACCCAAAAACTGGCAGAACCCCTGTTGAAAGCATAAAGCGCACATACAAAAAGCTCGGGCTTGATGCGCTTGTTGTATTGGGCGGCAACGGCACGAACACCACCGGCTATCTTCTTTCACAAGAAGGCCTGAACATTATCGGGCTGCCCAAAACGATTGACAACGACCTTGTTGGCACAGACGTAACTTTCGGCTTTCATACTGCCGTAGCCGTTGCCACAGAGGCAATAGACCGCCTGCATACAACAGCGCACAGCCATAACAGAATCATGGTCATCGAAGTTATGGGGCATAAAGCCGGCTGGCTCGGCCTTTACGCAGGCATTGCAGGTGGCGGCGACGTTATTCTCATTCCAGAAATTCCTTATGATGTGGATATTATCGGGCAGCATTTGACTGAACGGCAAAAACAGGGCAAAAGCTTTTCGATCGTTGTTGTTGCTGAAGGCGCAAAATCTATTGAAGAAGCGCAGCTCGACAAAAAAGAGCTGAAACGCCGCCGTGCCGAAATGACAGGCTCAATCGGCTACAGAGTTGCGCGAGAGCTTGAGCGTGCTACAGGGCTTGTTTCGCGCGTAACGGTGCTCGGCTATCTTCAGCGCGGCGGCACGCCTGAGCCTTACGACAGGGTGCTTGCTACAAGGTTCGGTGTAGAAGCGGCGCACATGCTTGCACGCGGCGAATTCGGCAAAATGGTTGCCATCAAGAACGAATGTATTACAGCCGTGCCGCTTGAAGAAATCAGCGGAAAAATCAAGAAAGTGCCGCTTTCGCATGAGCTGATTCTTGCTGGCAGAGCTGTGGGCACGTGCTTCGGCGACAGGTAACGGCAATATTTGTGCCGGGCATGTTTGCGCTAAAGCAAAAAATGCCCGCCGGTTATTGAACAAGACAGCGAATTTGCGCTAAAATCAGTTCATCTTTTGGGGCATTAGCTCATCTGGTAGAGCGATTGGTTCGCAATCAATAGGTGGTCGGTTCAAGTCCGATATGCTCCAATTTACGTCCGGTACAATCCGGACATTTTTTTTGCTCCCATCTACTCTAGCCCGAGCAGGCGCTGGGCGTTTTTGCCCAAAATAAGCTGCTTTTCTTCGTCTGTAATTGGCAGGCTTTTGATTGTGTCAATTTCGGCTTTGGCGTTGCTCCACGGCGAATCTGATGCAAATAGAATCTTGTCTGCACCGTGAAGCTTTACCATTTTCAAAAAGTTTTCTTTTCCGTAGAAATCAAAGCCCATAGAGGTATCAACATAAACAGAAGAACCTGCCAAATCTTGCAGTGCTTCTTCTGTCTGAAGATGGCCGCCAAGATGAGCCGCAACGATTACGCCGCCGCCCATTGCTTCTGCAATTCTTCTGAACTGGCGCGGCGAGCTATGAAGCGGCCCTTCAAAAGCTATATCTGCCCCAGCATGAAAAATTAGAATAAGCCCTTTGCTCAACGCATATTCATATAACGGGAAAAACCGCTCGTCGTCTATTGTAAAGCCTTGATATTCGGGGTGAAACTTTATGCCTTTAAGATTCAGGTTCAAGATGAAGTCTATGTCTTTTTTGTAATTTTCTGTATAAGGCCAGATGCCGCCGAATGAAATTATGCGTTTTTCATATAAAGGCGAATCGTTCAACGCTTTGGCATATTCGTTTACAGTCTTTGTCTGCGATTCTTTAGTCTGAACAGGCAATACGATAGATTTATCTATGCCCCACTCATTCATCGTCTTGAAAAGGCTTGCGGCCGTTCCGTCTGTAGATGGAAAATATTTGCCTTTCGCGTTGTCTGACAGCACTTTAATAGCTTTTGGCGCTAAAGAATCTGGCCAAATATGTGTGTGAAAATCAATAATCATAGAAAACCCATAAAAAAAGCGACCCGCTTTTGCGGATCGCCTTATAGCAGGAGTAGGACTCGAACCTACGACCTCCGGGTTATGAGCCCGACGAGCTGCCAACTGCTCTATCCTGCGTCGTGTGGCAATATATTAAATAGTTTTTGATAATTTGTCAAGCAAACTTTAAAAGCTGAATTCGCTACAATTCAAGAGCCGCTTTCGCCGGATTCCGTTCAGCAAAACGGCTTCACCCCTTCGGGGTTTCTTTTCGCAGCAGTTTTATCTACAATCAAAGTCCAATTAGCGAAAAGTGTCGGTTTTTGCATACGCAAAAACCGACAGCTTTTGTTCACCACTCCTCATTAGTTCATGTACAAGTATCCGTCATTACCACGCTTGACACGGGAATCTTTATAGATTGCCCGGTCAAGCCGGGCAATGACATGCAGCCCCTGTACACCAATCTTTCAAGTTTTGCGCTAGAAAAACTTGGCGGGTTCGCTAGTTCAATCCCAATACTTTAGCATAAGCCAATGGCGAACCGCGCACCAGTTACCAGATTGCGCGTTGTGCGCAATCTGGGCGTTTTGCGAGATTAATCCCAAAACGAAGATTAATCCCAATGCAAAACGATTATTCCACAACTTTCATAGACTTGATGATGATGTCTTGACCGTTGAGAAAGACTCCATAACCATCAGCAAGTTCTTTGGCGAGGTCTTCGTCAATAGTCAAAATGACTTTATTTGCTTTGACAGCTATGTTTCCCTGATTTATTCCGCCTTTTACACGAATCTTTTTCAACATAGGTGTGTTAGATCCTTCATGCCAGTTATTTTTAAAGTCATTATATGCAAGTTGTAGTATCGGATTTGAACCGGTTCTTTCTAGTTCAAACTCAATTTTATATTTTGCCGGAGTTGAGCGATAGAATATATTAGAACTTATTCTAAAACCATTTCCCCAGTTTTTCTTTTCAACAGGCTCCTTCAAAAGATTTTTGCCGACAATGCTTTCAATTTTTGTTTCATTGTTCTTAAGGAATTCTGCGCTCAAAGGATATTCTTTGCCCTGTGCGCCATATAAAATTGTGTCTATATATTCTGTATCGTACCATTTAAGTTTATAGCTGTCATAATAACCAGAATCCCATTCAGGATTACCATTTGTGTGCATGGTAACTGCACAAGAACGGTTTGGCTTTGCGACCTCCGACATAAAATCTTTCATGCAATTAATTCGCTCCATAATTGGAACCTTACGAAGATGTCCAACTTCAGAAATATAGACAGGAATGTGTTTTGAAAAATACAGCTCGTCTAATGTTGCAAAAATTTGATTAAACCGATCTTTGATATTGTCTGTGTAATAATTCTTACAAACATCTGGTACTGCTCCCATAGGATAATGATGCATTGTAGGAATAAGCTTGTTCTTTGCCTTGTCTTTTGGCAACTTAAATAGATTTGTTGTTATTCCCGTGTTACCGTCTAGGTCACCGCCTACAAGACCTTCTACAAGTATAAAACGGCTGGCATTGTTGCCGCCTGATGCGCGGATTGTATCTACAATCAGCTGATTATATTCATTCAAAATTTCAAAATCTTTTTTGCATCCGTCGCAGTCTGGTCTTGAAGAGAAGGCATGCTCATGATAATAATCTACTGGCTCATTCAATGTCTCAAAAATCAAATGCTCGTCATAAGAATTATTAAAAGCTTCCGCATACTGCTTCCATACAGATTTTATAAATTTTTCAGACTGCTTTTTGTCTTTTTCGCTGACAACGTAACCTGCAAAATGAATGTTGCCTTCTGCTATTTTTCTTTTATACGCTTCTTTAGACGTAAGCTCAGCCCATGGTCCGCAGATAATAACGTACATGTCTTCTGCGATAGCCCAGTCCACAACCTGTTTAATAGCTTTGGTATATCGCGGGTCTATAGTGTAGCTGCTGTCAAGCAAATGTCCCATACCTGGATTGGTCTGAAGTCTTAGAGTTTTAAAGCCTTTTTCTTTTATAGAATGAATTTGCTCTTTTGTGGACTTTGAAAAACTCGCACTATGATAAATATCCATTCCAAAATCCAGATCCAGTGTATAGCCTATAAAAACTTCATATTGAAGACCTGCTCCAATTTCTTTGATAAAATTCCATGCATCAAGCTTTTCATCTATTGTTCCATTTCTTGCAGTATCAATTACAGGCAGGTCATTATTTATATTGGCGTAAACATCTGTTTTTACAGGATTAATAACTTTTTCAAGAGTAACTGACTCAATTATAAACTGCTCATAAGGAACAGTCCATGTGCCTGATACAACAATTCCATTTAGTCTTTTCTGGTTGCTCTTAAGAGGAATAACCATCTCATTAAGATATGACGGACAATATGTACATTTTTCAGACCATTCGAGAGTTTTATCGCCATAATCAAGCTCAAAATGGAATCCATAATCACCGGTAACCTTGTATTTTACTCTTGCAATGTTGTAGTCACTGATATCAAAATTATTGAGCCAAAGATATATACCTGCCCATTCGCTGGTACTTTCTCTCTTAACTGTAAAAGTCTTTGTTGCCTTGTCAAAGGTCATGCATTTGTTGTCACTTACGGCAGGCAGTTTGTTCAGGTCTACCGTGTAAACGCTCTGTGCAAAAGCAAAAGCTGCAATAAGTGCAAAAAGCACAAACATTGTAAGTTTTCTCATAAAAACCTCCTGTTGGTTTAAAAACAAAAACCCACTTAAACGGCATTATCTGCACAGCCGTTCAAGCGAGTTAATTTAAAATTTAGAGAAAAATTGTTTAAAGACTTTACACCGTCAACGAGCAACGAGCAATTATATGGCGCGCGCAGTGCGTGTCAAGTCCTGTTGAGAGAAAATTCAAATTTTCTGCTGTACAGCACAAAGTCATGCAGAAAGTATAGCATGAGCTTTTATAAGCTGTCAAAAAGTGGTTAAGCTTTAACTTGCAGCGGTTCGGTAATTAAGGCTTATATTGTAAGTTAAGCCCAATCGCAAACCCGCTACTCCGCTCTTGACGGCACATGAATCACGTCGCGTGGCTTTGAGCCGTTTGCAGGGCCGACAATTCCACGGGCTTCCATTTCTTCAACAAGACGGGCTGCTCTGTTATAGCCAATCTTTAAGCGGCGCTGAATGTAAGACGCAGAAGCCTTTCCGGCTTGAAGCACAATTTCGAGAGCCTTTTCGTAAAGCGGGTCTTCGCCGTCAGAGAAAAGCGACGGGTCTGTTTCTTCTTCCTCTTCGTCAAAGAAAATTTCTTCGTCAATATATTCAGGCGGACCATATTTCTTTACATATTCTACGACGTTTTCAACTTCGTTATCTGAAACGAACGTGCCCTGAATGCGCACAGGGAACGGATCTACAGCTGAAGCATAAAGCATATCGCCTTTACCGAGAAGCTTTTCTGCACCAACCTGGTCAATGATGATGCGGCTGTCCATTTTTGAAGCAACCATGAACGCAATTCTTGTCGGAATGTTCGCCTTAATCAAGCCGGTGATTACATCGATTGACGGGCGCTGCGTTGCAAGCACAAGATGAATGCCGACGGCGCGGCTCATTGCGGCAAGGCGCGCAATCGTAGATTCAAGCTCTTTGCCCGTCGTCGCCATAAGGTCTGCAAATTCATCAATAACAACAACGATATACGGCAGTTTCTCGTTTGCAAGATTACGCTCTGAAATGCGGCGGTTGTAGCTCTTTATGTCGCGCACGCCCATTCTGTCAAGCAGCGCGTAGCGGCGTTCCATTTCACAAAGACAATACTGCAAAGCCTGAAAAGCTTTTTTCGGCTCAGTAATTACAGGCGTAAGCAGATGCGGAATATCGTTGTAAAGCTTCAGCTCAACAACTTTCGGGTCAATCAAAATCATTTTGACCTGCTGCGGCGTGCGCTTGTACAAAATCGAAAGAATCATCGTGTTTACGCAGACAGATTTGCCCGAACCTGTTGAACCCGCAATCAAAAGATGCGGTGTAGCCGCCAAATCAAGCAGCTTAGCTTCGCCCGTGATGTCCTTACCCAAAACAACAGGCACTTCCATTTTGTCGAAAAGCGGTGAATCGTTGTCGATAAGCTCACGGAAACTTACGATTGAACGCTGCTTGTTCGGCACTTCAATACCGACAGCGTGTTTGCCCGGAATCGGGGCAACAATGCGCACGCTTGAAGCTGCAAGGCGGAGCGCAATATTGTCTTGAAGCCCGACAATCTTGTTCAATTTAACGCCAGGTGCCGGCAAAATCTCAAACATTGTGATTACCGGGCCTTTTCTAATGGCTGTAACGTCTGCTTCAATCTTGAATTCTGAAAGCGTTTCTTTGAGAATCTCACCGGCGCGCTCGGTTTCTTCGTCAATAATCCAATACTGGCCGTCCGGGTATGTATCCAAAAGACCTTCTGTCGGAATCTTATAAGCTTTTACAGGTTTTGGAGCTGCAACAGACATTGATTTTTGTGCAAGCTCATGCTCAAAACGCTCTTCCGGCGAAATTTCAGGTTCTTCAAAAGCTTCAGGCTCTTCATTTTCTTCGTTTGTCAAAGAAGAAAAATTGTTGTTCTGCAAAAAGTCAACCGGCTCTGCTATAGGCTCTTCCAAAGTGTCTTCTGCATATTCATCTTTTTCTTCATAATCTAAGCTGTCACCATAATCATCATTAAAAGAAGGAATATTAAGCTCTGGTGTGTCAATCGGTTCTGCTATTACTTCATCAACATCAAGAATATCCTCAACTTCCGGAACTTCCGGCTCTTCAATTATTTCTTCATAGTCTTCTGAATCTTCAACAGCATCTTCAACTACAGTCTCTAATTCTTCAATTGTGTCTTCAACCACAGGAGCTGGGTCATATTTTATTTCATTAACTTGAGGTTCTTCAAAAACAGATTCTTCTACACCATCTGTTTCTGAAGTCTCTGTAACTTCTGCAACATCTCCAGCCGGTGTCTGTACTGGTTCAGTAAAATAAGATTCTGTGTCAATTTTTTCTGCACAACTTTCTGGCAATTCATCAAAAGGATTTTCCAGAAAAGCTGCTTCATCGCTGCTTGTAAAGTCTTTTTCTATTTCTACTTCAGGAATCTGGTCTATATAAGAATTTGCCGCAATATTTGAGTTAACCTTATTCACAGAATCTATTGCAGTATCTTCTGAAATACTGTCAATTTCAGTTTCCGCAATTTTTTCTGCCTCTTGTTGAAGCGCTTTTGCCTGTAAAGATTTGTGCAAAGCTTCTATAGGCGATTCTTCACTTGAAAATGCATCTGGTTTTGCCGGTTCGGCGTTGTCATCAGGAACAATCGGCGCATCCACGAGAATCCGTTTAAAATTAACAAAAACCGGCTCTTCTTCGCTTTGAATAGGCAGAATCTGCTTTTCTTCATTTTCCTTATCAAGCTCCTGAATCGCCTCTTTTTCGATTTTCTCTTCTTTATTTTCAGATTCAATCTCTTCTGCTGGCGTGCCTTTGTTCGGAGTTTTTCTTATGTAGTCACCGATTTTGCTGTAATTTTTCCAGACAGAGCCTTTTTTGGCAATCTGTTCGCCATACGGAACATACTGTGGAATTATGAAAGTCACATTGTCTTTGTCAGCTTCATTCTTTTCTGGTTCTGCTGTTTCTTCAGCCTTTTCTGATGTTTCCGGCTGCTCTTCGGCCTTTTCAGCTTTTTCAAGCTTTTCTGCAAAAGTCTCTGTGTCTGACGGGGTCAAAATGCTTGTTGTTTCAAAAGCCAATGTTTCAGTCTCTTCTGTTTCAGACTGTGCATTTTTTTCGGCTTCTTCTGCGGCCGGCTCTGCAACAACCTTTGTAGTTTCTTTTGAGAATGCGTTAAGCGGAATATCGTCTTTTACATTCTTTTTGGAATTCCAAGCTTTTCTAGCCAAGAAATAATCTGAGAACATGCCGATTAGCACATATTCAATTGCAACGGCAAGACCGGCAACAGCAAAAATGGCGGCAATTTTAAAGCCCAGTAAAGCCGAAGTGTCTGTTGTCAAAAAGTGCTTTGCTATTTTCTCTGCAAATACAACCGTAACAAATGGAAAAACTGAACAGGCAAGATAAATGCTCCATCTTAATGTGCACAAGCCGGTAAAAACCAAAAGACCTGCTGCAAACATGCAGAGAGGAACTAATATAGAAGAATATCCGTAAGCCTGAAAGAGCACCGCACCAATTTTAAAGACGGCCGGCTGCTGCTCGCCAAAAGCGAAAAACTGCATCAATATTGTGCAGATAAAGAACACAGCAATTGCTTCTAACAAAAACCCGAAAACTATTGAAAATTTATCAGACCGATTCATTAAAATAAACTCCAAAACCAGAACCGGAAAAATCCGGCTAGATAGACTTTATCATTATCGGAAATAAAAAATCTGAAATTAGTTGTTTTGTATCAGGTTTTATCTTTTGTTTCAGCGCTTTTATATATGTAACAGCAATTATTTGACAGTATATCTTTGTGAATATATACTTAGATAAAAGGATATGATATGGGTAAAACTGTAATAAGCGATGACGGTCGTTTTGAATGGGATGAGGATAAAAACGAAATAAATCGCAAGAAGCATGGCTTTGGATTTGAAGAAATAACAGAAGTTTTTGATGACCCATATTTTCTTGTCCGTTATGATAAGAACCATTCTATAAATGAAGACAGATGGAATGGTATTGGCTGTATAAACGGTGTTTTGATTCTTATAACAACTTTTGCAGAACGAAAAAGAATTAGAATCATTTCTGCTCAAAGAGCTGATAACGACTTAAAGGAGATTTATTATGATTACATCAAAAAAATTAACAGCTGAAAGAATTGCCGAAATAGAGAAATTTCCAATTGAATATGATGAAGATTCTCCTAAATTTTCAAAAGAAGAGTTACAAGAATTCGTTCCTTATCACAAAGAATATTTCGATATTACACCTAAAAAAGTTTTAATCTCTTTCAAAATCGATGCTGATATTCTTGCAATCATGAAAGCAACGGGCAAAGGGTATCAGACCAGAATAAACAAATGCCTTAGAAGGGCTGTTCTTGAAGGAAGATTTTGAACGTATAGGTTAAAACCCACTAAATGCAGATTTTATCTTTTTTCTCTACTATCCGTTTGCTGAAATTTACACCCAAAAGATGAACAGAAAAACGGTTATTTATACCAGGTATAAAAAAGCCTATATAATCAATACTCCATAATATTCCAGATACATTTAATAATATTTTCATTTCTGAACAATATGCACTCACATATGTAACTGCAAGAGCGTAATATATAAAATTGGCTGCAAAAATTCTCCATTTGCCTTTTTCACATGAATATTCATAACCAACCAAAGCAAAACCAAGGCTTCGTTTTTTTATATTCGTGAACAGCAAATAGATAACACCTAAAGCCCATATTGATAAAAACAGCGCGGCAAATAATATTTTATGTGATTCGTAAAAATATATTACAGCTAAATATGAACAGCCCAAAGCGGAAAGTAGTGTAACAAAGCTGTCAATAAACGTAGCCTGCATAAATGAAGCCAATTTTTTCATTTTTTATACCTCTCTCTCTTCGCGCGCATGAGCTACATTGTGCCGACACCGAGGGCGGAGGCTTGGGTGCGCATGGCAAGGATGCAGCGGTTAATTATCTCGTTGTTATCGATAGCCGGAATCACGGCTTTCATCAGCTCCATACCGTTTGAGATTACCTCGCGGCTGCAGCCGGCTGCAAATGCCGGTGTCTTAAACTTTTTCGTTACAGATTTGACTTCAAGGTCCATCACGCTTCTTGATGGGCGCGCCATTGCACATGCAAAGATAAGCCCGGTCAGCTCGTCTATCGTATAAAGCACCTTCTCCATTCTATGAACAGGCTGAACATCGCAGCAGATATTCCAGCCGTGGCTCTGCACCGCATGAATCAGCTCGTCCGTAATTTCCGGGAAATTCGCTTTTTCGCTTTCAAGAATATCTTTAGCCTTTTTGCAATGCTCATCAGGGAATTGCTCAAAGTCAATGTCGTGCAACAGCCCGACACATTCCCAGAATTCAGGGTCGGGTTCGCCAAGCGATTCTGCCCAATATTTTAAAACGACCGACACTGTAAGGCAGTGCCGTTGAAGCGTGGGGCTTGTTACATATTTTGAAAGCAAATCATGTGCATCGTTTATTTTCATTTTTTTCTCCAAAAATCTACAAACCCCTAGTATAGCCATACATCAATCACGGCAAGGGTTCGTTATGAATCAATAACTTGCAAAGAAAAGATACTCCATCAGCTGATATGTTTCAACATAATTCGATGACAGGAAACAGCTAAAATGTTATAATTGCGCCATGAAGAACAAGAAATTACATGAACTTGCTGTATGCGGCATTGAAGCCGTAAAAGCTTTGGAAAAAGCACATGGCGACATTATCACGCGCCTTTATTTCAACCAGGAAAGAGCACCGCAATTCGGCGGTTTGTGCAAACGCCTTGCCGCTGCAAAGAAGCCTTATAACTGTGTCCAAGACGATTCTGAACTGGAGAAGCTTTGCGGCAGCGTGCATCATCAGGGCGTTGTCGCCATGATTCCGCAACCCGAAATTCCGCAGCTTGATTCAAAAGTTGTTGCAAGCTGGATAAAGAACAAAGAACATGCCATTTTGCTTGACCGCGTGGGCAATGCAAACAACCTCGGCGCAATCATCAGAAGCGCGGTTTTTTTCGGTATAGACAATATCGTTATTCCTTTAGACGAAGCGCAGTCAAGCGTTACCACAAGCAGCTACCGCGTTGCGCAGGGCGGCATGGAATTTGTGCGCCTTTTCACTGTTGCGTCAATTCCAAAGCTTATGCAAGACCTTGAAGGCAAGATGCTGCGCCTCGGCACAGAAGTAAGGGCTAAAAAAACGCTAAAAGACCTGCCTTCTATGGTCAAAGGCAAACCGGTTTTGCTCGTGCTCGGCAACGAAGAGCAAGGCATCTCAAAAAGCGTGGCAGACAACTGTGACGAGCTTATCCGCATTGCTGGCAAGGAACAGCCTTATTACGGCAACACAATCCGCACAGCCGTTGAAAGCCTTAACGTTGCACAGGCCGCCACTTTGTTCCTCTATGAACTGAGCAAACTCTAACTTGTAACCGCTGCACAAACATAAAAGGCTGATTCATCAAAGAACCAGCCTTTTTTTAGCTAAAAAAGGATTCTATGAAAGACGTTTCTTTAAATATTAAAAAACTGGCTTTGTTCAATTTTTTTACAGAAGTTAAGTTTTATTCCCCGATTATCGTTATTGTCTTTAACGCTTTTTTAGGAAATTACACTACATCGATGTCGATTCTTTCGGTAATGTCGCTGGCCGTAATCATTATGGAATTTCCGACCGGCATTTTGGGCGATTTGGCCGGCAAAAAAACAGCCGCCATTCTGGGCGCAATGTGCAACCTTATCGGCATCAGCTTGTGGGCTTTGTTTCCGGTTTACTGGAGCTTTTTAACCGGCGCATTTTTTCTTGGAACAGCCACGGCGTTTTTTTCGGGCAACAACGAAGCGCTTTTGTATGATTCTTTAAAAGAAAAAAACTTGCAGGAAGAATTTCATGCTTATTTAGGCAAGACAAATTACACGATGCAGTTTGCGCTTGTTTTTACGGCTGTTTTGTCAGCGATTCTGGCAAAATATTCAATGCGGCTTGTGCTGATTCTTTCGGTGTTTCCGCAAATTATAAGCGTCATTATTGCGTTTACGTTTGTAGACACAGGTTATAAAGCGCAGGTCAAAAACCCTTTTAAGCATGTTGCGGCGGCTTTTAAGAAAATTGCTGACAACCCAAAATTGATCGGCTTGATATTTGCAAAATCTTTGCAGGAAGGACTTTCGTCGTCGTCTTATCAGATTCAGGCGGCGTATTTCAACAGCTTGTGCCCGCTTTGGTTTATTGGCATCTTGCGCGGTTTGTCGAATGTGCTTGGCGCGTTGAGCTTTTATTTTTCAGATAAAATCTTTAAGCGGTTTTCAAAGCGCGTCTGCCTGATTGCTTCTAACTTGTACGGGCGTTTATCAAGCTTGCTTGCACTGATTATAAATGCGTTTGCTTCGCCGTTTCTGTTCATTTCGTCATCAGCGTTTTTCGGCGTTTCTTCGGTTGCCAACAGCTCGCTGATGCAGGCCGAATTTTCAGATGAAGAAAGGTCAACAATGGGTTCAATAACTTCGTTTATCGGCTCAATTGTCGTTGCGGTTTTTTCTGTTTTGGTCGGTTATCTTGCAGACAGACTTTCTGTAAGACACAGCCTCTTTATTATTCAAATAGCGATGTTCATTCCGCTTTTTATTTATTGGCGCACTTTATGGAAAAAACCGAAGCTGGCCGAACAAGACCCCGATGAGGGATTGCCGGGACAAGCCCGACAATGACGTTGTGATGATTCTGGCTCTGCGCAGCTAAGGCCTTTTAGTTTGTCTTTACGGTGTAGAGCCTCTGCCATTTTATGATTTCTTGCGGGGCGGCGGTAAATTTGAAGAACATTTCCGGGCTTATCGATTTGCTGTGCCCCCAAAGGTTCACTGCGTCTGGCACAAAAGAATCTGTTTCTTTTATCGAAAGATTGTGCTTTGCATCTTTTACAGTCCAGCTTGCTTCGGCATTAGCGTCAATTTTTGCGTCAAAAATGCCGCCAACGTAGAATTCGCCGGCAGGCTCTTTTCTAAAAGTTATTGTCTTGCCGTCAGTTTCAAGAGCTTCTGCCGCCCTTATCTCTGCAAGCTTCTGCACATCATATTGCCAGCCGAATTCAAGCGCTATGTCGTTTGCGATTTTTCCGTAGCCGGGGCAGATAAAGTTGTGCACATATTCTGTTGTTGAAAAGCATTTCTGCCCGACGTTTTTCAGCTCATAATCAATTGAAAAGCCGTCTGCCAGCAGCGTGATTGTCTTTTTGTATTCATAGGCGTATCCGTTCTTTTCGCCGGACTCGCAATAGAATTCTGCAATGTCTGCGCGCGGCCTTTTAAGTGAAAACTTAAGCGGTTCAACTTGATACTGTGTGTAGAAAAAATAAGGCTTGTCGTCTTTTTTAAGCCAACCTGTACCAAGCTTGGGGAACAAGCCGTCTGCTCCGGCTTCATCATAGCCTATGCAATCATTTATACCGAATTCATTGTGAAGGCCACGCCCGTAAATACGCGCGTTTCTATGAAACAGTTTCTTTTCTTGCCCAAGCAGCGGAATGCCGCGGAAATAAACCTGTGTTATTGTGCCGTTCCAATCAAAGCGGCTGCCCTTATAGCGCTCGCCGGCAGATTCAATTACCAAAACAAAGTCTTTATTCTTAATTTTTATAGCCATGCGACCATGTTACAACTTAGGCTTTAGCCTATCAAGTCTTTTCGCTGGTGAAAAGTGATGCGCCAGATTAAGCTTGACATTTATACTTCTATGGAAGTATAAATGTCTTATGTCAAAGATAATCTTGTATCATGGATCGGATAAAATTATCTCAAAGCCACTTTTTGGCACCGGCAAAGCCTACAATGATTATGGTCTGGGCTTTTACTGCACGCAAAATCTTGAGCTTGCAAAGGAGTGGGCTTGCCCTACTCTTGATGACGGTTTTGCCAACTGTTATGAGCTTGAGACTAAGGGTCTCTCTCTTTTGGATTTGCAGACAGAAAATTTTTGTACACTTCATTGGCTTGCAGTTCTTATTTGCAACCGTCGCTTTGACATGGACACACCTCTTATGCGTCAAGGAGCCTTTTATTTAAAAAACAATTTCCTTCCTGACCTTTCCGGCTTTGATTTAATTAAAGGCTATCGAGCTGACGATTCATATTTTTCTTTCGCACAGGCTTTTCTTTCCAATCAGATTTCTTACTCTCAACTGCAAAGCGCAATGAAATTAGGGAAGCTTGGAGAGCAGATTGTTTTGAAAAGCCAAAAAGCTTTTGATAAGATTAAATTTATCAGTTATGAACTTGCGGAAGCAAAAAAGTATTACAGCTTGCGCCTTGCCCGTATGGAAAAGGCAAAAGCTGAATACAAAAAATCGCTGGAAGATTCTGACATTTCAGGACTCTTTATTCGTGACATGATTTTAGGAGGCATCAAAAATGACGACCCTCGCTTACGATAATTTTTTCCTTTCTGGCTTTATGAAAAACCTTGGTTTTGCCGTTGACTTCGCTGTGAATGGCTGCGGTCTCACTTGCAATTCCTTTTATGATTTTTTTATTGCCTCAAAAGTGGCAGAGGCAATCGAAAGTCGTTCTCCTCGTTTTATATGTGGCTGTTCTGGAACAGAACTTGCACTTTCAGTTTTTGAACGGGTCGGTTTTGAAGCAAGCACTTCGCAGAAAAAAGCTTATGAACGTTATGACCGTTCTCCAGAATATTGGGCGGGCTGGATTCTCGCTTTTTATCAATGGGAGACAAATATTTCGTTTGCAAAAATCCGCGACTATGTTCCCTTTTCCCAGATTGTCAATATGTACAACCCTCTTCACGAAGCTCCTAAAGAAAAGTTTCTGAATGTGATGAACAAGGCAATCAGAGAAAAGAATTTAAAAAAATCCACAAACCTTCACAATCTTAGAAAGGCGGCAGGCCTTACCCAAAAAGAACTTTCGCAACTTGCCGGAGTAAACCTTCGCACGCTGCAGCAATATGAAATTGGCTCAAAGGACATAAACAAAGCCAGCGGTCAGGCCATCAATTCCTTGGCCTTAGCCTTGCATTGTAATTTTTATGATGTCATGGAACTGGACTTGCAGGAAGTTTAATTCTGTTTATAGAAACTACATTCAAACCGAACTCCTGGACCACTAGAATCGAGCTTGCTTTTTGTCTTATGTCTTTTTATACTTTACCTATGCACAGTTCCGATATATTCACAAAAGCGGAAAGCATCCGCGATGTTATCCGCTACATACGCCTTTTTAAGAGTGCCACGCTGGTTATTCACATTGACGACAGCATTATCGATTCGCCGATTTTTGCGAGCCACATACGCGACATCTGCTTTGTCAAAGAAGCCGGTCTCCGCGTCATCATCGTTCCGGCTGCACGAAAGCGTATCAACCAGATTCTTGACCGTGAAGAAATTTCTTGGCAAATCTTGAACGGCTGCCGCATAACAAAAGAAGAAGCCATGCCGCTTATTAAGATGGCTGCTTTCGATGTGTCAAATCAAATTATGACAGCTTTTGCCGCCGAAAAAAACACGGCCGTAATCGGCAACTGGGTAAGAGCTCGCGGCAAAGGCATTCAAAACGGCATCGATTTCGGCACAGCTGGCGAGATAGACAAGATTCAAGTTGAGGCAGTTTCTACGGTGCTTGAAAGCGGTTTTATACCGATTTTTCCGTGCATCGGTTGGAGCATTGCCGGAAAGCCTTACAACATCTCTTCGATTCAGCTTGCGGCCGCGCTTTCGGTTAAGCTTAAAGCAGACAAGCTTTTCTTTCTGACGCAGAATACAAGCATAACAAACAAAGATTTTGACATTCCGTCCAACACGAAAATCTCGCAGGAAGGCAACGTGCTTGCGCTCAATGTTGATGAAATACCCGAATTTTTGCGCATGAACGAAGACAAGGTAAACGCCTTAGACGATGAATCAGCGCACAACACAAGCCTAAAGCAGAGCCTGTCTTTGCTGCGGCTTGGTCTTACGGCTTGCCGCGCCGGTGTTTCGCGCGTGCATATTTTGAACGGCTCTTATAACGGCACAATTCCATGCGAGCTGTTTTCAAACTTCGGTTCCGGCACAATGATTTACGAAGACAATTACGGCGGAATCCGCAATATGTCTATTGAAGACATTCCTGACGTGCTCAACGTAATGCGGCCGTTTATCGAAGAAGGCATTTTGTTGCCGCGCACAGAAGTTGACCTCTCTGAACAGTACAACGACTATATCATTTACGAGCTTGACGGCGGCATAAAAGCTTGCGCCTCTTTACATGTTTATAACGAAAAACAAGCTGAAATTGCTGCCGTGGCCGTAGACAAGCGGTGCAGCCATATCGGCGTCGGCCCGAAACTTGTGCATTATCTTATTGAAAAGGCGCAGAAACTGAATATTTCTGAAGTGTTTGTGCTTACTACACGCACCGCCGACTGGTTTGAGCAGCTCGGCTTTGAGCCAATTCCAATTGAATCTTTGCCGGAAGAACGCCAGAAAAAGTGGAAACCCGAGCGTGGTTCAAAAGCCCTTTCGCTGAAGCTGTAGAGAGTTTCACGTGAAACAATTTGCTGAATAAAAAAGGCTGATTCGTAGCAGAATCAGCCTTTTTCTCAAAGATTATTTCTTCCTTTATCGAAACGCACTCCAGAGCGGGCGTCCACATAACAACTGGTTGTATCGTAGCGGGCTCGACCCGCTGTCGGCTACGAACCTTTGTTACACGAAAATATTCCTTATTTATATTCTATATCACAGTTTATATAACTTCTATATACAATTTCTAGTGTAGACAAATCTAAAACGTTGAGCATAAAAGATTCTATTGTAGAAACTCGTGGTTCTCCTGAATTTCCCATTCCAATATAAACTAAATAATACTTATTATTTTTTTCAACAATATTGAATCCCCACCAGCAGTCCCCAAGCAGCAATAATTCTTTTTCTTCTTCAAATGATTTTTCATCGGTTTTGAAAACTTCACGTTCTCTTTTATAAATGCTTATTTCATAATTCGAAGCCATGCGACCAACAGATGTGTGATAGAGTTTTGCGATGATTTTTTTGTCTGAAACTTCACGTTCAATTATTTCAGGATGATCTTCTTTTATACCCATGAATGAATAATCAAATGTAGCCATTTTTTCGATTATGTCAGTAGAAATCCATGCTTCTTCTTCAGCTGAAAGATTGTAAACATAAGAGGCTCTGGCACTTGCAAATACTTTCCACATTTTATTTTCGAAAGAGAGCAGGTCATATGATATGAGCCGCTTGTTGTCAAAATTTCGTACTTCTTCAAAAAAGAAAGTATAACCTGTAATTGGATCTCTAATCGGATAGACTAAACCACATTCACCCAGCGATCCATTTCCGGAATAGTATATTGTCCATTTTTGTTTTTTATTATCAAATCTGAAAATTTTGAGATACGGAAACCAGCCGCTTCCTTCTACCTGCATCATAGCGAGCATGCGGTCTTTTATGCCTTTAAGATATATTTCTGTGCAGTATAGGTTATTCTTTTTCGTGTAATAAATTTCAGTTTCTGTAAATTCATATTTGTCATCAACAGAAGAATCAATGGTTTTAAAATTTAATTCACTTTCATAATCTTCATAAGTGGTATACTCATTATCATACACCCAATTTTTCCAATACAAAATATGATCAATTTCTGATTTTCGAGAATTTGATGCAAATAGATTCAATTGTGAAATTAATAAAAAAAATAATACTAAAAAAATATTTCTTATTTTCATTTTTTTTCCTAATACTGTGCATAACTCCGACATTGATATAACAAGCAAACAACAGATTTGGGGTTTTGTTACTTCTTTAAGCTTATCAAGTTTTCGCGAAGCGGAAACTTGCAGGGTTCGCAAATGAAACATATTGTGTATATTAAGCTTAAACGCGAACCCGAGTTTCACGTGAAACAAATCTAGCAGAAAATTGAAGTTTTTTTCTTTATGAAATACACAAAGCCTGATTCGTATTTAGCTTCGTAATCAGAAGCATATATTATTGTTTGGTTCTCGGGAGCGGTGGCTTTTGCTTTTGAGTTTTTCAACTCATTGTAGATTAATATTGTTTTTGGGTTGTACATTACATTGACAATCTGTATAAGATTCTGCAAAAGCTCTTCCGCATCTGTTACTTCATTCTGCGCCATCTGATTTAATGTTCTGCCGTTTATGTTAAGCTGCCCGATTTCGCCTGCCATGCCTTGAAAACCGGTGAGAACTTCGGTTTTGTAGATTAAGCCGCACTGAACGTCGGTCTTTGAAATATGCAGGCAAACCGAATATTCATCATCTAAAAACTGAATCTGCTTTTCAGAAATATTGCCGAAACAAATCAAGTTTATTTCTTTTTCTATAAAAACTGAAAGTCCGTACTTTTTTTCAAGCTGTTTTTTAAGATTGAACGAACCTCCATCCTTGCAGATTATTCCGTCTTTTACCGGCATTTGAACACCCAAAGCAATACATGCAAGATTATAGTCTTTGCACACAGAGTCGATTATTTCGGCAAGCTGAATCTGCAAATCTAAGGCACTTTTCTGCACACTTTTTCTTGCAGCTTCAGAATAGGTTGAATCAAAAACAATCCAGACAATCGTTTCAGGCTTTATCTTTATGCAGAGATAAAACATATAATTTTTGTTTATGATAAATTTGCTCAACCCGCTTTTTTTGATTTCGCCTGATTCAAGCATATGCTTTATAAGAGCTGCTACAATTTCAAGCGGAAGCTGTGTAAGTCCTGCAAGCTCTTTTTTTGAGAATTCTCCGCCTGTTTCAAAGGCTTCTTTCACCAGAGAATAGCTTATATTGTCCAGCGTATCAGCATGATTTGAAGCTGATTCTTTCATTTGAGTTTCCTATATTTCCAGTTTTTACAATTAATTAGCGTATAATTCATTATATAGCCCATATTTTCGTCTAATCTAGAATTTGTCATTGCCGGGCGTGACCCGGCAATCTTTCTATTGATAGATTCCCGCGTCAAGCGCGGGAATGACACAGACGCAGATGCTGTGCTGAAAGCCGCCGAAGGCTAACAAGTTTAGCATGACGCACATGACATAAAAAAACCGGAGTTTGAAACCAAACCCCGGCTGCCTGATGCTTCTATATAATCACCCCACCCTCCAAGGCAATTATACAAATTAGTTTATCTGCCTTTCAGCAGATTGGGTGCATTGTTAGAATGCTTCATAACAATTAACAGTCTATATTAACCATTGTAAAATAGTCAACTCTAGATTTAAGAATCTTTGTCATTTTCAGATTCAGCTATCTTATCAAGACCGATAACCATGTCAGGCTGGTCAATATTCAAGATGCGCACACCTTGAGAAGTTCTTGACTGCTCAGAAATGGCAGAAGCTTTTACGCGCAGAGTCTTGCCCTGGCTTGTCATGCAGACCATTTCTTCGTTTTCACTTATGGTAATAGCCCCGATTATCTCGCCGGTCTTTTCTTTGACTTCATAGACTTTCTGACCGCCTGTGCCTCTGCCGTGGCGGCTGAACTCGTTAAAGTCAACGCGCTTTCCGTAGCCGAACTCTGTCATTATAAGCATCTTCTCGTCTTGCTTAACTTGAAGGGCAGCGGCCACTTCATCATCTGCCATAAGGTGAATGCCTGTAACGCCGCGAGAAGCACGACCCATTGCGCGCACTTCTTCTTCGCCTATGCGCAGTGCCTTGCCCTTGCGCGTTATAAGCACAACTTCATCGTTGCCGGAAGTAAGCTGTGCCGTAACAAGCTTATCGCCTTCATCAAGGCGGATGCCGATGATGCCGCGCGTCTTTGCGTTTGCAAATTCAGAAGTCTGCACCTTCTTGACTACGCCGTTCGCTGTTACCATGAATAGATACTGGTCTTCGCGCATTTCTTTCATCGGAACGACTGTCGTAATCTCTTCGTTCGGCGAAACTTGCAGAAGGCTCTTTATATGCGCACCGCGCGAAGTGCGGCTCGCTTCAGGAATTTCATGAACTTTAAGCCAGAACGCCTTGCCTTCGTTTGAAATGAACATAACGTAGTCGTGCGTAGAAGCTGTAAAAAGCTGATTTATAAAATCGTCTTCAACAAGCTTTGCACTGTTAGAGCCTTTGCCGCCGCGGCCTTGCGCTTTATAAGCAGAAGCCGAGATTCTCTTTATATAGCCGAGGTTTGAAATCAGAATGATAACTTCCTCTTTCTTGATGAGGTCTTCAATGTTAATCTGCTCAACTTCATCAGAGATTATGTCTGTGCGTCTGTCGTCGCCGAATTTGGCGGCAAGCTCGTTTGTTTCTTCTTTAATCTTTGCAAGAATCTTTTCGTGATGTGCGAGAAGGTCTTCTAAATATGCTATCAAAGCTTTGATTTCCGCCATCTCTTTTCTGAGTTCGTCAATTTTGAGATGTGTCAAACGCTTCAACGGCATATCTACAATTGCCTGTGTCTGCTCTTCGTCAAAGTCAAACCGCTTCTGAAGCTGTGCCTTAGCGTCGGCTTCATCACGGCTTCCGCGGATTATCTTGATAACTTCGTCAATCGCGTCAATTGCAATTATAAGCGCTTCAAGTATGTGCTCGCGGTGCTTTGCTTCGGCAAGCTCAAACTTTGTGCGGCGCGTAATCACTTCGTCGCGGTGGTCTACAAAACATTGAATAAGCTGCTTGAGCGTAAGCACCTGCGGACGGCCTTTTACCAATGCAAGGTTGATTACGCCAAAGCTTGACTGCAATTCAGTCTTAGAGAAAAGCTGATTAATGACAATCTTTGTCATTGCGCCGCGCTTCAGATGAATTACAATGCGCATTCCCGTTCTGTCAGACGATTCATCGTTGATTGCAGAAATGCCTTCTATTGCCTTATCTCTAGCCAATGCGCCGATGCGCTCGCAAAGCGTTCTTGTGTTCACGCCATACGGAACTTCCGTAAAGACGATTGATTCTGCGCCGTTTTTGCTGACTTCAATATTGAATTTGCCGCGCACAAGAATTTTGCCACGGCCGGTTTTATAAGCTTGTTTTATGCCCTTGCGCCCAAAAATGATTCCTCCTGTCGGAAAATCCGGGCCTTTTATGTGCGTCATCAGCTCTTCAATAGAAATTTCAGGGTTGTCGATATATGCACCGATTGCTGCACTTACTTCGCGCAAGTTATGCGGCGGAATGTTTGTAGCCATGCCGACCGCAATGCCCATTGAGCCATTGCAAAGCAAAAACGGAAACTTCGTCGGCAAAACAGAAGGTTCTGTCGTGGTGTCGTCAAAGTTCGGCACCATATCAACAGTGTTCTTGTTGATGTCGGCAACCATCTCTTCTGCGATGCGCGCCATTTTTGCTTCAGTATAACGGTAAGCGGCAGGCGGGTCTCCGGCAATTGTACCGAAGTTTCCGCCCGGCTCTACAACAATGTATCTCTGGCTGAAATCCTGGCCTAAGCGCACGAGCGCATCATAAACAGATGCATCGCCGTGCGGATGAAAATGACCCAATACGTCGCCGACGATTGTCGCGCATTTTCGGGTTTTTCCGCTGTAATGCAAGCCCTGCTTGTTCATGTCGTAGATAATTCTGCGGTGAACAGGCTTAAGACCGTCACGCACGTCCGGCACGGCACGGCTTGTAATTACAGACATTGAATAGTCGATAAATGCCTGCTTAACTTCATCTTCAATAGGAATCTGAATCAGCGTTCCTTTATTGTTATTTACTGTTTCTTCCATCTGTTATTCCTAAGTTAGCCTTAAATATCCAAATTGGCGTAAGTGGCGTTTTCTTCTATAAAGTTGCGGCGCGGCTCAACGTCTTCGCCCATGCAAATTGAGAAAATCTGATCAGCGGCTTCTGCATCTGGAATTGTTACCACTTTCATGTGTCTTGTTTCCGGGTTCATGGTCGTGTCCCAAAGCTGGGTTCCGTCCATTTCACCAAGACCTTTATAACGCTGAACGTCTGCCTTATCGCGCTTGTCGCCGAGCTTTTCAAGCTCTGCATCGCGTTCTTCGTCTGAATAAACATAAACAGTTTTTCTGTTATATTCGATTTTGAACAAAGGCGGCATTGCAAGATATACATAGCCTTTTTCAATCAATTCAGGCATATATCTGAAAAAGAACGTCAGCAAAAGCGTTCTGATGTGCGAACCGTCGACATCGGCATCGGCCATGATGATAATCTTGTGATAGCGGAGCTTTTCGATGTTAAAGTCTTTGCCGAAGCCTGCGCCCAAGCTTGCAATTATTGGCTGAAGCTTATCGTTGTTGATAACCTTGTCAGGGTGAACTTTTTCAACATTGAGCATTTTGCCCCAAAGCGGAAGTATGGCCTGCGTCTTTGCGTCCCTGCCCTTCTTGGCAGAACCGCCCGCAGAATCTCCCTCGACTATGTATACTTCACATTCAGAAGGGTCTTTGCTTGAACAGTCGCTGAGCTTGCCGGGCAGCCCGAACGAATCGATGCCCGACTTTCTGTTTGCTTCAAGCACTTTGCGCGACTTTATGCGACCGATTGCTTCGTTTACGGCTTTTTCAAGCATCAGGTTGAAAACTTGCGGGTTCTGCTCGCACCAAAGCGTAAGCTTTTCTTTTACAAGCGAATCTACGATTGTGCGCACTTCTGTGTTGCCGAGCTTTGTCTTTGTCTGGCCTTCAAACTGCGGTTCAGGCACTTTTACGGAAAGCACAGCAGTAAGGCCTGTACGAATGTCTTCGCCTGTCAGCTTTTCTTTTGCAACCTTGTCTTTTGAATCTTTGCTGTCTTTCGAATCTTTCAGCTTAGGGTTGAGCTTCTTGAAAAGCTTTTCGTTGTTTTCAAGCTGCTTGTTGAAGACAAACGTAAGCGCATTCTTAAAGCCGTCAAGGTGCGTGCCGCCTTCGTGCGTGTTGATGTCGTTTACATAAGAATAAACTTTATCAAGGTCAAAGCCTTCATTATATTGAAGCGAAATTTCTGTAATTACGTCGTTCTGCTCGCCGGAAATGTAGATTGGCTCTTCAGGCACAACTTTTTTGCCTTCGTTGAGGAACTTTGTGTATTCGTTGATGCCGCCTTCAAATTTAAGCTCAACCTCTTTCGGCGTTTCAAGGCGTTCATCTCTAAAAATGATTACAATTCCCGGGTTAAGGAACGCAAGCTCGCGGAGACGCGCCAAAAGCACGTCAAAATTATATGTAGTTGTTTCCTTAAAGATTTCAGCATCAGACTTCCAGCGGATTGTAGTTCCGTGAAGCTCTGTATCGCCGAGGCACTCAACCTTTGAAACAGGCACACCTTTCTCATATTTCTGGCAATAGCGTTTGCCTTCGCGGTTTACATAAGCTTCCATCCAGACAGAAAGCGCGTTTACACAAGAAACGCCTACACCGTGAAGACCGCCTGAAACTTTGTAGTTTGACTTGTCGAATTTACCGCCGGCATGAAGACGTGTCAAAACAAGCTCAAGCGCGCTTACCTTTTCTGTCGGGTGAATATCAACAGGAATGCCGCGTCCATCGTCTTCTACGCGGCAGATATCATCACGTTCAAGTGCAACCGTAACTTTTGTACAGTAGCCCGCCATCGCTTCATCTATAGAGTTGTCTACAACTTCATAGACCAGATGATGAAGTCCGTTCGGGCCTGTAGAGCCGATATACATACCAGGTCTTTTTCTTACTGCTTCAAGACCTTTTAAAACTTGAATATTATTCGCGGAATAAGAAGATGACATGTTGCTTCCTTAAGAAATAACTTTTAAGCATTCAATTTGTGAAAATTTTTTTGAAAGTTTTGAAAGATTCAAGAGAACACAAAAACATGCTTTATATAGTAGAAACTTGTAAAAGTCAGTATAGCCATATTGCGAAAAAAAGTAAAGGCAGAGTATAATACACGCATGTCGACATTTGATTATAGCGATTTCTGGAACGAAGCTTACAGACTTCTTCACGAGGAATTTGCAGCAGCTCAAAAAGAACAAGAATTCATTTTATGGTTCAATATTGAATACGTATCTTCTGTTCAGGGAATAATTACATTATCTGTACCGTCTGCCTTTATAAGAGACCAGCTTCAGCGGAAAAACTATATCACAATGATTGAAAATAAGCTTTTTGAAGTGCTCGGTCAGCCTATCAAGACAAATTTCATAGTCAAACCTGTTCAGATTCCGCAGCAGAATTTCTTTCAGAACCAGAATCCGCCGCTGCAAAATCAGACTCAGCAGAACAGTTATCAACAGCCTGTAAACAACTTTTCACAAGCTCATAACAATGTTTCTACAGGTTTTCAACATGAACAAAATGATACTCAGGTTATTGCAAAACCAAAGCACCCTACTTTAAACGAAAAATATACATTCGACAAATTTGTAACCGGCGATAATAACGCTTTTGCTTATAATGCGGCTATATCCGTTTCAAACAATCCCGGAAAAGCTTATAATCCTCTGCTTATTCTTGGAAATGTCGGGCTTGGGAAAACACACCTTATGCAGGCAATAGGCAATGCCATTTACAATAATATTGGCGGAAAAATTATCTATATTACTGCTGAAAATTTTACCAATGAATTTATAGAATCAATAAATACAAAGTCTCAGTCAAAATTCAAGAACAAATACCGTAGCGCCGACGTGCTTTTAATTGATGATATTCACTTCTTGCAGAATAAAGAAGGCACTCAAGATGAACTTTTTTCAACTTATGAAGCTTTATATGGTGCAAACAAGCAGCTTGTTTTTACTTGCGACCGCCCTTTGTCAGAGCTGAAAAACCTGACAGACAGGCTCCGCTCAAGATTCGGGCGCGGTCTTACAGTAGACCTCAACTTGCCAGACTACGAAACAAGGTGCGCTATTCTCGTAAAGAAACTTCAAGAACAGAATCAGACTCTACCAAAAGATGTAATTGAGCTTATTGCAAAGAACATAGCTTCAAATGTCCGTGACCTTGAAGCTTGTCTTACAAAAGTTGTTGCCTACATTGAGCTTACCGGCCAGAAAGCAACGGTTGAAAGCGTTCAGCATCTTTTACGCGATTCATTCAATTCTTCTAAGAAAGAAAACATTTCAATTGAAACAATTCAGAAAGTTGTTGCAGAAGCTTACGGCATTTCTTGGATAGACATTAAAGGCAAAAAACGCACAAAGAACATTGTGCTGCCTCGCCAGCTTGCAATGTATATTGCTAAAGAAATGACAGAATACTCTACAACAGAAATAGGCTCTGAATTTGGCGGAAGAGACCACACAACTGTAATGCATTCAATCGATAAAATAAAAGACGCTATAAAAACAGATTCTTCTTTAGATCCTTATATACAGGGCCTTAAAAGAAAGATAGAGGAGTATCAAAAATAACCTGTTGATAAGCATATATTTTTCAGTGGATAACTGTGGAAAACTGAAAATCAAAAAGAATATGTGGAAAAACGAAGAAAAACTTAATAATAGTTATAAACAATTTAAAACTCTATGCTATAATCGTTTATATAAGTTTTAACCGTTTGCACAGACATTACTACTACTACTACTTAAATTTATATAAATATAATATAAGTTCGGAGGATTTATGAAATTCACATTTGACAGAGACGCTCTACTAAAAGAAATAAGTATTGCACAAGAAATAATCTCAACGAAAAATGCGTTGTCTATTCTTTCAAACGTTTACTTTAAGGCTGAAAATGGAACTCTGGTTATAAAAGCTACAGATACAAAAGTTAATTTTGAAACACGTATTCCTGTAGACATTGAAGAACCTGGTTCTACTACAGTTTTATGTGACAAGCTTTTGAACATTTTGAATAATCTTCCTTCAGGTGATATTGAATTTAAGCAGGAAGACATAAACATCTTTATAAAGCCTATCTCTAAAAAAGCAAGTTTTAAATTAAAAAGCATTGCAAGTGACAAATTTCCTGAATTTTCATCAAATGATACAATTCCTTATTTTGAAGTATCTTCCGGTGAATTTAAGAAAATGATTACACAGACAATTTTTGCTGTTTCTGATGATCAGACAAGATACTTTATGAATGGCGTTTCATTTGAGAAAAAAGACGAAAACCTTGTTATGGTTGCTACAGACGGACGCCGTCTTGCATATATTGCAAAACCTCTTGTTCAGGGTGTAAATGACTTTAATCAGATCATCATTCCTATAAAAGTTCTTAATATTATTTTGAAAAGAGCACCTGCTGAAGGCAATATCTTTATTTCTGTTTTAGACAAAACGATTTTCTTTAAATTTGGAAATTATGACCTTTCTTCGGTTCTTATTGACGGAGCTTTTCCTAACTATCAGCGCGTTATTCCAGAAAAACAGGAATTCTATTTTGAGATTGACAAAAAAGAGCTTTCAGAAGCATTGCGCCGCGTTGCACTGCTTGTTGAACAGAAATCTCACCGTGTTTATTTTGAAATAACTCCTGGAACATTGATAATAAGCTCTCAAGAGTCTGAAATAGGTACGGCTAAAGAAGAAATTCCATGCCGCTACGAAGGTGAAGAAGTTAAAATCGCATTGAATTATCTTTACATTGAAGAGCCTCTTAAAGTAATTGATTCAGACAGAATATGTATTGAATTTACTGAAAAAATGCACGCAATAACTTTAAGACCAGAACCTGCAGAAGACTTCTTCCACATTATTATGCCTATGCAGATGGAGTAAAACTTGCCTTTTTTGTCTCTTTCACTGGCAAATTTTAGAAACCTGAATAACAGTACTCTTGATATTTCTGCTAAAGAAGTGTTTTTTGTCGGTGAAAACGGACAGGGCAAAAGCAATCTGCTTGAATCTCTTTATTTTGCGTCTTATGCCAGTTCTTTCAGAACTCACACTGATTCAGAAATTGCGGCTTACGGTTTGAAAGATTTCAGCGTAAGAACACAATTCAAAGACATGAATGAAAAAACCAGTTTTATCGGTATTTATCTGAAAGACGGCAAAAAAAAAATTGAAAGAAACGGTAAAACGGTAAAGGACAGAAAAGAGCTGGTTAATACAATCCCATGCGTTTTATTCTGTCACGGAGACATGGAATTTGCTTCAGGAGAGCCTGAACGCCGGCGCTTTTTTATAGACCAGTCTCTTACAATGCATGATTCTCTTTATATAGATACACTGCGCTGTTATAAGAAAGTCTTGAAATCTAGAAACATAATCTTAAAAGAACAGAAAACACAGGTTTTAGAGGCGTTAGACTTACAGCTTGTAGAAAATGGTCTTGAGATTCAAAAAAAGAGAAAAGAGCTTATCCGTTTTTTTGACTTATATTTTTCTGATCTGTATAAAGAAATTTCAGGCATTGAGAATGTACACGTAGTTTATGCGCCGTCTTGGAAAGCAGAAACTTCTGTTGAAATTCTTGAAATTCTTTCTCAAAAAAAAGAGATTGATATTCAGATGGGTACTACAATGTCCGGGCCGCACAGAGACAATATAAGATTTGTAAAAGACGGAAAACCCTTTGTACCTGGTGCTTCAACCGGACAGCGCAGGCTTTTGTCAATTCTTCTTAGAATTATGCAGGCGAAATATTACATGGAGCAGACACATAAAAAGCCTGTTCTTCTTATGGACGACGTGCTTCTTGAGCTTGATCCTGAAAAGCGCAAAAAAGTAACGGCTCTTTTACCGGAATATGACCAGCTTTTCTGTACTTTTCTGCCAGGCGAGCCATATGAACGCTACAAAAAGACAACAACAAAGATTTATTTTATAAAAAACGGAAACTGGAATGAATGAAAGTTTTTCTAAAGCTTCGGATTTGGTAAATTCTTTTTTTGACAGCAATATGCAGACTAAGTCGTCTCTGCTTACAGTCTGGGGTGCGGTAGTTTCAACTGTAAGAGGCAATGGACTTCAGCTTGCAGACCACAGCCGCGTTTTGGACTATAAAAACGGGACACTTCTCGTTGAGGCGGATCATTCAGCCTGGATTCAGATACTTCAGATTAATAAGAAATACATAATAACCGGGCTGCAGCGGAAGCTTCCTCAGCTTGAGATACGCAATTTAATGTTCAAGCTTTCAGGACAGGTTTTTAAAGAGCCTGAAAAAAAAGAACTTACAAGGGCAGAACTTCTCAAAGAAATGAATGAAAAATATTCATCTGTTGAAGAACATATCGAAGAAAATTATGAAAAAAATGTCAAAAATGACGTAAAAATAGACGGACGGCTCAAAGAACTTTTCGATAAATTAAAAAACGACATACAAAGTTGTTGACCAATTAAGATTTACTATTTATACTATAGAACCTATTTTACGCTGGAGTAAAACAACAAAATTCAGGCAGTTCTCTGAACAGCCTTATCATAAAAGGAGACGTGTTCCATGAAAAGAACATATCAGCCAAGTAAAGTAAAACGCAACAGAAAATTTGGTTTTCGCGCACGCATGAAGACAAGAGGCGGCCGTCTTGTATTAAAACGCCGCAGACAGAAGGGTCGCTATAAGCTTACTGTATCTGACGAAAAGAAGCCTTATTGATTTCTGTAAGGTGAATGAAAACGGACTTTCAGAAAACCGGTCTTTTTAAACGTGAAGAACGGATAAAAAGACCGGATGATATCCGAAAACTTTTTAAGGAAGGAAAAAAAGTAAGCGCTAACGGTGCAAAACTTTTTTTTTATGCAAACAATTCTGAAATAAACAGAGTTGCTTTTGTTCTTCCGCGTGGATACGGCTCATCTGTAGAAAGAAACAAATCTAAAAGATTGAGCCGTGAAGCTTATCGACATTTTAAATCACACCTGAACACCGGATATGATATGCTTATTTTAGTTTATCCCGGAAATGATTCGTTCCACTCGCGGTGTGAACTTATAAGATATCTCTTTATGAAAGCCAATCTAATTAAGTCATGAAGCGATTGTTATCACGTATCTTATGCGTTCTCATCAGAGCATACCAAATAGGAATATCTCCCCTTTTGCCTAAAAGTTGCAGATATTATCCAACTTGTTCTCATTATGCCATTGAAGCTATAAACAAATATGGACCTTTCAAAGGCACTCTGCTTGCATCAAAACGCATTTTACGTTGTCACCCTTTTCATACAGGCGGCTATGATCCTGTTCCATAAACGGGGCAAAGTCTATATTTTCAGCTTTTAAAATCAGCCGCTTTCTGTCAGGAGTAAATTTTTTTAATGGAAAAAAATACAATTATTGCTGTTGTTTTGTCATGTCTTGTAATTGTTGCAACTTTTATTGTTCAGACCAGATTTTTTCCGCCTGTCGAACAGCAGCAGACTGTTCAGGCTGAAGAAAATGTAGTTGAAGAACAGAATAATCAGGTTAATACACAGACTGTCATAAACAACGAAGTTTTATCTGAGGCAGCTTCAATTGTTTCAGAAGAGCAGGAAACAATTGAAGAACAGACTTTTGTTATAAAGACTAATCTTGTTGAGGCAGTCTTTACAAACCGCGGCGGTGATTTAATTTCTTATAAGCTGTTAGACCACAAAGACAACGGCGACTTCGTTCAGATGGCTGACAACATAACAGAAAAAAAACGCGGTTTCAGTGTTCTTCTTGGCGACAATACAAACAACCCTGTAAACGAGATATTCAATGTTAAGCGGATAAACGAGAATTCTCTGGGCTTCTATAAGAAGCTTTCGATAAAAAATGCAGACGGCTCAACAAGCAGTTTTACGCTTATCAAGCAGTATACATTTAACCCGGACGAATATGTTTTTAAGCTTGATATAATTATTGACGGTGATGAAACTTTTCATGGTATGAACTTTAATAATGCGGGCTACACAATTTGTACCGCGCCGCAGATGGGACCGCATTACGACCAGAAAAAGAACCGTTTAGAAACACGTACTTTTATGTCTTATTCAGGCGAAAAAAAGAAAAAGCAGATGCTTGCTTTGGGTCAGACCAAAGAATTTACAAAGTCTTTTTCTTGGGCTGGTGTCGGCGGCAAGTATTTTACGGTTTTAATTGCGCCAGTAAACAATGAATTTCAAAAAGTAAATTATTCATCTCTTTTTGATTCTATTCCAGATTATGCAAACTCTCAGGTCTTTTTGACAAGAAACCCTGTTTCTTCGCAGAAGTCGCAGGACACTTTGTATGTCTATATGGGACCTAGAACAGAATCTTCTCTGAAGATTTACAATAACGCAGCTGACAACAAGTTTGGGCTTGCTGGTAAGCGCTTTAACGAAAGCATGGAAAGCTCTGGTATTTGGGGCTGGCTTGAAATTATCTTAAAAGCAATTCTTGAGCTGTTTTATAAGATAATTCCAAACTGGGGTGTTGCAATTGTTTTGATGACAATCTTTTTGAAGATTATTCTTTTTCCGCTTTCAAAGAAACAGCTGCTTTCAAGCACCAAAATGCAGGAAGTTCAGCCTAGAATGCAGGAACTTCAGGAAAAATATAAGAATCAGCCTGAAAAGCTTAACGCAGAAATGGCAAAACTTTATAAAGAAACTGGCTACAACCCTGTATCAGGCTGTCTGCCTATGCTTATCCAGTTCCCGATTCTTATTGCTATGTACAACCTTTTCAACAATTATTTTGAATTCAGAGGCGCTATGTTCATTCCGGGCTGGATTCCGGATTTGTCAGTGGGCGACAACATTGGCGTGGTAATTCCTCTGCTTAACAGAGATTTGCACATTCTGCCGATTATCTACCTTGCCTCACAGTTTATTTCTACAAAAATTATGCAGGACACGTCTCCGACACCGCAGCAGAATAATACCTCAATGAAGTATATGTTCTATGCGATGCCGCTGCTGTTCTTCTTTGTGATTTATGATTCTCCGTCTGGGCTCATTCTTTACTGGACATTGAGCAACTTTTTGCAGCTTGTTCAGCAGGTAATTCTTAATAAACTTGCAAAAAAGCAGCAGGCGCCGGCAAAAACCGGATTGAAATTGGTAAATCCCACAAAAAAAGATAATAAAGGAGCAAAGAAATGACATACGAATACGAAGCAAAATCAGAAAAAGAGGCCATTGAAATGGCTGCAAGCGATCTTGGCCTTGAAAGAGACCAGTTTGATGTAGAAATTCTTGAAACACAGAAAAACGGCATCTTCAAGAAAGGCTATGTAAAGATTCGTGTACATACTGTAGATACACCGAGCCGCACAGGTGATTCAGAATTTGACGGTTCAATTCCGAAAGAATCAAAGCTAATTGCAGATCCGCTGCCAAAAGACGAATTTGAAAAGCGCCTTATTGAGTTTGTTACTGAAATGATTCAGAAAATGGGTTACGAAGTAACTGTTGAAGTTATGTTCAGAGAAGAACATAAAATCGGCATCAGACTGATTTCTGACCATTCTTCAATTTTGATTGGACGTAAAGGCAAAAACCTTGATGCATTGCAGCTTCTCTCTAACGTTTATGCCGGCAGACTTGGTCACGAAGATGTGCGTGTTATCCTTGATACTGAAAACTACCGTATCAGACGCGAAGAATCTTTGGTTCGCCTTGCCTACACTACAGCTGATAAAGTCCGCACACAGAGAAATTCCATTCTCTTGGAGCCGATGAATCCTTTTGAGAGACGTCTCATTCACACGACATTAAATGATATTCCAGATGTTGAAACCAAAAGCGAGGGAGATGGTTTATATAAACAGGTACGTGTTATATACAAAGGACTTCGCTAAAAGTGAAAAAACACATTGTTTTTAATTTGGCTTGTTTTGTGATTTTTGGTTGTTTTTCAGCCTATGCACAGACAAGCTTGAATTCCATTCTTTCAGATGATGTTGCAGAAGAATTGCTGAAGAACGGAAAAATTGAATACAGCTCATACATGAAAGAATATACTCCAAAGCTGTTTCTTAATAATGCTCAGCTTGGGGAAAAAACAGCCAGCTACTGGGAAGAAAGCGGAAAAACACAGACGCCTGTTTTCTATTTTGAAGGTATCTATCTGACAAAAAAGGCTGTTGCTACAGAAAAAGGAAAGGACATGGAAGAAATAACAAGAAATGTCCGCGCCCTTTCTACTTTGGCAGGTGTTGAGTATTATTCAAACACCAGAAAGAAAATGCGTATTCTTTATGAAGAGTCTTATGCAGTAAATAACCCTGAAGAGAGAAAACGCATCGACGACCCTGTAGATGAAGACCCTGAAGGTCAGGTTATCTATTCCCTTCAGAAAGATTCTACATTCGGCAAATTTTTGTACAAATATACATATTTTCAGCGTGACAATGAGCTTTTAATCCGCATTACAAATGTAGATAACCTGACTTTTGCAGGTATTAAGATAATTAAGCCTGAAAATATGATGACTTCAATTCTTTTATATGATTTGGGCGATTATTATTTGACCTACACTTTAATAAAAGTTGATGTAATTTCGGTTTCGATTATTGAAAACAAGATGACAAAGTCTTTTGCAGCACGTGCCGAAGCTATGTTTTCATGGCTTCTGACGGTGTTTGACAAAATTGATGAAAAAAATCTAAAGGGATTGAATTAATCCGTTAGGAGGAAAGAATGAAAAAAATTGCAATTGCTATAATTTTTTTGTGTGCATTAATAAGTGTTGGAGGATGCGCCCCTATGAGTAAAACATTGGATAAAATCAAAGGACAGGACGGTCTTTTTGCCGTTATTGAAACATCAAAAGGAGATATTCTCCTTGAGCTTTTCTATAAGGAAACACCGCTTACTGTAACAAACTTTGTAGGCCTTGCAGAAGGTACTTTGACTGCTGCAAACAAAAAGCCTTTCTACAACGGCTTGAAGTTTCACCGTGTAATCAGTGTTGCTAACGGCGACGGCCAGGATTTTATGATTCAGGGCGGTGATCCGAAAGGCAACGGCACAGGCGGTCCAGGCTACCGTTTCCCGGATGAAATTGTTCCTTCTTTGAAGTTCTCTAAAGGCGGCGTGCTTGCAATGGCTAATGCCGGCCCAGGAACAAACGGAAGCCAGTTCTTCATCACAATTACAGCAACACCGTGGCTTGACGGCAAGCATACGATTTTCGGTCGTGTCGTAGACGGCCAGAAAATTGTAAACAATCTCCGTCAGGGCGAAGTTATGAAAAAGGTAACGATTATCCGTCAGGGTGCAGAAGCAAAAGCTTTCACTGCAACACAGGCTGATTTTGACCGCCTTAACAAAGATATTCAGACTCGCCTGGCAGCAGAAGCTGAGGCAGCAAAAGCCGCAATGAACAAACAGCTTGATGAAAATTACGGCGATTATACAATTATGGATAGCGGAATCAGATACAAAATTTTGAAAGATGCTGCTGGAAACAAGATTGGCAAAGGCAAAGCTGTAAAGGTTAAGTACAAGGGATATCTGCTCGACGGCACAGTTTTCGACGATTCAGATTTCCATGAGCCTATTTCGTTTATGACAAATTCAGGCAGAATGATAAGAGGCTTTGACATGATGGTTCAGGACATGAAACTTAATGAAAAGCGTTCAATCGTTTTGCCGCCGGAATATGCTTATGGTTCAAGTGGAGCCGGCGGTGTAATTCCCCCTGATGCTTATATCTGCTTTGATCTTGAAGTAATCGAAGCTAAATAAGCAATGAATTGAATGTACAAAAGCCCCGACGCAAAATCGGGGCTTTTTTTATGTCGGTATCATTTATTTATTCAGTTTTTCGGCGTAGTATTTCAGCTCTTTGATTTCGGCTTTGAGCGTTTCAATTCCGCTCAACCAGAAATCTTTGGTTTCAATGTCAAAACCTGCTTTTTTGCACACTTCTTCACAAGAAAGTCTGCCAGTTTCAGAAAGCAGCAGCTTGTAAGATTCTGCAAAACCTTGCCCTTCTTTTTTGTAGCGCGCATAAAGCCCGGCACTGAAAAGCATTCCAAAAGCATACGGAAAATTGTAGAAATCAAGGCTGGTGCTGTAATAATGCGATTTCAGCGCCCACATATAAGGATGATATTCTGCCAGCGTGCCGTAAGTCTTTTTTTGCGCGTCGAGCATTAAATTGCAGAATTCTTCAGAAGAAAGCTCGCCTTCCTGGCGTTTTTCAAAGACAGCGCGCTCAAAGTAAAATCTTGAGAGAATGTCTATGAGAACCTGGCAGCAGTCTTGCAGATGCAGCTCTATCATGCTTATGCGCTCAAAGCCGCTTGTTGAAGCGATAATACTTTGCTGAACGATTGTTTCCGCAAAGTTTGATGCAGTCTCGGCGAGTGTCATCGGGTATTGAGCAAGCTCGTAATCGCGGTCTTTTATGCAATAAAAATGATACGCGTGCCCAAGTTCGTGTGCCAAAGTCGTAATGTCTGAAAAAGAGCCGGTAAAATTAGACAAAACGCGCGAAACTTTCTGCTTCGGAAAATCCATGCAATAAGCGCCGCCGACTTTTCCTTCTCTTATTTCTGCATCAATCCAATTGTTGTCAAAAGCGTTTTTCGCAAAATTGCCAAGCTCTAAAGAAAAAGAGCTGAACCGCTCAATTATATACTCTTTTGCTTCTTCAAAAGACCATTTTTTTGAGAGAATGCTTTCAGTTTGGTTTTTTTCTGAAGTTGAATTATCTTGAAGCGGCGCGAATAAGTCGTAAAACGCCAGTTTCGGGTTTTTCTCTTGTGGAAAAAGCAATTCTGCCTTTATTGCAAGATATTCCTGCCAAAGCGGAATCGAGCTTTCGATTGACTCAATAAGTGCCGTCAATGTTTTCTGGCTTATTCTAGACTGCGCCAAAGCCTTGTCTATTGCGTTTTGCCAAAGCCGCCGCTTGTTCAGCGTAATCGTTGTGCCTTTTATGCTGTTGAGGCACGCCGTAAGCGGAACCGACATTCTTTCAAGAAGCTTAATCTCTTTATTAAAAGACTCTTTGCGCACCGCACGGTTTTTGTCGTAAGCGTCGTTTCTAAGCTGGTTGAACGTCTTGCCTGTTTCAGGGTCTTTTAAAGTTGAGATAATCTGCTCTTGCAGGCGGCTAAAACTTTCTGCGCCGCTAAGATTCAGCTGGTCGGCAAGCTCTTCAAGTTCCGGCTTCATGTTGTGCTTATTTAAAGCGACTGTCTCTTCAAATATGTAAGAATATTCTTCCAATTGTGGAAATCTTGTGTATATATCTGTTAATGATTGTGGATAACTATTAACAACTTGAGAAAAAGCTGTTGAAAACTTGAGATTAATCTGTTCAATTTCAATAAATATGTTTTCAATGCAGGAAATCTGGTTGATAAGCTGTGAATTTGTTGTATTTACTGAATAGGCTGAATAAACATAGGCATAAAGCGAGCCTGCAACACTTTGAAGTCTGTTAGACTTTTCGACGAAATCAGCAACCCATTGTGGAAAATCTGTGGAAAAAAGATTTGACTTCAAAAGGTCGTTAAGCTCAATTTTAAGCTTATCAAGAGATTTCATGTCGTTTTTGAAATCTTCACTTTCAAAAGATTCATAAATAGACGAAAGATTCCATCTTGGTATACCGGATGTGACAGAATTGTTCATTTCTTGCCTCAATATTGTTTGTTGATTAACCTTTTCTCAAAGTCTTCAGATGAGAGTGGCTTGTCAAATATAAAGCCCTGAATTACGTTGCATTTCAAATTTTTCAAAATAGAAAGCTCTTCTTGGGTTTCAACGCCTTCTGCTATTATAGACATATCAAGCTCATTGGCCATGTTTATGACATTTGCAATTACGGTTCTTGCCCTTTTATTGTCTATAACTGTTTGTATAAAACTTTTATCTAGCTTGAGAACGTCAAAATTCAAATCCTGCAGCAAGCTTAAAGATGAATAGCCTGAACCAAAATCATCGATTGAAACAGAAATGCCTTTGTCTTTTAGAATGTCGATGGTATTTTTTAAAAGCTCTTTCATTTCAGCTACAGAAGTTTCTGTAAATTCAATTTCAATCAAATTATGCGGAATTTCCCAAAAATCGATGATATTGCATATTCGTTCTGCAACTTCCTGATGTGCAAAGTGATGCTTGGAAAAATTTACGGATACCGGAACAAGATCCAGGCCTTTCTTTATCCATTCATCAAGTTTCTTACATACCTGATTGAGCATAAAGAAATCGAGCCTTTTAATAAATCCTGTCGATTCACAAACTGGAATGAATTTATCAGGCGGAATAACCGTGCCATTATGATTCCATCGGATTAAAGCTTCTGCCCCGACAAGCTGTTTGGTAACTTGATTGACTTTAGGCTGAAAAACTATATAAAGCGAATTGTTTAATAGTGCCTGCTGAATGTGCTGGCTTATTGATATTGTTTGCGAAACTTTTTTTGCAATGTCCTGGTCGTAAACCGCAAAGTCTTTGTTTGCCTGCGAACGCACTGTAAAATATGTTGTTGAGATTCTGTCAATGACTGTATCTGTATTCTTTTCATCACCAGTTATGTTGTAGAGTGCTGCTCTTATAGAGAGATTTGAAATGTCTGCAATTTGAAATTGCTTAAGCGTCACAAGTTCCAGATGATTCAATTTATAGAACAAGTCGTTCATGCGCTCTTTTTTTGATATTACATAAAAGTTGTTTCCGTTAAGCAGGTAGATTTTCTCATTCTTAGTTTCATCAAAAAGCTCTTTTGCTTTTGCCGCAAATTCTGCAAGAATATCGTTGCCTTTTATAAAACCTACCTGCTGATTAATAAATATAAAGTTCTTTATATTTATCTGCATTACGGCAAAATCTCTTCGGTCTTGGGCTGCCAGAATGGCGGATAAATCTTTTATAAAAAGATATTTATTCGGAAGTCCTGTCAGCTGGTCTGATGTAAAGAGCTTATAATTTTCTTGCTTTTCATATTGAACGCAGTTTTCAATATTGTTGTAGCCGTTTGCAATTGCTTCTGCCATTTGATGACACGAATTGTAACCGCAGGCGTGGCAGTCTATGTGCCGCGATTCTTCTGTATTTTTGTGCATCCGCACAAAAACTTCGTTTATAATTTCTTTTGGAACATTAAACGGCTTTAGGTACTTGCTGTGAAATTCCCTGTGAAAGTCTTGCAGGTCTAAGTCTTTGAAATTGGTTCTAAAAATATCAAGACGCTCTGCTCTTGACAGCTTGCGTTCGTATTCTTGTGTTTTATTATTCTGCAGAATGTTGAATCTTATGCATTGATGCTGTTCCACTATTTTTTCTATGGAAATGCTGGATTTGTCTATACACGGCCCTGAACAGCAGCCGTTGCTGCAGTTGAGTGCTTCAAAGAAAACGCCTTTATTGCAGTTGTGCTCAGCGATTGACTTTAAAGAAGCAATTTCGTTTCTGTTCTGCAGAATAGAGGATTTATTTAGAATTGTCTTTTCATAACCTATAAAATGTTCAAGATTTTCTTTCATTCCGCCAGAAAATGGATAAAGCGCGCCAAGTCTAAAATCCGGGATATCGCTTTCAGAATAATACATGTTAAAGTCAATATCTTTAGAAGCTTTGAGAAAATGTTCAAATGTAATGTTATAGTTCACTAGATTTTGTGTAGCTTCATCCTCAATTTCTGGAAAATTTGAAATACACGGGCTTAAAAAGGCCAGTTTGTTGCTGTCTTTTAAGTATTTACGCACATAAACGGCAAGACAAAATAACGGCGAAAAAATTGGAATTAGAGCAGGTATAATTGAAGGTTCGTATTTTTCTATGTAGTTTACAATTGTCGGGCAAGTAGCAATTATTCCGCCTTGGTTTGCGTCGTTCAAAAAAAACTCAATATGTGCCCATGCTGAAATATCAGCACCAAAACTGACATTGTAGATTTTTTTTATGCCTATTGAACGGAGATAGCCGAGAACACCGTTTGCAATATTCGGATAATTTATATAAAAAGACGGATCAATGGCAATCGAAATGCTTTCTCCGTTTTTTAAGTCTTGAAAAAGTGTTTCTGTATCGTCTACGTAATGGCGGGCATCATGAGTGCAGACATTCAGGCATTGTCCGCAGAGAATGCATTTTGAAATGTTTACACGAATATGATTCTTATTATTTGTTTTTTCAGCAATATTTGCGCCCGGAATCGGGCATATCGAAATACAATGATTGCAGCCTATGCAATTATTGTCTGTAAAAATATAATGTTTCATATTCATATACTGAAATCAGTATAAATGAATAAGTTTGATGCGTCAAATAGTCTGAAATTTTTGAGAAATTCTTCTTGTATTTATATGGCATTAAATTTTGAAAAACATTTTATCGCCGGTTTTTGGGTGCACGAAAGATAATTCGCAAGCATGAAGCATGAGCCGCTCGTTTTCAGTTTGAGTGCCGTAAAGGTTGTCACCTATAATCGGGGCATTTAGCCCATGAATGCAAGAAGCATGAAGCCGCAATTGATGCGTGCGCCCGGTTTCCGGCTCAAAGCTGACTGGCACGCTCTCATAGCTGGCGTAAAAATGTTCCAGCTGCTTTTTTGTCAGCCTGAATTGTGGCAGCAGCTTTTCTGTTTCAGAAGCCGGTAAAAGCTTAAAATTCGTGATGCCCCATTTGCCGAAAATTTCGTCATAAATCTGGTGCGGTCTGTTTTCAACGTCCAATCTGAACGGTAATTCGATTTTACCCGAAACAAGTCCGTCTTCGCCAGCGGTGCAAAGCTTGCAGCCTTTGCCGAATTCAGGCTTATTTTTAAGAAAAGCGACATATTTTTTGTGCACTTTTCCTTCCATAAATTGAATAGACAAATTTTTGTGGCTTTCCTTGTCGAGCGCAAGCACAAGAAGGCCGGAAGTATCCATGTCGAGCCTGTGCACAGAAGGCTGCTCAATGCATTGCGGAAAAATGCGCTTCAATCGCGTTGTCACGCTGTCTAGCTTGTCTTCGCCGCGCCCGGGAATTGATAAAAGCCCCGTAGGCTTGTTTATGACGACGATTGAAGTGTCTTGATAAAGAATTTCAAGCCCCAGAATGAACGGCAGGATTGGCGCGCATTTTTCGTCGCAGGGCGTATAAAACTGCTTGTGCTGCTTTTTCTTTGAGGACGGTTCCGTGCCATAAAAGAATTCTGCCATGCTTATCGGCGTAAGCTTATGCTGAAACGCAAAACTTAAAAGCTTGGGCGCGCAGCATTCGCCGCAGCCTGTTGGCGGCTGCACACCGTCTTCAAAAATATCCTTAAATTGCAGAAGCTTTCCGTCTGCGCAATAAAACCTGTATAGAGAAAAAATTTCTGTCATAGATTGCTGCGACATTGTTTTACGCTGCTTTTGAAACGCGCTCCTTGTGCGCCTAAGCGATTTAAGCTCTTGAATCTGGCTGAAGCAGGGCTTTGTTTCAAGATATTTGCTTTCCAAACTCTCTATTTCTTTTGATAAAGCTTCAATTTTGTCTGTCAGCCGATGGATAAGCAAATCTGATTCTTTGGTGGTTTCATAAAAAGCGTCTGTATCAAGAAGTGGCGGAACCCAGCCCGCAACATTCCATTCACTGTTGAACTGCCCTGAAAAAGCCTTTAGGAAAACTTCATGGCCGTTCTGGTCTGTGCACACGCATACTCCGAACATCTGCCCGAGAGAGTCTTTTCTTGTTATGCAGTCTGTCGAAAAAGCCGCATCACTTTCGTTTAAGGGCGTTTCAAAGTCTATGCGCTTTTCAGCGTCAAGTTTCTGCATTAGTTCGATGCAATATTGTTTTGCTTTTTCTTCCGGTAAAGGTGCAAACATAGGTTTTGAGCTGACTATATTATATTTTGTTACAAAAAAACAGAGGGTTTAGAAAAATTACCTAATAAAAAAGATTTACAAAATGCAATTGGTGTCGTAAAATTCATCAAATCAGTACAATCAAAATCAGTTTGTCCTAGGAGCAAAAAATGATTAATAACAAACCAAAAATCAAAATCGGTATCGTAGCTGTTAGCCGCGACTGCTTCCCTGAGTCTCTTTCTGTAAACAGAAGAAAGGCTCTTATTGACGCTTACACAAAAAAATACGGCAAAGACGAAATCTACGAATGTCCAATCTGTATCGTTGAATCAGAAATTCACATGGTACAGGCTTTGGAAGACATCAAGAAAGCTGGCTGTAATGCTCTCTGTGTTTATCTCGGAAACTTCGGTCCGGAAATTGCAGAAACTCTGCTTGCTAAGCACTTTGACGGTCCTGTAATGTTCTGCGCAGCAGCAGAAGAAACATCAAAGAACGGCGGACTTATTCAGGGCCGTGGCGATGCTTACTGCGGTATGCTTAACGCTTCTTACAACCTCAAACTCCGCAACATAAAAGCTTATATTCCTGAATATCCTGTAGGAACTGCAGAGCAGTGCGCAGACATGATTCACGAATTTGCTCCTATTGCAAAGGCTGTTTATGCTTTGAACCATCTCAAGATTATCAGCTTTGGCCCTCGCCCGCTCAACTTCCTTGCTTGTAACGCACCTATCAAACAGCTTTACAACCTCGGTGTTGAAATTGAAGAGAACTCAGAACTTGACTTGTTCGAATCATTCAACAAACATGCCGGCGATAAGCGCATTCCAGAAGTTGTAAAAGACATGGAAAAAGACCTCGGAAAAGGAAACAAAAAGCCAGAAGTTCTTGCTAAGCTTGCTCAGTATGAACTTACACTCCTTGACTGGGTTGAAGCTCACAAAGGTTACCGCGAATTCGTAGCAATTGCAGGCAAGTGTTGGCCGGCATTCCAGACACAGTTCGGTTTCGTTCCTTGCTATGTAAACAGCCGCCTTACAAACATGGGTATTCCGGTATCTTGCGAAGTTGATATTTACGGTTGTCTTTCTGAATACATTGGTACTGTTGTTTCTGATGATACAGTTACATTGCTCGACATCAACAACACAGTTCCACAGGATATCTATGATGAAGATATCAAGGGTAAGCACGGAAAGTATACAATCAAAGATACATTCATGGGCTTCCACTGCGGAAACACAGCTACATCAAAGCTTTCGTTCTGTGAAATGAAATATCAGCTCATCATGGCTCGTGCTCTTCCAATTGAAGTTACAAACGGAACTTTGGAAGGCGACATAAAGCCGGGCGACATCACATTCTACCGCTTGCAGTCTACAGCTGATGCTAAGCTCCGTGCATACATTGCACAGGGCGAAGTTCTCCCAGTTGCTACACGCTCATTCGGTGGTATTGGTATTTTCGCAATCCCAGAAATGGGCCGCTTCTACCGCCACGTACTTATCGAAAAGAACTTCCCGCACCACGGTGCCGTTGCATTCGGCCACTTTGGAAAGCAGCTCTTCGAAGTATTCAAGTACATCGGTGTTGAAGTAGACGAAATCGGCTATAACCAGCCGGCTGGTGTCCGCTATCCAACAGAAAATCCTTGGGGCTAATAGATTACCCGGTGAAACCGGGTAATGGCATGGTGTGTCATTGCGGAGAGCGAATGCAATGAGCGACGCGACAATCCATTTATAAAGTGGATTGCTTCGCTTTGCTTGCAATGACACAAGCAAAAAAAGCCGTCCTTCTTGCGAGGGGCGGCTTTTTAGTCTTTAAAACAAAAAAAGCAAGGTCAAAACCTTGCTTTTATGGAGATGAGGGGACTTGAACCCCTTACCTCTTGCATGCCATGCAAGCGCTCTAGCCAGATGAGCTACACCCCCGAATTAAGAAAAATATAAACGAAACCTCAAAAAAGGTCAATGTATTCCTAGCAGAATCTTTTTCCTAAGCAAATGTGCGGTTGTTATTTCTTTTGATAAAGTCTTTGAAATCGTTGACATTCATCGGTTTGGCGTAGTAAAAACCCTGGATAAGATTGCAGCCTATTTCTTTTAAGCTTAATGCTGAAATCTCGTCTTCAATGCCTTCTGCAAGCGTAACCATGCCTTTTTCGTTAGCCATGCTGACAAGATGCTTAAGACAAATCATGTTCTGCTCGTCTTTACATGCAAGGTCTATCAAAGATTTGTCAAATTTAATCTCAAAGAACGGATAAGACATTAAGCGTGCTGTGTTAGAAAAGCCTGTTCCGTAGTCGTCAAGTGCAAAAAGTACGCCTTTTTTGGTGAGCGAGTTGAGCATGTGCCCGAAGTTGATTTCATCCTCTGTAGCGAGAGATTCAGTTATTTCAAAACGGAATACATCTTTTGGAAGCCGGTAAGAAGAAATAATGTCAAGCAAATGCTCGACAATATTGGTTTGAAAGAGCTGCATGACAGAAAGGTTGATGTTTACCGTTTCTATGCCGAATTCCAGCAGATTTGTCTCAAGTATAAATTCGCAGGTCTTTTTTAGCGCAATGTCGCCAATCTGAAGAATATCGCCGTTGCGTTCAGATTCCGGTATAAATTCAACAGGCGGAATATATTTGCCGTCGTTACCTTTTAAGCGGATAAGTGATTCGGCACCGATAAAGCGCTTTTTGACTGTGCTGTAAATAGGCTGCAAAAAAACCTCAAAAGATTCATTCTGAATCGCATCTTGAACGGTGTGAATAATGGCTTTTTTCTCGTAAAATTTGTTGAAAAGCGAATAATCAAGCGTTACAACCGACTCAGGTTCAGGTTTTATATGGGCAACCGCAAATTTCAGAATATCGATAATTTCGTCTGTAAGCAGAAATTTGTGTTCGTCTTTGAGCACGTTAAAAATTTTTAAGTTTTCAATTTTATAGATTGAAAGGTTGATGCGGTAAGCAAGCGTTTTTGAGACATTTTCAGAAAAATTGACATAAAATGGATTTTTAGAAATTTCAGAAAGAATCTGGGTTTTTCCGTTTGAAACATCGCCGCTTTCGCAGAAAAAGCCGTAAGTGTTGTCTGCAATATGAAACAGATATTTGTTCTCGCACGAAGCATTTATATGCTTAAGATAGTTTGTAATAAGTTTATAAGCGCGTGTTGTACCTATTTGAATCTTCAGCGAATTGAAATTATCAAGCTGAAAGAAAATAAGCGATACCGGCTTTCTAGAATTTACAGAAGCATTTAGGAATTCAGTAAAAGCCGCCTTATTATATGTGTCTGTAGATTTATGTACATAAGAAAGCGGATTTTTGAGCGCCAGAAAGCACACAAGCAGAGAAACCGAAATTGCAAATCCTATAACAAGGAAATGAGGGTTAAAATACTGAAAAATAATGGCAACGACCAGAGCTATGCTGTAAAAAACCACGCAGGTAATTGTTGCAGCCTTTATTTTCTTTTTGAATTTAAAGCAATGAAAAAGCCCAATAATAATGTAGAAGCCGGCAATTATGTAGAGAACGGTCATTCCCGGACCATGATGATAAGCGCCGGTTTCGTCGTTGTACATTGTCCAATGCGTCAACGGCGAAATTATTGTAGAAATCAAAATATAATAAACTGTTCCGCCGAGGGTGTATTTAATCACGTTTGAAGTTTCAGAATAAGTGTGTGTCATTGAAAGCAAAAAGTAATAGTAAAACAGCGGTATCATGTTTACTGAAAGAATATGTATAATATTTACTATGTTTGTAAAGTTCGGTGCTTTTAATGCATAATACTGATTTGTGTAAACGGATAGAAGATTAAAGATAATACCGATTAGAGCAAATACTGTCAAAAGCAGAAATACTTTTGAATTGTGAGTCGGAAAATGTTTGTAAAAAATCAGAACAGCAAGAATAATCGATGTAATGATGAGGCTTGCAACATCAAAATATATAATGTAATTCACAAAGTTAATATATAGACAAAAGAATTTGATGTCCATAAATTTTCTAAAATCTCTAAATATAATTAACAAAGTAAATGTTTTGTGTCTTAGTTTGGGAAACTTTGTAAATTTTTTTGAATGAGGAACAAATATTTGTTGACATATTGACTGACTTTATTGCTTCTATTTGCTATAATTCAAAAGATTCAGATGAATATCGTATTGTTTAAAGAAAACGAAATTTCTCAAAGACTGCCGTTAAAAGACCCTCGTGGTGAGCATATAAAAAAGATTCTGCACAAATCTGCCGGCGAAACTTTTGAAGCAGGTATCATCAATGTTTCAGAAGGCGAATGCCGGATTCTTGAGATTAGCGAAAAAGACATAGCGTTTGAATATAAGCCGTTGCGCCCTGTTGTGCCGCTTTATAAGGCAAAGCTCATTGTGGGTTTTCCAAGACCTATTCAGTTGCGGAGGCTTTTGCGCGATGTGGTGAGTCTCGGCGTGGCTGAAATTCATCTGACCGGCACTGAACTTGGCGAAAAATCTTATCTTAAGTCTTCGCTGCTAGAAAAAGGCGCGGCAGAAACAGCAATGATTGACGGCGCTTGTCAGGCAAAGTCTGCGGCGCTGCCTGCGCTTTATATGCACAAAAACTTGGCCGAATGTTTTGAGCTTGTTTTTGGTGCGGAAAAGCAAGATTGCGAGCTTGTGCTTCTTGATAACGTAAAGCCCGAATTCCGGCTGTCTGATGCAGCTGCGCAAAGGCGGTTTGAAGGCAAGACCGTAATCGCGGCAATCGGCTCTGAACGCGGCTGGACAGACAAAGAAAGGGAAAAATTCAAAGAAAAGGGTTTTGGCTTCTATAGTCTGGGTACGCGTGTTTTAAGAACGGAAACAGCCGCGACTACGGCAGTCTCGCTCGTGCTTGCGGCGATGAACAATCTTTAAAGCCGGCCTTAAAAGCTGGCAACAACACAAAAGGAAAATCAAAATGAATCAAGATCAAGTCAAAGAAATATTGCTGAAAATTGAAGACACGGAGCTGGACTTTTCCGTGACTTTTACGGGCAAAGAAAGCAAAAAAGTGAACGGCCTTTATAAGCCCGACACACACGAAATTCTGCTGCATACGAAGAATTTTAAGACAGACAATCAGCTGATTTACACCGCCATTCACGAATATGCACATCATTTAATAGCTGAACAGAATCCGCTTAAATGCACCGGGCGCGCCCACACAAACGAATTCTGGGCAAAATTTCACGAGCTGCTTGAAAAGGCGGAGCAGCAGGGCTTGTATGTGCTCGGTCTTGAAAATGCGCCCGAACTTGAAGCTTTGACCGAAGATTTGCGGAAAAACTATCTTGAGGCGAATGGTCAGCTGATGATTGAATTCGGCAAGAAGCTTTCAAAAGCTTATGAACTGTGCGAAAGTGCAGGAATCCGCTATGAAGATTATCTTGACCGCGTGCTGAAGCTGCCGCGCGCTGCTGCTCAAAGCATAAGCAAAGTTTCAAAAGCTGAACCAGCCGCCGCTCTCGGTTTTGACAACATGAAGCTTGTTGCATCTTTGCCTGCTTCTAAGCAAAAAGAAGCAGAATCAGAGCTTCTTGCCGGCAAAACCCCCGACACCGTAAGATTCATGATGAAGAAAAAATCTGAAGAAACAGACAAAAAGCAGGCTCTTGAGCGCGAAAAGAAGCGCATCGAAAAGACAATCGCACAGCTTTCGCAGCGCCTTGAGCTTATAGAAGAAAATCTCGCAAGCCTTTAAGGCTTATCAGCTTACAATTTTCCATTTGCCGTCGATGTATTTCATTCTTGAAACAGGAATTTCAAGAATGCGGCCGTCGTCGCCAATCATCTTTACCATTGTGGTAAGCGGGTTCGATTCAAGCACACGGAATGTAGTACCGTCATAGAAGAATTTTACGCCCTCATTCGGCAGCTTGCGCCTTGCTTCTGCGTACCAGTCGTATTCATAAGAAAGGCAGCACAAAAGGCGGCCGCACTGGCCAGAGATTTTCATTGAGTTGAGCGAAAGATTCTGGTCTTTTGCCATTCTGATTGAGACAGGCCGCAATTTGTCAGAAACTGCATGGCAACAGTAAGGTCTGCCGCAAACGCCAAGACCGCCCGTAATGCGCGATTCATCGCGCACGCCAATCTGACGCAGCTCAATCCTCATCTTAAAGACAGAAACCAAGTCTTTTACAAGTTCCCTAAAGTCTACGCGGTTTTCTGCGCTGAAAAAGAAAAGCACTTTCTGCTCTTCAAGCAGATAATGTGTGGCGATTAGCTTCATCTCAAGATGGTGCGCGGCAACCTTTTCCTGGAAAATCTTGAAAGCAGATTCTTCCTTGCTGCGCAGCTCCGCCGCTCTCTCAAGGTCTTGCGGCGTTGCCTTGCGCTCAATCATCACAACATCGTCCGGGCGGATGCCGACAGGTGTAGTTGAAACGCCCATAACTTTTGCAAGGTCTTTTCCGTAGCGCGTCGGAATTATAACGAAATCGCCTGCTTCAAGCTTTACGTTGTCCGGGGCTGTCGCATAGACGCCTTCGCTTGAATATTCAAGCTTTGTCTTGTAAAGCGGCTCTGGAAAGACGTAGTTTTCCGCCTCTTCGTTGGCACGGTCGTCATATACAGGGTCTTCAAGCAGAGAAAGGTCGTCTGCTTTTGGTTCTATATCATTCTCAAAAACTTCACTCATGGTTTTTTCCTTATGTTATTAAATCTATCAGCAGACCGTTGATTTCGTCAATCTTTGCAAGAAAAGCAATCTGATCCCGCTGATTGATAAGCACTTCTGTCGCCAGTTTCTCTAATTTTTGGTCTATAATTTCAATCTGAAAGAATTTTTTCCGTTTTTTTACGAGCCTGCTGCTTTCGTGCTTTTCAACTTCAAAACAAGTTTTCACAACATAGTTTATGAAATTCTTTACAGCTCTTTTGTATTTCTGAACATCTTCGTTTGTCTGATTTTTGCGTAAATCATTGCCCGTAGAATAAACTGAATCAAGAAGGGTTTCCACCGCTTTTTCGTAAGGCAGCCCGATAATTTCTGGCGGAAAGCCTGCGCTTAAGAGCTTTTCTTCTTCTGATTCAGAAGCGTCTCTTAGAAAGTCTGCAAAAATGTGCTTTTTTGATGATGCCTTTTTAGTTTCAGCTTCTTTTTTTCTGGCTTGGGCGCTTGCTTGCGCGGCGGCAGAAAAATATAATGATGTTCCTAATGGGTCAACAGAACTCATGGAAACTCCTAAGCTAAAAGTGACGGAAAATCGGCATCAATCTTCGTGAACTGCAAAAGTTTTGCCGGAAACAGCCTTTACGTCTATCCAGTGGTTTCTTGCTTCTTCAAAAGCTTCTTCGTCGCTCAATGTGATACATTCGCCGTTTACAAGCACGTTGCCGTCAAGCTGAAGATGCTTCGTAACGATATCGCCAAGAACTACAGCTTTCGGATAAAGATGCACACCCTCCGGTGCAAGAATGTCGCCTTCAATTACGCCGAAAACATCAACTGAATGTGCAATGATGTCAGCCTTAATTCTTGCTGCAGAACCAATCTGAACATGCCCGGCAGATTCAACCTTGCCGTTGATGTCGCCGTCTATGCGCGCAATGCCTGCCGAGTAGATGTTTCCTGTTATTAAAGAGCCGACACCAACAATGGTGTTCATCGAAATATCGTCTGTATGAAAAGCCATAATTACTTTGTCAGAACTACGTTTACATATTTTGCAGGGTCAACAACGTCAGAGCCGATGTGCACTTCATAATGAAGATGCGGGCCTGTTGATTTGCCTGTATTGCCAATAAGACCGATTGTATCGCCCTGCATTATGAACTGACCTTTCTTTACAAAGATCTCGCGCATGTGGCCGTAGCGTGTGTAAAAGCCATGCTTATGCTTGATGATTACGTAATTGCCAAGTCCTTGGTCAAATGCTGCCGTAACAACCTGTCCGTTTGCTGTTGCTATAATCGGGTCTCCTGCACGGTATGTAGAGAAGTCCATTCCTTTATGAATATACCACTGACCGGTAAAAGGGTTGATGTTCTGGCCGAAAGGCATTGAAATGTGGCCGATGCCGCCTTTAAGCGGGTGAACGCTAGGAATATCTGAAAAAAGCGTGCTCTGTGCCTGAAGCATTTTGCCGATTTCTTCGATTGGCTGAACGGCGTTCTCAAGATAAGACGCAAGCATTTTTACATCGGCGGCTTCTGCGGCAGTTGTGCCGGAATATTCCTGAAAGTCAAACATCGAAGCTAAGTCGCCTGATTGTGTCTGACCTGAAGTTTTCTTTGTCTGCTGGTTCATACCTAGCATAGAAAGGGTTTCAGATAATGAACCCTGAAATTTTTTGGCAGCCTGAAGAAGGTTTGTGTTTTCGTCGCGGAGTTCATCAAGACCGGCGCGTGCTTCTTTGTTTTCAGTCTGAAGACGTGCAATTTCTGCATTTGCAGATAAAGCTGTTTTGTTGAACCAGAAAAATGAAAAAAAGACGCCTGCAATTATAACAGCGCATGAAATTAAGGCAAAAACATTAGTCTGAAAATTCAAGACTTTGTTCTGCGAATGTGGAACTATCATAATTGTCAGCTTGCGGTTACAGCTATGAAATAGCGAAGAAAAACCCCGGCCGATTCCCACTCCAATGCGGCCAAAGAAGCGCAAAATTGTCTGAACAGCATTTTTTTCTGCGCGTTTATATCTACGTGTCCGAGCCAAGAGATAACTCCAAAGAAATAGATTTACAGCCCTTCTAAAAATCCCCCGATTTAGATGTGCTGTTATGAAACGAAAACGTTGAAATTTCTACTATAATAGCATCAAAATGAACGTCTGTCAAACAACATAATAGCTTAAAAAGCTTTTGATTGACGTGTGAAGTTTCATGTGTTAAACTTATCGGCAGGAACAGAAAGAAGTTAAGGTTCCTCACATTTCATCTCTGGAAGAAAGCAATGCAGTTTTTTGATACTCACGCTCATATCGGGCTTATCTATAACGACCCAATTGAGCAGCTTCGTGTTTTGCAGGAAGCAAGGAAAGCAAATGTAACCCGCATCGTAAGCATCTGCAACAGTTTGCATGACTTTGGAAAAGTGTATAACAATCTCAAATCACTACCTTATGTGTATCATGCTGTAGGTGTCGCTCCGTCAGAAGTCGTCAATCCGGGAAAAGACTGGATTCAGACAATCGAAGCTTCTGTGAAGCTGCCTAATGTTGTTGCAATCGGCGAAACAGGTCTCGATTATTTTAAAAAATACGGTGACAAGACTTCGCAGATTGAGCTTTTCATCACTCAGCTTGAACTGGCAGAAAAATATAATCTGCCTGTAATCATTCATAACAGAGAAGCCGGAAAAGATGTGCTTGACATCTTAAGAGACCGAATTCCTTCTGCCGGTGCAGTGCTTCACTGTTATTCTGAAAATGCGGCTTATGCAAAGGAAGCCGAAGAATTAAACTTGTATTTTTCATTTGCAGGAAATGTAACATATAGAAATGCGCGCAATCTGCATGAAACGGCATTGAACGTGCCGATTGACCGCATTTTAATCGAAACAGAAAGCCCGTTCATGATTCCGGCGGAACACCGTCTGAAAAAAAGAACGATGCCGGCTTATCTGCCTTCAACAGCGCATTTTCTTGCAGACTTGCTTGACATGGATGAAGAAGAACTTGCCGCGCAGCTCTGGAAAAACAGCTGCAAGTTCTTTCAGCTGCCGGAAGAATAATAGCAAAGCTCCAGCTGATAAGC
>JAEEGH010001654.1_pt1 | contig 63121 bp, 52 predicted proteins | sample 9134181 | NCBI WGS metagenome assembly JAEEGH01 (sample SAMN16246544, study PRJNA631951) | gut metagenome | biome: gut microbiome; feature: rumen; material: DP-attached | host: Bos | place: Iran: Karaj | collected 2018-10
AATAGATACAACAGTAGATTTAGGAAAAGTAGAAAAATTTGCAGATGATGATTTAATGAATGATTGGTCAAGAAATGCAATATACTTCATGTCAAGCAAAGACATAATAAAGGGAATGGGAAATAACCTATTTGGAGTAAGAGATAATGCAACAAGAGAGCAATCAATGATAATTTCAGAGAAATGTGTAGATACATTTAGTAAATAGAAAATAGGGCATCCTTTTTGATGAATTCAACATCAGAAAGGGTGCTCCTTTTTTAAAAACATATCTAATAAATTACCTAGTTTTTTTCAAAAAGGTATTGACAAATAGCAGTATAACAAGTATTATAATATATGTTCAATTAAATTGCGGGTGTAGTTCAATGGTAGAATCCGAGCCTTCCAAGCTCGTTGCGTGGGTCCGATTCCCATCACCCGCTCCATACAAATCGCGAAACTAAAGATAATTAAGTTTCGCGATTTTTTATACAATAAAAATAGGATAATTAGGGGTGTAAATTCATGTTTTGTACCAAATGTGGAAGTAAAATTATAAGTTTAAATCAAAATTTTTGTATTAAGTGTGGAAATGCTATTAATACAAACGTAGCTCATACGCAATATTTATACGAAGTTAAGAAATCTTTAATGTCAAATAATGAAATTAATTATTATAATTGCATCAAAGATGTACTGCCAGAAGGGTATTATATCCAGCCGCAAATTAATTTGGCAGCTTTTATTGTGAGAACAGATGATTTTAGATATCAAAATGAGCTTAATAGGAATGTAGATTTTCTTATAGTAGATGAAAAGTTTAAACCAATATTAATTATTGAGATAAATGATAAATCTCATTTGCAATATGAAAGAAAGCTCCGAGATGAAAAAGTTAGAAAAATATGTGAAGAAGCAGGTATTCCCATAATGAATTTATGGACATCTTACGGGATTAATCAGGAATATATAAAAAAACAATTAGTAGAAAAAATTAATTCTCCAGTTGTTAGAAAACATAATTTTATGAAGGAAAATAATGTTATGGCTCCAGATGAAAGTAATTTTAATAGTAATTTATATAATCAAATGTTAAGAATAAAATTTAAGAATGCACAGTATAGCTCCCAAGCCAAATTGAAAAAAATAATAATGTTATTATTTTTGCTAGCGTCACCATTTTTATTTATGGTAATCATATATATTATAAGTGAAGTATTAAATTTTTTATCAAAATAAAAATTAATAGTGAAAGCTCTTTATGAGAGGTAAGAGCTATTGATTAGTCTCTTATTTTTTAGGTATAATAATACCGAGGTGATTTTATGATAAAAGTAGCGGTTTTTGATACAAAACAATACGATATTCCCGGTTTTGAAAAATATAAAGGAAATATGGAATTTAAGTTTTTTGAGACAAAGCTTACTGAAGACATAGTAAACCTTACAAATGGGTTTGATGCTATATGTGCGTTTGTAAATGATGAATTAAATGAAAGAGTTATAGAAAAATTATGCAAAAACAATGTAAAACTTATAGCTCTAAGGTGCGCAGGGTTTAATAACGTTGACTTAAAATATGCAGAAGGGAGAATACCGGTTGTAAGAGTCCCGGCTTATTCTCCATATGCTGTTGCTGAGCATACTATGGCTTTATTATTAACTTCATTAAGACGAATCCATAAAGCATATAATCGTACGAGGGAATTTAATTTTAGCTTAAATGGTTTTACAGGCTTTGATTTGCATGGAAAGACTGTAGGAGTTGTTGGAACAGGAAAGATAGGAAAAATATTTATTAATATATGTAAAGGATTTGGGATGAATGTAATTGCGTATGATGTGTATCCTGATACAACAAGCGATATAAACTACGTTTCACTTGATGAATTGTTTGAAAAAAGCGACATTATATCTCTACATTGCCCACTTACGGAAGATAATGAGTATCTAATAAATAAAGATTCTATTAATAAAATGAAAAAGGGTGTATTTATATTAAATACATCTAGAGGTAAGCTCATTAACGCAGAGGATTTACTTGCAGGAATAAAGGAGAGAAAAATAGGAGCAGCTTGTTTAGATGTTTATGAAGATGAAAATGATATTTTCTTTAAAGATTATTCCGGTCATATTTTACAAGACGATATCCTTGCAAGACTTATTTCTATGCCAAATGTAATAATAACATCTCATCAAGCATTTTTAACAGAAGAAGCGTTAGATAATATTGCAAATACAACAGTTACTAATATAAGGAGCTTTTTTGAAGAAGGTAAATTGATAAATCAAGTAACAAATTAATTATTATAAAAATATTGAAAAATTTAACAAAATATGATATTTTGAGTTGTCGAAAGGAGGCAACACTATGAGATGTGTAGGTACGGTAGTAAGAGGTATTAGAACTCCTATAATTAAAGCAAATGATAATTTAGCTAATATTGTAGTAGAGTCGTTGTTAAAAGCAAAAGAAAACGAAGGATTTGAGTTCCATGATAAAGACGTAGTGGCTATAACAGAGGCAGTTGTTGCAATATCTGAAAACAATTATGCAACAGTTGATGATGTGGCTGCAGATATAAAAAAGAAGTTCCCAAGTGGAGATATAGGATTAATAAATCCAATTGTAAGTAGAAATAGATTTTCTTTATTCTTAAAAGGAATTGCAAGAGGTTGTAAGCATATAACAATTCAATTAAGTTTCCCAAGTGATGAAGTAGGAAACGATGTATTAGATGAAGAGCTTTTATCTGCTAATAATATAACTTTAGGAGATGTTATAACAGAAGAAACTTATGATAAATTATTCAAAAATTTCTTACACCCATTTACAGGAATTAACTACGTTAATTTCTATAGAGACCTCGTAAAATCCGAAAACTGTGAAGTTGATTTTGTACTTAGTAATGATCCAAAGACAATATTAAATTACAGTAAAGATGTTTTAGTTTGTAGCATACATAAAAGAGAAAAAGACAAAAAAGCATTGAAAAATGCTGGTGGAAATATAATTTTAGGGTTAGATGATATATTAAATGAGCCTGTTAACGGAAGTGGGTTTAACCCTAAATATGGACTTTTAGGTGGCAATAAAGCGACAGAAGAAAAGATAAAATTATTCCCTAAAGAAGGTCAAAAAGTTGTAGATACAGTATATACAATGTTAAAAGAGAAAACAGGGAAGAATATAGAGGTAATGGTTTACGGAGATGGTGGATTTAAGGATCCAGTAGGAGGTATTTGGGAACTTGCTGATCCAGTTGTTTCTCCTGCACATACCAAAGGCTTAGAAGGTACCCCAAATGAATTAAAACTAAAATATTTATCTGATAATAAGTTTGATAAATTACATGGCGATGAATTAAAACAAGCTATTATTGATGAAATAAAGAATAAACCTCAAGACTTAAAAGGTACAATGCAAACGCAAGGTACAACACCTAGACGTTTAACGGATTTAATAGGTTCTTTATGTGATTTAACTTCGGGTAGTGGAGATAAAGGCACACCTGTTGTATTTATTCAAGGATATTTTGATAATTTGGCAAATGATTAAAAAATGAGGACTTCGGTCCTCATTTTTGTTAAAATACTTGAAATTATCCAAGGATAACTATATAATAGCTATTAGAGATGCAGATGTAGTTTAGTGGTAGAACTTGAGCTTCCCAAGCTTACAGTGGGGGTCCGATTCCCCTCATCTGCTCCAATAAAAAAGCAACTATTTATTAGTTGCTTTTTTGTATGGGGTAAAATCAAAATCAAAATAAGTATAATTCCCGCCTTTAGGCATATTTAGATATTTGGTTATAGCATTATTGGATTCTTGAGAAACTTTATTTATTCTAGAAATGCCATTTTCAGTTAAAACTAGCGGATTAACGTATCTTGTTTTACTTTTTACATTTATACAGTATTTGTCTTCAACAGGTTTGTCACTTTTATAAACTTTTGAAGCAGACTGAAATTTTTTAAAACTTTCTGAAAGATAAGTATCATCGCAATTTAAGAATTTATTAATAATTTCTTTTTCAGATAGAGTATATAAATCATTAATTGTTAAATATCCAGCGTTACTCATAGATTTACACATATCTGCGAGAAACTGCATAACTGTTCTATCTTTATCACTAACCCATTCAGGCCATAATTTAGAAATAATATCTATATATTTTTCACAAATATTTATATTTTTAAAGGTCAATTCATCAGTCCCATCTTCATTTTTTGTAACAATTACGTTATTATATATTTCTTTAATTTTATCTAATTCCCAAACCCTAAAGAACGTTAAACCACTAGAGAAGGTATATTCGAATCTATCAGCAGAGAGCCTTGGAGTATCGTTATCCGCAATAGGGTAGAGTTTATAGTCGTTTACTTCTTCTAGTTTTATACTATCTCTTTCTAGTAAATCCATTATTTTTTTTGAGTTTTTTATAACATCAGTTGTCATCTCTTCGGTAGATTCTTGCTTTTCAGAATCACCATTCATAAAGTCAATACAGTGTTTAAATACAGGCGTAGAGATATCATGAAATAAGCCTGCTAAAGTTTGCTTTTTATCATGGGTAAAATGCCATATAATAAGTGCAACACCAACGCTATGGTCTAAGTTAGAGTACCAATATCTAACGTTAAAGCATTTAGAATAATCAGTTCCGCAACTCATACTTATTCCACCAATTCTTTGCATTTCTGGCGTATCGATGTATTCTAGTAACCATTCAGGGAACTCTGGTGACAAAATTTTAAAATATTCTTTTACTTCATCATTTAAATTATCAAGGTATTTATTCAATTACTTTTGCTCCCCTCTGATACTAATTTATATAAAGATTATAATACATCTTTGGAGAGCTAGCAACATATTTTTAGTGTGCAATTAAAAAACATTTATTTTTGCTTGATATATTTTTTTTCAAAATATATAATAGCATTGAAAAAAGTAAATAAGGAGGAATTATTATGCCATTAGTAACAACTACTGAAATGTTCAAAAAAGCATACGGACACTATGCTGTTGGAGCATTTAATGTAAATAATATGGAGATTATTCAAGGAATTACAGAAGCTGCTATGGAAGAAAACGCACCTGTTATTCTTCAAGTTTCAGCTGGAGCTAGAAAATATGCAAAGCATGTTTATCTAATGAAATTAATTGAAGCAGCAGTAGAAGATACAGGAGTACCTATCGCTGTTCATCTTGATCATGGTGCAGATTTTGAAATATGTAAAGCTTGTATAGATGGTGGCTTTACTTCAGTTATGATTGATGGTTCAAAGTATCCATTTGAAGAGAATGTTGAATTAACTAAAAAAGTTGTAGATTATGCTCATGCTCATGGAGTTGTTGTTGAGGCTGAACTTGGAAAACTTGCTGGGATTGAAGATGCTGTTAATGTATCTGAAGCAGATGCTGCGTTTACTGATCCAGAACAAGCAGCTGAGTTCGTTCAAAAGACAGGTTGTGATTCTTTAGCTATAGCTATTGGAACAAGCCACGGCGCATATAAATTTAAAGGCGAACCAAAACTTAGATTTGACATTTTAGAAGCAGTAACAAAATTGATACCTGAAACTCCTATTGTTTTACACGGTGCATCTACTGTTATGCCTGAGTTTGTAAAACAATGCAATGAATATGGCGGAAATCTACCTGGAGCTCAAGGTGTTCCTGAAGATATGCTCCATAAAGCTGGAACTATGGGAGTTTGCAAAATTAATATTGATACAGATTTACGTCTTGCTATGACAGCATCAATTAGAAAATACTTTATAGAACATCCTGAAGAATTTGACCCTAGAAAATACTTATCTCCTGCAAGAGATGCTATTAAAGATATGGTAAAACATAAGATGAGAGACGTATTAGGTTGTTCTGGTAAGGCTTAATTGACAAATAATAGAAAAAATGATAAAATTTATCCGTTCGGAGGTGCGAATGGATAAATTTTTTTTGGATAAGTTTCTTGATTTAATATTTCCGCCTAAATGCGGATATTGCGGGGAAATTACAACATCCAAAAACTTCATTTGCGAAAAATGTAATAATTTGTTGATAAAAAACTATATAAATAGGTGTAAATTTTGTGGTAAAATATCTTTGACAGAGAAATGTCCAGAGTGTGGGAGGAAGACATTATACTACGAAAAACTTATATTTTGTAGTGAATATAATAGGGAATTTAAGAAAAAAATACACCTATATAAATTCTCCGATAAAAAATATCTATATAATTTTTTTACTGAACTACTATATAACTACGTAAAAAACGAGGAATTTGAAGTTGTTATACCAGTTCCAATTAGTAAAGAGAGATATAGAGAAAGAGGGTACAATCAATCAGGACTTATTGCTAAAAAATTGGCAAAACTGTTAAATAAAGAATATTTAGACAATGTTTTAGTAAAAGAAAAAGCCAGCAAACGTCAAAGTACAAGAAGTTTTAAAGAAAGACTAGAGAATGTTAAAGATGTATTTGGTATAAAAAATGGCCTAGAAATAGCTGACAAAAAAATACTTTTAGTTGATGATATTTTTACAACTGGCTCTACTGCTAATGAATGTGCTAAAACACTGAGATTAGCGGGTTCGGGTGACATAAAATTAGGGGTAATTTGTATAAGTCATATGTTGAGATAATTTGACCATATTGCCAAAAATTTAATCTTAAAAATAAAAAAACTTTTAAAAATATGTTAAGTTTTTAAAGTTTCTGCCGATATATTAAGTACAAAGGCAAAGAAGATAACTTGATTGAAAGAGGTGTAAATTATGAGAATTACAGGAAGTGTAAGTGGTGTTACAGGAGTTTATACAAATGATAAAAAAGTATCTCGTGTAGATAGTTCAAATAAGGTAAGTTTAGGTAGAGACGACGTTAAAATTTCTAATGTAGGTAAAGATTTTACAACAGTAATGAACGCATTGAAAAATGTACCTGATGTTAGAATGGATAAAGTTAACGAGTTATCTGCTAAAATTGAAAAAGGCGAATATAACGTATCTGGATACGATATAGCTGCTAAAATGTTAGGTGAATAGTATTAAATATTTGAGGCGATTGTTAAATCGCCTTTATTTTTTTGCTTTTAGATATAATTTAGACATTGACATAAATGGCTTGTTTTGGTATATTAGTAACAGACGGAGGTAATTTTGATGGAGAAAATATTGATAAGTATAGATGGCACACAAAACTTTGGAAAAGGCGATACAAATAATGTTGAGCTTACTACTACTGGAGAGTTAAATGTTTTGCCAGATTCATATACCTTAAAATACGAAGAAAGCGAACTTACTGGGATGGAAGGAACTACTACTGAAATAACAGTTTCAAATACTGGAGTTGTATCTTTAAGCCGTAAGGGAACTGTTAATTCAAATTTGGTTTTTGAAGAAGGACAACGTCATCTTTCTTATTATGACACCAAAGATGGAGCTTTCTCAATAGGCGTCTTTGCAAGTTACGTAGATACTGTTTTAGAACAAAATTATGGTGAAATAAATATAACATATGCTATGGATGTTGATGATAAGCCGATAGGCGAGAATGAAATAAGAGTTAGATTTAATAGATAAAATTTTAAGCCACCTAAATTGTTAGGTGGTTTTTTACTTGATAAAACTTGCTAAAAATGGTAAAATACTTAATGAAAATGCGTTTAAGGAGAATTTTTATGCAACAAGATAAAATTAGAAATTTTAGTATTATAGCTCATATAGATCATGGAAAGTCTACTTTAGCAGATAGAATGCTTGAAATTACGGGAGTACTATCTAAAAGGGAAATGGAAGATCAAGTACTAGATAATATGGATATAGAGCGTGAAAGAGGAATTACTATAAAAGCTCAAGCGGTTAGAATGCTTTATAAAGCAAAAGATGGAGAAACATACGAACTTAATTTAATAGATACACCAGGACATGTTGACTTTAATTATGAAGTGTCCAGGAGTTTAGCTGCCTGTGAAGGAGCTATTTTAGTAGTAGATGCATCTCAAGGAGTTGAGGCTCAAACTTTGGCTAATACTTATTTAGCTTTAGAAAATGATTTAGAGATATTACCTGTTATTAATAAAGTTGATTTGCCAAATGCTAGACCAGAGGAAGTTGCAAAAGAGATAGAAGATGTTATTGGGCTAGAGGCAATGGATGCGCCTCGTATTTCTGCTAAGTCTGGGCTTAATGTTGAAGCGGTTTTAGAGGAAATTGTTAATAAAGTTCCAGCACCAACAGGCGATGTAAATAAACCATTAAAGGCTTTAATTTTTGATTCTTTTTATGATAATTATAAAGGTGCTATATCTTACGTAAGGCTTATGGAAGGCAAAGTTTCGGTTGGGGATAATATAGTTATGATGTCTAGTGGTAAGGTATTTACAGTTACTGAGGTAGGCTTCTTTAGACCTGGAAACTATATTCCTTCAAATATCCTTGAGGCAGGTCAAGTAGGCTATATTGCTGCAAGCATAAAAAATGTTTCAGATACACGAGTAGGAGACACAATTACTAATGCAGATAATAGGACAGAAAAACCTTTAGAAGGATACAAAAAAGCAGTATCTATGGTGTTTTGCGGAGTCTATCCAGTAGATGGCGCTGATTATGAAAATTTAAAAATGGCTTTAGAAAAGTTACAGCTAAATGATGCGGCACTATTATTTGAACCGGAAACGTCTGCTGCGTTAGGATTTGGCTTTAGATGTGGCTTTTTAGGACTACTTCATTTAGAGATAGTACAAGAAAGACTAGAAAGAGAGTATAACTTAAACCTTATAACTACTGCTCCGAGCGTTATTTACAAAGTAACAAAAACAGATGGAGAAGTAATAATGGTTTCAAATCCTACAAATTTACCTGCACCTCAAGAAATTAATTTCATGGAAGAACCGATAGTTAGAGCATCTATAATGCTTCCTAAGGAGTTCGTAGGTAATATTATGGATTTATGTCAAGATAGACGTGGCACATATATTAATATGCAATATTTAGACGAATCGAGAGTTACGTTAATATATGAATTGCCATTAAATGAAATTATATACGATTTCTTTGATGCGTTAAAATCTAGGACAAAGGGTTATGCTTCTTTTGATTATGAGTTGATAGGGTATAAACAATCTAAACTTGTAAAACTAGATATTTTATTAAATAATGAGGTCGTAGATGCATTATCTTTTATTGTTCATGAAGATAAAGCATATACGAGAGGAAGAAAAATCGCTGAAAAGTTAAAAGAAGTAATACCAAGGCAACTTTTTGAAGTGCCAATACAAGCTGCAATTGGTGGAAAGATTATAGCCCGTGAGACGATTAGTGCCATGCGTAAAGATGTTTTGGCAAAGTGTTATGGAGGAGATATTACAAGAAAGAGAAAACTTCTTGAAAAACAAAAAGAAGGTAAAAAGAGAATGAGACAAGTTGGCTCAGTTGAAATACCGCAAGAAGCGTTTATGTCGATTTTGAAGTTAGATGAAGATTAAAATATTTTTTAAAAAATACGATAAATATCTGTGGAGGTAGTATGGAAGATTTAATTTTTGGAAGAAATTCTGTTATTGAAGTTTTAGAGTCAGATAGACCTATAAACAAATTATTCATATTAAAGGGAGAAAGACACGGCTCAATATCTAAAATACTTGAATTAGCAAGAGATAAAAAAGTTGTTATTAGTGAAGTGCAAAAAGCTAAACTTGACGAAATGACAAATAATCAAAATCATCAAGGTGTAGTTATAGCAGTTAGCCCTTATGAATATTGCGAAGTTGAAGATATATTAGAGGTTGCAAGAGAAAGAGGTGAACCTCCATTTATACTTATTGCTGATGGTATAGAGGACCCACATAATCTAGGCGCAATGATTCGTACAGCTGAATGTATGGGTGTACATGGTGTTATAATTCCAAAACGTAGAGCAGTAGGAGTTACTAATACCGTTGCAAAGGTAGCTGCTGGAGCTTTAGAGTATATGAAAATTGCACGAGTTAATAATATTAATGATAGTATAGAGGAGCTAAAAGAAAATGGCGTTTGGGTAGTGGGAACTGATGCAGATGGCAGAGATCTTTTAACTGATGTAGATATGAAAGGCTCAATTGCTATTGTTATTGGTAGTGAAGGCGAAGGAATGTCTAGCCTTACTAAAAAGAAATGCGATTTTCTAGCTAAGATTCCTATGAAAGGGAAAATTACTTCACTTAATGCTTCTGTTACATGCGGTATAGTAGTTTATGAGGCAGCAAGACAGAGAGGTAATAAATAAGAAAGGGAGTATAATAATGGGACGAAAGATAAAGAATAAAAAGCCAGATAATACACTTCAAAAAGAGCTTACCGGGGTGGTAATTGTCTTTTTATCCATTTTTTTAATATATGGAGTATTCCGTAGAGGAGTTCTAGGTACATGGGGAAATGGTATTATTGATTTCTTTTTTGGAATATTAGGTTGTGTAGCTTATGTTTTCCCATTTTTCTTACTTATTTTTGGAATACAATTTATAACTAAAGGTGCGAAAAAACGCAAAAAGTTCTTTAGATTTTCTATTGTATTAATGTTTTGTATATCCTTTTTAAGCTTTTTAATACATGAAAAAGAATTATATTTATCCGACCTTAGTTTCTTTGAACTTTTAAAACATTTATACAGAATGGGAGCTATGGAAGTTGGACCTACTGGTGGAGGCGCTATAAGTATTTTAGTAGCACCATTTATAAATTTCTTTGGATTAGTTGGTACATATATTATATTTATTTGTGTTGCAATAGTTTCGTTCTTAATACTTACAGAGATTCATCCAGCAGATATTTTGTTATGGATTAAAACTAGAATAGAAGATATGAAAATAGAGGATGATGATGAGCCGGAAAAACCTAAAAAAGAGAAAAGAAAACTGTTTGGAAGGAAAGAAAAAGAAGAATTACCTAATGAAATTCCTATAGAGAAATTTGATTTAGATAATCAAATGCAAATTGAAGATATAAAAGAAGAAAAAGTACCAGATAATGCAATAGTAGATAATGGGAATAAACCGATAGAAAACAAAGTAGAAACGAATAAACAAGAGGTAGATAATACTCCTATACCGACTCTAAATATAGATGCAAATGAACCTGAAACTTCAAATTATATTTTGCCACCTTTAGACATTTTGCAAAAACCAAAAGGTAGTGGTGGAGATAAGTATAAAAAAGAGTATACTGCAAATGCTAAAAAATTAGAGGAAACTTTAGAAAGTTTTGGCGTTTCAGCTAAAGTTATTAATGTAAGCCGTGGGCCAGCGGTAACAAGATATGAAATAGCTCCTAATACGGGCGTTAAGGTAAGTAAAATCGTTGGACTTACAGACGATATAGCACTTAATTTAGCAGCTCCATCAATACGTATGGAAGCACCTATTCCAGGTAAAGCTGCGGTTGGAATAGAAATACCAAATACTTCAGTTGATGCTGTATTTTTAAGAGAAGTTTTAGATACACCTGATTTTAAAGATCATGCTTCAAAGATAGCTTTTGGACTTGGAAAAGATACAGCTGGTAAAACAATGATAGCAGATATTGCTAAAATGCCACACGTTTTAATCGCTGGTGCTACAGGTTCTGGTAAGAGTGTTTGTATAAATACAATTATAACGAGTTTATTATATAGAGCTAAACCTAGTGAAGTAAAGCTTATCATGATTGACCCTAAAGTTGTTGAATTGGGTGTATATAACGGAATACCGCATCTATTAATACCAGTTGTTACAGATCCTAAAAAAGCGGCTGGTGCATTAAATTGGGCAGTACAAGAGATGGTAAACAGATACAATTTATTTGCTCAAAAAGGTGTTAGAGATATGAAAGGCTATAATGAGGCAGTAAAAGCAGCTGGTGAAGAGGGCACAATGCCTCATATCGTAATCATCGTAGATGAGTTGGCAGATTTGATGATGGTAGCACCGAACGATGTTGAAGATGCAATTTGTCGTTTGGCTCAAATGGCAAGAGCAGCTGGAATGCATTTAGTTATTGCGACTCAAAGACCTTCCGTTGACGTTATTACAGGTTTAATTAAAGCAAATGTTCCTTCAAGAATTGCATTTGCAGTTTCTTCTCAAGTAGACTCACGTACAATTTTAGATATGGCTGGAGCAGAGAAATTACTTGGAAAAGGAGATATGTTATTCTTCCCTATGGGTGCTTCAAAACCTACCAGGGTTCAAGGTGCTTTTGTTACAGATAAAGAAGTTGAGCAAATTGTAGAATTTATAAAATCTAATAATGAAGTTAAGTATGATGAAGACGTTTTAGAAAAAATACAAAATGCAGGACCGAACGTAAAAGAAGATACCGATCCAGGAGACAATGATCCTTTACTTAATGAGGTTATAACTGCAGTTGTAGAAATAGGTCAAGCGTCAACTTCACTTATCCAAAGAAGGTTTAAAGTTGGTTATGCGAGAGCTGCTAGAATTATAGACCAAATGGAAGAAAGAGGTATAATTAGTGGCTTTGATGGTACGAAGCCTAGACAAGTCTTAATTACCAAAGAAAATTGGGAAGAGATGCAAGCAACGGGAAATAAATAAACTCTTGAAAAATTAGCAAAATCTGGTATAATATACTTATGTGTAATATTATTACTGGATTCTGCTATTTTTTTTAGTTTTTAGGAGGGAAGTTGGAGTGGAACTTGAATGCAAGTATCGGACCAAAGAAGACGGATCGTTATATACCCCGAATAAGTACCCTGAGATAGTGGAGGAACTATATAAAACGAGAGAGTTAATCGTGAGAATGCCGGGAACGGCAAAGCAGGAATCTTTACTTGACTGGATTTCGGTTATCGAGGGAGAACTGTTTTCAGAAGGTGGAGAACATTTTGAAAAGTGGAAGGAAATGAACAAGTATATGTTGGAGGATCTGCTTTACATCTTTTTCGCGGAAACGTTAAATGGGGTCCTGACCTGGGCGATAAAAGGAAGGTTAGAAAAAATTTTATTATGAAGAATATATGGTGGCATAGGGTCATGGATTCTATGCCACCATTTTTATGTTAAAAATTAAAAATATTTACATATAAAAAAATATTATGATAAAATAATAGTGAGTTGATTTTTAAAATTTAAGACAAAATATAGCTATTATTAAAAAATAATGCGAGGAGATACGTATGAAAAAGATTGGAATTACTGAAACAATATTAAGAGATGGTCATCAGTCACTTATTGCAACTAGGATGACTACGGAGGAGATGTTACCTGCATTAGAACTTATGGATAATGTGGGATATAATGCAATTGAATGCTGGGGAGGAGCTACTTTTGATGTATGTATGCGATTTTTAGAAGAAGATCCTTGGGATAGACTCAGAAAAATTAGAGCTTCGGTAAAGAATACAAAGCTTCAAATGTTGCTTCGTGGTCAAAATTTATTAGGATATAAAAATTATGCTGATGACGTTGTAGAGTACTTTGTTAAAAAATCTATAGCAAATGGTATAGATATAATTAGAATTTTTGATGCATTAAATGATTTTAGAAATATTGAAACTGCGATAGATGCTTGTAAAAAAGAAGGCGGACATGCACAAGCTACTATTTGTTATACAACGAGTCCAGTTCATACTATAGATGGTTTTGTTGAAGATGCGAAAAGATTAAAAAATATGGGCGCTGATTCACTTTGTATTAAAGATATGGCAGGAATTTTACTTCCATATACAGCTTACGATTTGATAAAAAGAATTAAAGAAGAAGTAGACTTGCCTATAGAACTTCATACTCACTATACCGCGGGAACAGGTTCTATGACTTATCTTAAGGCGGTTGAATCAGGCTGCGATATATTAGATACTGCTCTTACGCCGTTTGCTTTAGGGACTTCTCAACCAGCGACAGAATCTATAGTTGCAACACTTTCAGGTACCGAGTTTGATACAGGTCTTGACCTTAGCAAATTAGGAGAGATATCTAATTATTTTAGTACAGTTAAAGAAAAATATATAAAAAATGGAACTTTAGATAGTAAAGTAATGAGCCCTGACGCTAACGTATTGATTTACCAGGTGCCAGGCGGAATGCTTTCTAATTTAGTTTCTCAATTAAAGCAACAAAATGCGATGGATAAATATAAAGAAGTATTAGAGGAAGTACCTAGGGTAAGAGAAGATATGGGATTCCCTCCACTTGTTACACCATCTAGCCAGATTATAGGCACACAAGCAGTTTTAAACGTTATTATGGGCGAAAGATATAAGATGGTAACTAAAGAGACAAAAGCGTTAGTTAGAGGAGAATACGGAAAAACACCTAAGCCTATTTCTGATGAAATTATTGAAAAAATTCTTGGTAGTAAAGAGGAAGTAATTACATGCCGCCCTGCCAATAGAATAATGCCAGAACTAGATAATATGCGTAAGGAAATGAATGGGTATTTTGAGCAAGACGAAGATGTTTTATCTTATGCATTATTCCCAGGAGTTGCCACTGAGTTTTTTAAATATAGACAGGCAGAAAAATATGGCATAGAATCTGATTTTACTGATTTTGAAAATAAGGTTACAATAGTGTAAAAAACATTAATATAATTTGTATTTTGCCGATAGTACGAATGGAAGGGACGTTGAATAAATTATGAGTAAGAAGTTTTTTATTTGTGGTCTTACCATCTTAGGGCTTATTAATAGCTCGTTTGCAGCAGATATAACTTATTATGGATTAAGTGATGGATATTCAAAAATTAATTCTATAAATTTTTCAGATGTTTCGGCTCAAGGGAATAGCTATTGGGCTAAGCCTGCTATTTATCAAATTGCGGCTTTTAGTATTATGAGTGGTTTCTCTTCAAATACATTTTCTCCTACAACTAGTGTTACAAATGAGCAGGCAGTTACAACAATTTTAAATGCTACTGGAAAAGCTAAAGAAGTTGAAAAAATAAATATGCTTGTTAAAAATTGGTCAGACAAGTATATAAAATATGCAATGAATAACGGATTACTTACAGAAAAAGTAACATATAAAAGAGCCGAAGCTAAAGGCGATATAGATGTTTTAAAAAGCAAAGGGGTATTCATAAGGGATATCCCTATAACTCGTGAAGAAGTTGCAACTCTAATTTATAGAGCGTTTAATTTAGCATCGGAAAAAACTGAAAAAGAACCAATTGATTTTTTAGATAAAGCTTTAGTTGATAGTACAAGAGTGGCTCATGTTGACGCAATATCTAAATTTGGAATAATGGTTGGCGATGAATCAGGAATGTTTAATCCAAAAAGCAATCTTACAAGAGCAGAATTTGCACAGATTTTCAAAAATTGTGAAGATTATTTGCTTACAAATTTAAGACTTACTAAAAGAGGAGGCGTTGTTGATAGGGCTAGTGCAAATGTTGTAGAAGTAACTGATGACAAAGGAAATACTATTAATATTAATTGTACTGGAAGAGATATTCCGACTATAAGGAAAAATACATTATCTGGGGTATCTGCTCTTAGAGTTTCTGATGAAATAGAATATTTTGTAGATACAGCTAAACAAGTTGTATTTATACGTGTTATAGATGAAGGAATATATGATAGTAATTATGATAATACTTCAACTGAAAGCAAATCTAAACAAGGAATTGTTACAGGAAATAGCCCATATTTCTATGAGATTTCTATTAAAGATAAGAGCGGAAATGTTGAAAACTATAGCTATGGTGCTTGGACTGAAATATATAAAGATGGCAAGAAAACTAATGCGTCAAATATTTTACAGGGAGATACAGTATATCTTGAGTTTGACGAAATTGGAGATTTAGTTGTGATTAGAGGAGTTACTAATGCTGTTATAAGCTATGGAACTGTTACTGCAATCTCTGGATATGATGTTACTTTATCTATGGATAGTGACGGCACAAGTAAAAATTATAATTTGAGAAAAATACCTGTTTATGAAAATGGCATGGAAATAGATGTAACTAACTTAAAGAATGGCAACTATATAAAGCTATATTCTTCTCAGAGTGAATTAATAAAAGCAGAAGTCGTAGTAGATGAAAGAACAGCAGAGAACTTATATAAAGGTTATATTAGTGAAATAAATCTTATCCAAGATAGAATTATTTTGAGAAATCCTAAAATACTTAATAATGATAAATGGGTAAGCGCAGAATCTAGTTTCATTACAATTCCTTTAGATGACAATATGAAAGTTACTTATGATGGAATCAATATAGAAAAACAATATTTGGGAGAAAAACATGTTGGTAAATTTGCATATATAGTTACTCGAGAGGATACTAAAGTTTTAGAAAGAGTTAAATCAATAAATATAGAATTCGAAGAAGATACAGATACTATTGTTGACGAGATTCGTTCATATAATAGCTCTACTGGACTTCTAAAACTATATGATGATTCGAGAAAATTATACATTGACGACTCAACAATTTGTGTAATTGATGGCAAGATAGTTAGCGCCTCAGCTTTAGAAAAAGGTCAAAGTGTAATACTTACGGTTTCTTATAAAGATAAAGAATATACAGTAAAAACAATAAGTAGTACTGAAAAAGAAGAAGTTAAAGATACAATTTTATACTATGGAAATATAACGAGTGTAGATCCAGGAGAAGAAGTTTCTGTTAAGGTTACAAAGAAATTTATAGATGAATGGGATAACGTAAAGAGCAAACATACTTCGTTTATTATTAAATCAGATACTAGAATTTATGGAGAAACAGAGGCCCTTACATTTAAAGAATTTAATGAAGATTACATTGGAAAAGATGTTTGCGTTATAGCAAGTGGCGATGAAGCTATTTCAATAAAACTTATGACATTACCAGATGAGCCTTATATTTCAGTAGGTAGCATAAAGTCAGCGGGAGATACTGCAATTAAAATTTATGATGTTACTTATTATGATTTTGAAGAGGAAGACTGGTTAGAGACAAATGATCAAGACATTAATATTTCTCCGATTACATTGATTATGAGAAATGGAAATTTCGCTAGAAGTAGTGAAATTAAGAAAGGACAAGAATGTATTGTTATAAGAGCTTCTGCTACAGCTGATGCAGGAGTAGTAATGCTTACGGATTAATAATTACTTGTTGAAAGGATATGAATGAAGTATGAAAAAATATATAACATTGTTATGTGGCTTGTTAATATTCTCTATTTCAAATGCTTATGAGCCGTCTATTACGGAGATGGTAGCAGGGCAGGATGAATTAAATTGCAAACAAGTAGTTTTTATAAGTGGTAAACCGATGGTTTTAGAAGGAACAGCAGAAGTTGCTGTATCTAAAAAAGGCAAAAACGAAACAGAAACATATTCAAGTTCGTTAAGTGATGGAGGGAGTAATACTCTTTCAAATGAATATACATTTTCAATTACTTCAACAGAAAAATCAAATGGGCAAATTACAAAAGTGTGGAAATTAGATAAATTTGATGAAAAAATAGAAGCTAACGGAAACACATATACTCTGAAAAAATACGATTTTTCAAAAACTAGGTTAGATGATGTTAAGGCGGTAGGTACTTACTTTGCAGGTAATATCAATTTGCAAAAGGAATATGATGACGGAGCTACCGGGAAAATAAAAATAGTTGGTACGGGAACTACATACGGATATGATACGTCTTGGGCAAAAAATGAGACGGTTACAATGGTTTACACAGTTTCGTATATAAATGGGAATAACAGTTGGACAGGAAAATATAAGACGATTACTAGTGATACAGATAAAAAAATAATTTCATACATTAACAATAGACCTACCGAAATAAGTTTTGACGGTGGATTCATGGTTTCTGAAAATAATATTAGCACATTAAGATATTCTTCAGAGATGCCTGAGTTTTTCGGAAATAAGGCTTTAGATTATGTCGTTACAGATAGTGGCTCTTTTAAGTATGAAACTTTTCCACTAGAAACAAGATTAGCTGATTATTCATTAAAAGGAATAAAAGGACATTGGGGCGAGATGGCACTAAGACAGGCTTTTGCTTTGGAATATATGGATGAATGGGATGCTAATACTACTCCGGATAGTCCAGTTACAAGAGGAGAATTTGCTAAGATTATGACGTTAGTATTAAAGCTTGATGATGATACTAAAAAAACAACGCAGTCAACACAAACTGCAAAGCCAACTCAAGCTACTGGAACAGCAGTACAAACTACTGATACCAATAAAAAAGAGCAGGTATATAAAGACGTACCTGAAACAAATAAGTATTACAAATACATAATGGCATTAACTAAAGCAGGTGTAGTTGAAGGAACAGGTAATAGTAAATTCCAGCCTAATGCTGTAATTTCTAGAGCAGAGGCAATAACAATGATTATTGCAGCACTTGGTTTTACAGATAAAGCACCAGAGCCACTACCGTTGCTAACTTTTGCAGATAGCAGTGATATACCGGGATGGGCTGAAAAATACATATATATGGGGCATAAGATAGGTCTTATTAATGGAGATGAAAACGGTAATGTTATGGCAAGAAAACAGCTTACTAAAGCTGAGATTGCGACAATTACTAATAATATGGTTAAGTACATTATTGAGGAACTTTCTGAAGAATACATTTTGTAAGATTAAATTACCACGAAAAGTGGTAATTTTTTTACTTTTATGATAGAATAATCACGGTAATAGAGATTTCTCATATATATAAATTGAGGAGGAAGATAATATGGAAGATAAAATACAGTATGCAAAAGAGCTAGAAGAGAAGAGAAAGATTATTAATGAGAAACATATGAAAAATGGGGTTACAATTATTGATCCAAAAGTTACATATATAGATGAAGAAGTTGTTATTGGAACTGGAACGACTATTTATCCAGGAAATATTTTAGAGGGTAATACGGTTATCGGAGAAAATTGTGTTTTAGGTCCTAATAACAAGATAACAAATAGTACAATTGATACTGGAGCAGAGGTTACAAATTCAGTTTTAATAGATAGTAAAGTTGGAAGTGAAACTCATGTTGGACCATTTGCTTATTTAAGACCTAATTCAGTTATTGGAAAAAGTGCTAGAATTGGAGATTTTGTCGAAATTAAAAATTCTAATATTGGAGATAATACAAAAGTATCTCATCTTACTTATGTAGGAGATAGTGATGTTGGAAGTGAAGTTAATTTCGGTTGTGGAACAGTTACAGTAAATTACGATGGAATAAACAAACATAGGACAACTATCGGAAACAAAGTATTTATAGGGTGTAATACGAATTTAATTGCACCAGTTAAATTAGAAGACGGAGCATATACAGGTGCTGGAACCACTATTACGAAAGATGTTCCAAAAGATTCTTTAGCTATTGGTAGAGTACGCCAAGAAATAAAAGAAGGTTGGGCAAAAGGTAAAACTAAGGTAAATAGATAGAAAGGATAGATTAAATGAAACCTATTGTTGCAATTGTAGGAAGACCTAATGTTGGCAAGTCGTCATTTTTTAACTATATAGCAGGAAAAAGAATTGCAATTGTCCAAGATACACCGGGCGTTACTAGAGATAGAATTTATACTAATGTAGAGTGGCGTGGTAGAGAGTTTACAATGATTGATACTGGAGGAATTGAGCCTAAAACAGATGATGATATCTTAATCCAGATGAAGTATCAAGCGGAACTTGCAATAGATAGCGCTGACGTTATTGGCTTTATAGTAGATATGAAAGATGGCGTTACAGCAGCAGATTATGAAGTGGCAAAAATGCTTAGAAAAACGCAAAAGCCAGTAGTACTTATAGTTAATAAAGTGGATAAAACAGGAGATGTACCACCAGAGGTTTATGAATTTTATAATCTAGATATGGGAGATCCATATCCTATTTCAACAGTACAAGGGCTTGGAATAGGCGATGTATTAGATGCAATATACGAGAAATTTAAAGATATTCCTGATACAGAAGAAGACGAGAGTATAATAAAAGTATCGTTAATTGGTAAGCCAAACGTAGGGAAATCATCTTTAGTAAATAAAATTTTGGGCGAAAATAGAGTTATTGTAAGCGATATACCGGGAACTACTAGAGATGCTATTGATACTGACTTTGTTTGGGATGATAAGAAATTCACTTTTATCGATACTGCAGGTCTTAGAAAGAAAAACAAAGTTAATGAAGATATAGAGAAATATAGTGGAATGAGAACAGTTGCCGCTATTGAACGTTCCGACGTATGTTTACTTTTAATTGACGCTAATGAAGGTGTAACTGAACAAGATACAAAAGTCGCGGGATATGCTCATGAAGCGGGAAAAGGGATTATAATTGTTGTTAATAAGTGGGATATTCATGAAAAAGAAACAGGCACATTAGAAAAATACAAAGAGAAAATATATAAAGATTTAGCCTATCTTACTTATGCACCAATAGTTTTTGTCTCTGCGTTAACAGGGCAAAGAGTTAATAAGTTATTGGAACTGATACCATATGTTGCTGATCAAAATGCGATGCGAGTTACTACAGGAGTTCTAAATGATGTAATAAATGAAGCAATTGCAATTGTTCAGCCGCCTAGTGATAAGGGTAGAAGGCTTAAAGTTTTATATGGCACACAAGTTTCTACAAAGCCACCTACGTTTGTTATTTTTGTTAATAGTAAAAAACTAATGCATTTTTCTTATACTAGGTATTTGGAAAATCAAATAAGAAAGAATTTTGGCTTAGAAGGTACGTCTATAAGAATGATAATTAGAGAAAAAGGTGAAAAAGAAGTATAAGGGGGAGATACAAATGATTAATACCGAAACAATAACTTTTATAGTTAGACTTGTATTTATTGCAATAGTTGCTTATCTTTTAGGAAGTGTTAATACTTCTATAATTGTAGGAAAATTTTATGGTGTAGATATTAAAAAAGAGGGTAGTGGGAATGCTGGCCTTACAAATACTTTAAGAGTTTTAGGGAAGAGGGCAGCATTAGTAGTTTTAGTAGGTGATATACTAAAAGGCGTAATTGCTATTTTGCTTGCAAGGGTTTTAGCACCAGTACTACGGACAGATTTTACTATGGGAGAAGGGACTATAATACCTGTTGAAAAAGTATATATTGAATTAGCTATGCAGGTTGCAGGTATTGCGGTCGTTTTAGGCCATATTTTCCCTATTTTTTATGGATTTAAAGGTGGAAAAGGCGTACTTACTTCTATAACTGTAATTCTTATGACACAGTGGCAAGTCGGGTTAGCATGTATTGGTATATTCCTTTTAGCAGTTTTACTAACAAGATATGTATCTTTAGGCTCAACATTAGCGGCAATTGCTTGTCCACTTTTTATGGTTGGATTTAGTAAGTGGGTAGAGAGCATAAATGAGTTTAGTTGGATTTGGTTTTCATGCATATTGGCTGTTTTTGTAGTGGTAGGGCATAGAGGGAATATAGTAAGATTATTCAATAATACAGAAAGAAAATTAGGAGAAAGTAAAGAAAAATACGAAGAACGTATGGCAAAACTTGCTAAATAATTTTATATACATAAAGGAGGTAGCAAATACCTCCTATATTTTTAGAAAGGAGAATATGATAGTTTTATCATAGAATAAGAATATGAAAATTTGCATAATTGGTTCGGGTAGCTGGGGAACAGCACTTGGGAAGCTGCTTTTTGAAAATAATAATGAGGTTATAATTTGGTCTAGAAACGAAGAAGAAGTAAATAGCATAAATTTAGAGCATAAATTAGAAAGATATTTGCCAGGGGTAGATATACCAGAAGGGTTAAAGGCAACTAATGATTTAGAAGAAGCAATGAAAGATTCTCAAATTGTTGTATTAGCTGTACCATCAGTTGCAATTAGAGAATGTTCAAGAAATATTTCGAAATATTTAACTGATCAGATAGTTGTAAATGTTGCAAAAGGTTTTGAAAAGGGAACTAAGAAACGTTTATCTGAAGTAATGAGAGAAGAGCTACCTAAAGGACAAAAAATCGCGATATTGTCTGGACCAAGTCATGCTGAAGAAGTTGCAAGAAGATTACCTACAGTTGTTGCAGTTTGTTCCAATGATGAAGAAGCTAGAAATATAGTTTGTTCTGTTTTTATGAATGAATACTTTAGAGTATATTCAAATAGTGATATGGTTGGTGTAGAGGTTGGAGGAGCTGTGAAGAATGTTATAGCTCTTTGCGCCGGAGTATCTGATGGACTTGGATTTGGAGATAACGCTAAAGCTGGTCTTATAACAAGGGGACTAGCTGAAATTATGCGACTTGGAATGGCTATGGGCGGGAAAATAGAGAGCTTTTACGGCCTTACAGGAATAGGAGATTTAGTTGTTACTTGTGCAAGTAAGCACAGCAGAAACCATAGAGCCGGAGAATACATTGGCCAAGGTTTATCTATGGAAGAGGCGGTAGAGAAGGTTAATATGGTAGTTGAAGGAATAAACGCAGCTAAGGCTGTTAGAGATTTAGGCAAAGAATATGGAGTGGAAATGCCAATTACAGAGCAAGCTTGTAATGTTTTGTTTGAAGGCAAAGATCCAAAAACTGCAGTTTTAGAATTGATGGGAAGAGATAGAAAGAAAGAAATTTAAAATTGAATTAAAGATAATCAAAGAAAAAAGAAGAAAAAACGAGAAAAATGAAGTAGTGCAATTCAAAATCAAAATATTTTTAAAATGATATTGACAGATATTATGTATCATTGTATAATGGTAAAGTCGTTTATTTAGTTAGATTTTGACAATAAATTAACTAATAATATATAAGAATTGAAAGGAAGGATTTTTAATGAATGCAACACATATTGTAAAGGCAAGCGAAATTGAAAGAGCTTGGTACTTAGTTGATGCAGAAGGACTTGCACTTGGTAGAGTAGCTAGTGAAGTCGCTAAAATTTTAAGAGGAAAAAATAAACCTACTTATTCTACAAATATTGATTGCGGAGATTACGTAGTTGTTATCAACGCTTCAAAGATAAAACTTACAGGTTCAAAATTAACTGATAAGGTTTATAGACACCATACTGGTTATATTGGCGGATTAAAAGAAATTAAAGCTAAAGATATGTTAACAAGTAAACCTGAAAGAATGTTTGAATTAGCAGTTAAAGGTATGCTCCCTAAGAATGCTTTAGGAAGAGAAATGATAAAGAAATTAAAGGTTTATGCTGGTAGTGAACACGACCAAGCAGCTCAAAAACCTGAAAAAATCGAGATTAAGGCATAAGGGGGTAGAGTATAATGGCTAAAAATTATTTTTATGGTACAGGTAGAAGAAAAGAAGCTGTTGCTCGTGTAAGATTAGTTCCTGGAAAAGGAAAGATATTAATAAATGAAAAGACAGTTGAAGAATTTTTCGGTTTAGAAACATTGAGAATGATAGTTAAACAACCATTAGTTTTAACTAATACTGAATCTAAGTATGATGTAATCGCTAAAGTTGTTGGCGGTGGATATACAGGTCAAGCAGGTGCTGTAAGACATGGTATTTCTAGAGCTTTACTTCAAGCTAGCGAAGAAAACAGAGCCGTTCTTAAAAAAGCTGGTTTCTTAACAAGAGATCCAAGAATGAAGGAAAGAAAGAAATATGGCTTAAAGAAAGCAAGAAAAGCACCACAATTCTCAAAGAGATAATATCAAAAGCCCACGTTGCGTGGGCTTTTTTGTACAAAGAGTGAGGCAAAATTCAACAAAATCCTCGCTTTTTTTGTCGGAATTTGTTGTAAAAATATGGTATAAAACCCATTGACTGGAAAAAGATTTGGAGTTATTATTTGCTTGTCAAAACACAAAACATTGTGAGGAGTGAGTAATATGCTTGAAGAATTAGGAGAAAAAATTAGCGATGGTGTAGAAAATAATCTTGAGGGGATAACGCCTACCCAAAAGGAAATTATTAAATATACTGTTATGCAATTATTGGGCGAAATAATAAAGCTAGCGATAATGGTTGCTATTTTATGGCCTTTTGGCATAGCTCATTTATTTCTTATAGCGGTGTTCTCCATGGGAATTTATAGAATCCCATCCGGAGGAGCCCATTCTAAAAGCCATATTGCTTGCTTTATCACAAGTTTAGTGCTTTTCTTAAGTAATGTAATATTGTCTTCTATAATAAATAATCCATATTTAGATTATATATACATAGGAATTTTAGTTTTTAATATAGTTGTAATTCATTTCTTAGCTCCAGCAGATACAGAGATGAAGCCAGTTGTTAGCAAAAAACAAAGATTAACTTTAAAAATACTTTCGTATGTTTGCATGATACTAACTATAGCGATAGGCAGATTTATTATAAAAGACATAGCTATTAGAAATATATTCATATTTGGTACATTTATTCAAAGTATTACTATGCTTCCACCGATGTATAGGATGCTTAAAACTAAATATGGGTATAGAGACGGTATATTAGTACCTCAAATATGATTCTTATAAGTGAGCGCGCACTTTTTAGAATAAATAAAAAAAGGGAGGAATTATTATGAAAAAAATGTTAAGTAAATTGGTAAATAAGGTATCAACTGCTTATGGAGTTATGACAAGTAATGCTTCAATATTTTTACTTTTAGGTCAAGAAAAGACTCCTAATTGTTTGATAAAGAAAGACTAAAAAACATACTCCTCCTTGACCGGTCCTCAAGGAGGAGTTTAAAATATTTCTTGAAATAAATGGAATTATATGATAGTATCTCTCTTATAGGTAATGAATTTTGCCTATTTTTTTGCTTTAAAAATAATTTTTTGGAGTGATTTTATGGAATATTATAAATTATCAATAGTGTTACTGATATTGAGGATAGTCGAAATATTTTCAATTTTTTGTTTAATATTAGCAACTTCGGGGACAAAGTTTAATATAAAAAAATTATTAATAAGTTCTATTTGTATGACTATTCTATATGAGGCGGTAAGGACAATAATCCCACAATATTTAACAAGTATTCTTTCGTTAGTTTTGGTGGTGCTATTTTCAATTACCGTATTAAAAGTAAATTGTAAAAGGGTAGCATTATCTTATATATTAACATCAATAACAGTAGCAATAATTGATAGTTTAGTTTCCTTGATTCTATTAAAAATTTTTAATTTATCTAGTTTCTCAGAATTGTCTCAAAATAGTCTATTATCATCTTTTGGTAAAGTGCTTATAATTATATTTACTTTGATTATTGCACTCTTAATAAAAAATTATAAAAAAGATATAGCAGCATCAGATATAAAAAATTCAACTAATTTAATTACTTTAATAATTACGGTATTCTTATTATTTCCTAACTTAATAATGATTATATACTATTATGATAATACTCCACTTCCGTTTGGAATAATAGTTATAAATATTATAGCTATTATATTAACCTTCATAGTAAATATTTATAATACTCAAAGAGGAATAAAACTAGTTCAAGCTGAAGAGGAGTTAATAACAGAAAAGACATACAATAATACTTTGCGTGAATTAGTAGATAGCTTAAGAACTTTTAAACACGACTATAATAATACCCTGCAAACAATTCACGGCTACATATATACTCAAGATATGAAGGGATTAACAGAATATTTTGATGAAGTTTTAAGTGAAACTAAAACTATAACAGGGTTAGACAGGCTGAACCCTGAACTATTTAGGAATCCAAGCTTATTTGGGTTAGTTACCGCAAAATTTGAATCCGCAAGAAAAAGCGGAGTTACAATGAATTTCGAGATATATGCAGATTTAAATAATTTAGATATAAAGACATACGACTTTACTAGAATTTTAGGAATACTTCTAGATAATGCAATAGAAGCATCAGCTGGAAGTAAAAAGAAAATAGTAAACTTCTATGTTGTTGAGAAAAACAGTAAAGTAACAGTAGAAATTTCTAATAGCTTTACCGATACTGGATTAAAAATTGAGGAAATGAACGAAAGAGGTAAATCTTCAAAGGGTAAGAATAGGGGATTAGGGTTATATAAAGTTAAAGATATTTTAAGTAGATATCCTAAAATAGTTCATGAAACTAAGATTTCTTCAGATCTATTTTTGCAAAGATTAGTTATTGATAAAGTAAAGATAGTAATTAAATAGAATTAATGTTTGACAATTTTGATGCTAATGTATTATAATATAAATATAAAAGGAAACCGTATGAACGGTTAGCCAAAATGTTGATTAAAAAATAATCGCACATTTAGACCAGTGGGCGATTATTTTTTTATGTGTTTTATTAAATCTTTAATAGAAATTACAGTAAGTAAGATCAAAAGTAAAGTTAATTGTTCCATAAAGACCACCTCCTTAGGAGAAGTGGCTAACCGTCCATACCGTCAAGGGTTCCCTTATAAAGAATGATATCACATATCGAACAAAAGTTCAATAAAGATTTAACCAAAAAGTAAAATTAATTTTGAAGTAAATACAAAAATAAGAAGAACTTAAAAAGTCCTTCTTATCTATGGTGCGCGAAACCGGAATCGAACCGGTACGGGTTCATCACCCGCAGGATTTTAAGTCCTGTGCGTCTGCCTGTTCCGCCACTCGCGCATGAACATATAGTATCACATAGCTGACAGCTTGTCAATTATTAAAGGCAAATTTTTAAAATAATTTGCCTTTAATATTAATTGCCTTTTACTAAGAATGCGGATGGAAGGTATCTACCATAGGTAGTTCCGTTAGATGGTTTTGTTTGAACTTCACCGTTATAATATAATATCGAGGAAGATCCACCGTCTAATGCAGCAGCATTAGTAGCACCATAAGCGGCAAGTATATCTTGACAGTCTTTCATTGTGGCACCGATACTATGTAGTTGACGACCATCTATTACAAGCATTAAAATGCTTCCATCTAGGGTTTGCCCTATTGCAGTTCTAGGGTGCAAACCATATCCACCATTACCACTAGATATTCTGTTTTTCCCATTTATTATTAATTTATAAAATGGTTCTACAGCATCTCTTAAGTTTAACTCCAATAGTTCTAGTTTTGTGTACGTTCCAACAATTAAGTTATTATCGTAATCTAAACCGACTATATCGTATTCGTTATATTCTGGGTCAAATACCCATTCCCCTTCGGATATGAGGATGCCAACAGGATATGCGGCTTTACCTTTTCCGTTTTCATCTATAAACCCGCTTCCATTTATTCCGGCTATCGCAGAATAGTCTTTTACTATATCTTCTATAAACTCGCCTCTTGTACCAAAGGTATTACTTACGCCTATAAATACTTGCTCAGGGTTGCTTATTTTTAATAATTTTCCTTCATAATTTGAGCCAGAAACATTATACATTTTTATTGAATTTTCTTTTTTAGTATATACGTCTTGCTTTACTGTATTTATATCAAGGTCCGGAGCCACTTGAGTATTCATTACTTCATCTATGGTTTCTTGAGAAAAGAAAAGTTTAGCCAGCCATTGATGGGAGTAAGTAGTCATTGCAGTTCCTATATATAAGTCACGAAGTTCACGGAACGGTTTAAAAGGCACATAAAATATACTAAATACAGTAATAAATACGACGACAACACAAGCAGTTATTAAGGCAAATAAGTACAGAACAGCAGGTCGTTTTGAAATTTTATCAAAAAGTTGACCTTTAACGCCTCTATTTTTATGTAGCTTGGTTTTTCCATCTCTATTATTGTATTCAGCAAATAATTGATATGCAATTAAATTGGATAAGTAAAAATCATCTACGGTATATCGCTCATAGCCGTCATTAATTGTGGTTTTAGTTTTTATAATGTCTTTTGATGTATCTAAATTTTCTTTAGCACAGTTCTTTTTTATTCTTAAGATTGATTTATATAATCTATTCCACGTACAATTTTCAAGAAGAAATTGAATATCTCTAGCTCGCCAGTAGTATTCACCGGTATAAGCTTCGATTTTTCTTTTATCCAAAGCTTTCTCAAAATCGTCTACTTTAATTGCCATCTTTACTCCTCTAAATTTATTTATAAACTTATTAATATTATACCTCAAAAATGTATGTTTTTCTATATATTTTTGAATATACCAAAAAATTCCTTATTTTTAGTTTTTAAGCATAAAACAAAGATTTTTTGAAAAAATAGTAATAAAAGTAATATTTAAAAGGTTTTAGCAAACAGATATTGAATATATATTTTGGAATATGATAAAATTATGCTATGTGAAATAATTTTTTGGAGGTAAAAAATGTTTAGCTTTGGACAAGACATAGGAATAGACTTAGGAACAGCTACAGTACTTATTTATGTAAAAGGTAAAGGTATAGTTTTAAGAGAGCCATCTGTTGTCGCAATAGATAAAAATTCTAATGCAGTTATGGCAGTTGGCGAAGAAGCAAGATTAATGCTTGGGAGGACACCAGGAAATATAGTCGCAATAAGACCTTTAAGAGATGGGGTTATTTCAGATTATGGTGTAACTGAAAGAATGCTTAGATATTTTATAAATAAAGTCTGTGGTACTAGAATTTTTAGGCCACGATTAGTTATTTGCGTACCTTCTGAGGTTACTGAAGTAGAGAAAAAGGCAGTTATTGATGCGGCAATGACGGCAGGAGCAAGAAGAGTTCATCTAATAGAGGAACCTATTGCTGCAGCTATTGGAGCTGGGATAGATATTGCTAAAGCGTGTGGTACAATGGTTGTAGATATTGGTGGTGGAACTACTGATATAGCTGTTATTGCACTTGGCGGAAATGTTTTAAGCACTTCAATAAAAGTTGCCGGAGATAAATTTGATGAAGCTATAATCAGGTTTATGCGTAAAAAATATAATGTTATGATAGGTGAAAGAACTGCTGAAGAAATGAAAATAAAAATAGGTTGTGTTTTCCCTAAAGTTCAAGATAATACTATGGACGTTAGAGGAAGAAACTTACTTTCTGGGTTACCTGTAACGGTTGAAGTTAACTCTTCAGAAATGCTAGAAGCACTAGAAGAGCCGGCAGGTATGATTCTAGATGCAATACATGCAGTATTGGAAAATACACCGCCGGAACTTGCAGCAGATATTAGCGATAAAGGAATACTTATGACAGGTGGTGGCTGCTTAGTCGATGGACTTGATAAACTTATATCAAGTAAAACAGGAATAAATGTAAGAGTGGCTGATGATGCGGTATCTTGTGTTGCTTTAGGTTGTGGAAATGTATTAGATAACTTAGATGTTTTGTCAAAACTTTCTACTCCTCAAAGGAAGATAGAAATATAAAGTTTTTTCAAAAAAAACCGATATTTTAAGAGACGAATTGGAGGAAAGTGTATGATAAGAGGTATTTACACTTCTGGATTAGGGATGATTCGGGAAACGAAGAGACTGGATGTCGTTTCAAATAACTTGGCAAATGCAAGTACGACTGGTTTTAAAACTGAAGGTACGGTCCAAGGAAATTTTAAGAAACAATTAGATGATATTGTTGTCGCAGGAAATAAAATAGATGTTGCAAATTATACACCAGATATTGTAAGATCATATACAAATTATACACAAGGAAGTTTAAGAAGTACGGGGAATTTAACTGATTTAGCTATTTCTAATGACAACTATGCTTTCTTTACGGTAGAAGATAAGGATGGCAATGAGCTTTATACGCGAGATGGAAACTTTACTATAGATAAAGACAGATTCCTAGTTACTACTGATGGTTATAGAGTTTTAGGAGAAGAAGGGTACATAAACTTAGCAGATGATAATTTTGCTGTTGGAATAGATGGAAAGATATTTAATGATACTGGTGTTAGTTTAGGACAAGTTAAAATGACTTCCTTTACTAATCCTGAAACATTAGATAAACTAGGAAATAATTTTTTAGCAGCGACTGAAACTTCTGAAAAAAGACCTTTTGAGGGTGAAATAGAGCAAGGTTATCTAGAAATGTCAAATGTTAATACTGTTACCGAAATGGTTAATATGATTAATATTTCAAGAGCTTATGAAGCAAACCAAAAGGTTTTACAAGTCCAAGATGAAATGCTTGGTAAGGCAACGACTGAGGTTGGAAGAATTTAATAAATAAAAGACGTTAATCAATTTTAATATTAAAATTGAGAAAGGAATGATGTTAAATGATGAGGGCTTTATGGACGGCTGCAACAGGCATGACCGCTCAACAAACAAATGTAGACGTTATTGCAAATAATTTATCTAATGTTAATACTACAGCATATAAAAAGACAACTACTACTTTTAAAGATTTAGTTTATGATAATAGAGGAAGAGCATATAATTTAGATGAAAAAGAGCATCCAGTGGATTTACAGATTGGATTAGGTGCAAAACCTTCAGCCACGTTAAAAGATTTTAGAGATGGTGTTTATCAAGCAACAGAAAATGTTACAGATATGTGTATAAGTGGGCATGGATTTTTTACATTAAGAAATCCACAAGGAGATATTATATATACCAGAGATGGTAGTTTTAAATTCTCTCCTATGGAAGAAGGCCAAATGTTAGTTAACTCCCAAGGCTATCCTGTTTTAGATGCTGAGGGGAATGAAATAATACTCGAACTAAATGATTTTGAGGATATGGTTGTTTCATTAGATGGGAAAATTTCTATTAGAAATCCAGATAATGAAATTGTTTATACAGGTATAGAAATTGGAGTAGTTAGATTCCAAAATCCAGCAGGTTTATTTAATTTAGGATCTAATAACTATTCAGCAACTGATAATTCTGGTGCTCCTGTTTGGGAAAATGCATTAGAAGAAGGCGTTGAAAGAAGTACTGTTATGCAATATTATTTAGAAGGTTCAAATGTTCAATTAGTAGATGAGATGGTTAATTTGATAGTTGCACAAAGAGCTTATGAAATAAATTCTAAAGCAATAAACGCTGCTGATGAAATGCTTCAGCAAGCAAATAATTTGAGGAGATAGTAAAAGGAGTGGAGTAATATGGAGATAGGAAATATTACACCGTACATACCGATTCAAGATACTTCGAATATTTCAAGTAAACTTACAAGTGCTTATTCAGAAAAAGATGATAAGAAACTTAAAGAAGCTTGTGAGGGGTTTGAATCTCTTTTCTTAAATATGATGCTTAAGGAAATGAGAAAAACGGTTCCAGATAACGATAGTTCTTATGCAATGGGATTATACCAAGGAATGTTGGATGAAAACATCGCAGAAGTTGCGTCTAAGGGCAAGGGAATCGGAATTGCAGATGCTATGTATAAGCAACTTTCATCTCAATTAAAAAATTCATACAAAATTGAAGACTAGTTTAAGGAGAGTGTATTATGGAAAACGATTACAAGAATAATAAAAGCAGACGTTCTTTTGGTAGAACGGATAAAGTACTTTGCAAATTATATGTTTCTAAAGGGGCAGAAAAATGGACAGAAGTTTATGCTGTTAATATTTCTGCCGGTGGTACTAAATTTATTTCTAGGAATATTATTCTTGAGGAAAATGATATTATCTTTGTAAGAATTGATGTATTAAGTGGATTTTCTGAATTCGTATTTAAGACGAAAGCTAAAATCAGCAGAAAAGAAAGTAGTGAAACTTATGCTGTTGAATTTTTAGATTTAAGTAAGACAAATCAAATTATGCTTGATGAAATTATACATGCTAACAATAAAAAGTTTTCAGATGAAGAATAAGTTATGTTTGACAATCTAATCATATTATGGTAACATAATATATAGATTCATATAAAAGCGGAGAAGAGGAAAGTAGGGTATCATTGTTATTAAGAGAGAAAGTACAATAGCTGAGAGTACTTTTATAATAAGATATTTGAAGACCACCTTGGAGCTTAACGTTGACTGCGTTAAAGTCATAAATGAGAACAAAATAGGGTGGAACCACGTGAGCACGACACGTCCCTATGCTTAAGGCATAGTGACTGGTCGTGCATTTTATATTTTACGGAGGTGTTCTATATGGTAAAAGTAATTTTAAAAGGCGGAGTTGAAAAGGAGTATGAAAAAGGTACTACTGTTTATCAAATCGCTGAGAGTATTAGTGAAGGACTAGCAAGGAATGCTATGGCAGGGGAGGTTAATGGAGAAGTTAAAGATCTAAGGTTTGAAATTAACGAGGATTGTTCAGTTAATATTTTAACTTTTGAAGATTTAAACGGTAAAAAAGCTTTTTGGCATACTACATCCCATGTTATGGCACAAGCTGTAAAGAGATTGTTCCCAGAAGTAAAACTCACAATTGGTCCATCTATTGACAATGGATTTTATTACGATTTTGATATTGATAGGGCTTTTACTCAAGAGGATTTAACTAATATTGAAGAGGAAATGAAGAAAATAATAAAAGAAGACTTAAAACTTGAAAGGTTTACTTTACCTAAAGATAAGGCTATTGAGCTTATGAAAGATGAACCATATAAGGTAGAGTTAATTAATGATTTACCAGAAGGCGAAGAGATTTCTTTTTATAGACAAGGCGATTTTACAGACTTATGTGCTGGCCCTCATTTGCTTTCAATTGGTAAAATAAAGGCATTTAAGCTATTATCTTCTTCAGGTGCTTATTGGAGAGGTAACGAAAAAAATAAGATGCTTCAAAGAATATATGGAATTTCATTTATGAAAGCCAGTGAACTTGATGAGTATATTAATTTAATCGAAGAAGCTAAAAAGAGAGATCATAGAAAACTCGGAAAAGAACTTGATTTATTCTTCTTTGATGAAACAGCACCGGGCATGGCATATTGGCTTCCAAAAGGATTTACAATGCTTAATACATTGATAGAATTTTGGAGAGAAGAGCATAAAAAGAGAGGATACCAAGAATTTTCTGGCCCTCAATTAAATAGTAGTGTTTTATGGAAAACTTCTGGACATTGGGATCACTATAAAGAAGACATGTTTGTACTAGAAGATGCTGATGGAAATGAGCAAGCATTAAAACCTATGAATTGCCCTAATTCTATTAAAGTTTATCAAACAAAATTAAGAAGTTATAAAGATTTGCCACTTAGATTTAATGACGTAGATGTTATTCATAGAAATGAAAAATCTGGTCAATTAAATGGCTTATTTAGAGTTAGAATGTTTAGGCAAGATGACTCTCATAACTATATAACTGAAGAACAAATTGGTAGCGAAATAAAAGATATTATTGAAATTGCTACAAAGATGTATAGTGTATTTGGTTTGGAATATCAACTTACACTTTCTACAAGACCAGAAGACTTTATGGGAGAAATCGAAACTTGGAACAAGGCAGAGAGTGACTTGAAAAAAGTATTAGACGAAATTTGTGGAGAAAATAACTATAGGATTAATGAAGGAGATGGAGCTTTTTATGGCCCTAAGATAGATATAAAAATGCATGATTGCTTAGGCCGTGAATGGCAAATGGGTACTGTTCAACTTGATTTCCAATTACCTCAAAGATTTAATCTCTCATATATAGATAAAGATGGCAATAAGAAGATGCCTATAATGGTTCATAGAGCAATCTTTGGCTCTTTTGAAAGATTTATAGGAATTATTACTGAGCATTTTGCTGGCATGTATCCTCTTTGGTTATCACCTGTTCAGGTTAAGGTTTTACCTATTGCAGAAGCTCATTATGATTATGCAAATAAGGTTAAGGAAGCACTTGAAGCAAGGGGCGTAAGAGTTGAACTTGATGAAAGAAATGAAAAGATAGGATATAAAATTAGAGAAGCTCAAATGGAGAAAGTTCCATATATGTTTGTTGTAGGTGAGAAGGAAAAAGAAGCTGGTCAAGTTGCCATAAGAAAGAGAAAAGACGGAGATATCGGCACCAAAAATCTTGACGAAGCTATCAATATGATTGTAAAAGAAATAGAAGAAAAAAGTTTATAAAAAATACCTGGTGTTAATAAATAACACCAGGTATTTTTTACATTTTCGGTTCGCAAGTTACGTTTATTCCTAGATTCTTTAATGCATTTAATTCGCCTTTATCTATGATATAAGTTGCATGGGCATCACAATTTCTTAATTTTTCTAACTCATTAATAGCCCTTTCTATTATTGGATTTGTTACGGAACATATGCTAAGAGCAATTAAAACTTCTGGCAGATCTAAGAAATATGCTGTATTATACGATGTTTTCCTTTTCATTTTATAAATTCCGTCTAGTACAGATGGAGATAATAAATATTCTTGGTCTGGTATATCAGTAATTTCTTTTATTGCATTTAAAAATGCCGCGCTTGCACAACTTAGAATTTTAGATTCTTTTCCGGTAATTATTTTCCCATCGTTAAGCTCAATTGCCAGTACATTTGCTTTTTTCTCTATTGATTTTTTGTTTGCAATTTTAGCAATATTCCTATCTTCTAAACTAAGATCTAGTTTATCCATTAAGGCTTTGGATTGTTGTACTACATCTTCTTCACAAATCTTTTGTTTATAATCACATAATGTATTATAATATCTCCTAATTATCTCATCTATTGCACTCTTTTTAACTACATCTGGATTCGTAATACACTGTTTTATCAAATTAACTCCCATATCAGTAGGGGATTTATAGATTTCTTTTCCAGTTATTTTTAATAAAATATTTTTTAAAATTGGGAATGTGGATATATCTCTATTGTAATTTACAGCATATTCTCCATATGCTTCTAAGTGGAAAGGGTCAACCATATTTATATCTTTTAAATCGGCCGTTGCAGCTTCATAAGCTATATTAACAGGATCAAGCAAACTTAAGTCCCATACTGGGAATGTTTCAAATTTTGCATATCCTGCTTTTACACCTTTTTGGTATTCATGGTATAGTTGGGAAAGACATGTTCCTAATTTACCACTATTAGGACCGGGAGCGGTAACTACAACTAGTTTTTTAGTAGTTTCAATATATGGATTTTTTCCGTAGCCGTCTTTACTAACTATTAAATCAACATTATCTGGATAGCCAGCTGTAGGCTTATGAATATACATTTTTATATTTCTATCTTTTAGGAGTTTTTTTAGATGAGATATATTGTTACCTTCGTGATACATAGTAACTACAACACTATTGATAAGAATTCCAAGTTCTTGTAGTTTCTCAATCAATCTTAATAATTCTAATTCGTAACTAATTCCATAATCAGATCTTATTTTACTTTTCTCTATATCTCCTGCGTTAATACAGAATATAACTTCCATATTTTCTTTAAATTTTTGCAATAATTTAATTTTATTATCTGGGTTAAAGCCAGGTAATACTCTAGCAGCATGATAGTCATCAAATAGTTTGCCACCAAATTCTAGATATAATTTGTTATCAAACATTTTAATTCTTTCTTCAATTTTTTTACTTTGAATTTCTAAATATTTTTCACTATCAAAACCAACTTCATTCATATCTATTTACCCCTTCCTAAATCAATATAATATATCGGTGGTGCGGATAACAGGATTTGAACCTGCATGGTTTCCCATATGAACCTGAATCATACGCGTCTGCCAATTCCGCCATATCCGCGTAAATTTGGTCGGAGTGACGGGATTTGAACCCACGACCTCTTGGTCCCGAACCAAGCGCGCTACCAACTGCGCTACACCCCGCAATCTGTTAATATTCTAACAGTATTTTTTTTCAAAATCAATACATATTAAACAAACAAAAAGAGTAAAAGTATACTCTATTTTAGTATACTTTTACTCCGTTATATTATCTAAATATTATTCTTTAGCACTGCTTAAGAATTTATAAACATAGGCAGCAAGTAGTCCGCCAACAAGAGGAGCTACTATAAATACCCATACATTGCTAAGAGCGGCACCGCCAACAAATAACGCAGGGCCAAAGCTACGAGCAGGGTTTACAGATGTACCTGTAAATGAAATACCTAAAATATGAACTAATGTTAAAGATAAACCAATTACAATGCCAGCAACATGACCATTTGCTTCTTTAGAAGTTACTCCTACAACTGCTATAACAAAAACAAATGTCAATATTATTTCAATTAATAACGAAAGACCAATACTATCTTTATAAAGAGCGTTTGCACCAAGCCCAGTGTCTTTGCCGATAAAAAGCATTAGACAAGCAGCACCTAAGATTGCACCAATGAATTGAGCAACTACATAACCACAGAAATCTTTTGCAGACATTTTTTTGTTTACAAGCATTGCAATAGAAACAGCAGGATTAACATGGCAACCAGAAATATTGCCAATAGAATAAGCCATAGCAACGATAACTAAACCGAAAGCAAGTGCTGTTAATAAGTAACCGGTACCATTTGTAGCTGAACAGCCTACAACAGCAGCAGTTCCGCATGCAAAAAATACTAAAACAAATGTGCCAATAAATTCGGCAACGTACTTCTTAAAAGAATTCATAAAAAGACCTCCTTATAAAAATTAAATTCCAAATAAAAAATATCATTTTTTATTTGGAATTTCAAGTATTTTTTGGCGGAGAGGGCGGGATTCGAACCCGCGTATGGTTGCCCATAAACTGATTTCGAGTCAGCCCCGTTATGACCACTTCGATACCTCTCCGAGTATGAACATATGTGATAATACCACATATGTTACAAAAAGTATAGATTTTAATTAATTTTAAACAAAGTTTTTGCGTTATTCATAGTTATATTTGCCACTTCTTCGGGTAGTATTTTCTTTATTTCAGCGATTTTATTTATAACGTAAGTTAAATACATAGAATTATTTCTTTCGCCTCTAAAAGGAGTTGGCGTTAAATATGGGGCATCTGTTTCTATTAAAATTTTATCTAATGGCATATATTCCAAAACTTCTAAAGCATTTTTAGCATTTTTAAAAGTTATTGGTCCATCAAAACCTAAATAATAACCTAGTTTTAAAAATTCTTTTGCGCTCTCTAAAGATCCAGAGAAACAGTGAATAACCCCATTATTATTTATTTTTATGTTTTTTAAAGTATCTAGTGTATCTTTTTGGGCATCTCGACTATGAACAACAACTGGTAAATTTACCTCGTTAGCTAAATTTAATTGGTCTATAAAATACTTTAATTGATCCTCTTTGTTAGTATTATCGTAATGATAATCCAGCCCAATTTCACCTATTGCAACTATTTTTTCATGTGGTATTAATTTTTTTATTTCAGTAACACTTTCTTCTTTATAAATTTCTTCAGGGTGAATACCAACAGCAGCATAGACGTAATCATATTTTTCCGCTAAGGAAATTGAAAATTTTGAAGTTTCAACATCAGTTCCCTGATTAATTATGTATTTAACATCATTTTTAGCCATCGCATCGAGTAGTTCATATCTATCTTCATCAAATGCCTTATCATCATAATGTGCATGAGTATCAAATATATCCATTAAAATCCTCCAATTATTCTAATTTCATTGAAACTAATTTACTTATTCCACGTTCCTCCATGGTAATACCATAAACTGTGTCTGCAGCTTCCATAGTACCTTTTCTATGGGTTATAATTATAAATTGAATTGAATCTGAAAACTTTTTAACGTAGTCAGCAAATCTATATACGTTTACATCGTCTAGAGCAGCTTCAATCTCGTCTAATACACAGAAAGGAGAAGGATTGATTTTTAATATCGAGAATAATAGCGCAATTGCGGTTAAAGCACGTTCACCGCCAGATAAAAGCATCATATTTTGAAGCTTTTTCCCTGGAGGTTGTACTTCAATATCTATTCCACTTTCGAGTACGTTAGTTTCATCGCATAGTTTTATATTAGCTGTTCCACCATTAAATAATTCTGCAAATACCACTTTAAAGTTTTCATTTATTATTGAGAATTTTTCTAAAAATTCTTTTTTCATTGTAGTTATCATATCTTGAATAACTTTTCTTAGTTTTTGCTCAGATTCTGTAAGATCTTCTTTTTGTTTAGACATAAACGTAAAGCGTTCATTTACTTTTTTATATTGCTCGATAGAATCTATATTTATGCTACCTAAAGATTGAATCTTATTTTTTAGTGAATTTATAGTCGAGGACATTTTAGATGGTGTCCCTAAATTATCCTTCTTTAGCTCAAGTGCAGAAGAGTAGGTTAGTTGATAATCTTCCCAAATTTTATTATTTATATTATCAAAATCTAATTCTACCTTCATTTTTTTCATTTCTTCTTTTGAAATCTTAGCTTTTGTTTCTTCAACAGAGCGAATATCATCTCCCATAAGAGTTTCAAGCGAATCTAATTGAGAAGATACATCGTTTTTTGAATCCTCAAGCTCTTTTAAGCTTAGATTAAATGATTCGATTTCATTTTCAACATCTTTTATTTTGGCAAAGCTTTCAGTTTTTTGATTTTTAAACGATTCTATTTCAGTATTAAGCTTCTCAATAGAGGCTTTTCTTTTTGAAATAAGCTCTTCAGTAGCAGAGATATCTGTAGCAATTCTTTCTAATATCTCATTTATAGACAACTCGCTTTCGTCAAAAGAGGAAATAGATACTTTATAGTTAGTTATATCTAAAGATAAATTATCTCTTATTTCCATTTGCTCTTTATTTGTTTTCTTGTATTCTTCAACTTTTAATTGAATGTTTACAATCTTTTCATCTAAATCAGATATATTTGCTTCAAAAGCTTTTATTTGCTCGGAAAATTCAGCAATCTGGTCTGCTAATTGCTGTTTCTCTAATTTTATACTTTTTACTTTTTCTTCACTTTGACTAAGCTCTTTTTCTAAAATACTAAATTGCTCTTTAGCTTTTAGTTGCTCTAATTCAGCGTTTCTAAACTCTTCAGATAATTTTTCTGTAATTTCTTTAGTAGATAAGTATTCTTTGTTGTTTTTATTTAATGAAGTAGATATTTTCTTTAACTCACTTGATAAGTCATTTATTTCTTTCTCTAATTCTTCAATAACTCTTCCACGGCTAAGTAGCCCATCAGTTTTAGCTTTCATACTACCGCCAGACATTGAACCGGAAGTATTTACAACATCTCCGGCAAGAGATACTATTTTAAAATTGCCAGATATTTTCTTAGACATCGAAATAGCACTATCTATTGTATCTACAATGATAGTTTTCCCAAGTAGACTTTCGAGTATATTAGTATATTGCTCATCATAACTTATAAGGTTTGATGCAATTCCTATAAAGCCATCACAAGCAGAAATTTTATCAATATTTTTTATAGACTCTAGAGGTTTAAAGGCAGATATAGGATAAAAAGTAGCTCTTCCTAAAGATTTTTCTTTCAAGAAGTCAATAGCTTTTTTCGCATCTTCTTGGGTATCAGTAACGATATTTTGAACGTTATTTCCTAGCGCGATTTCTATTGCAACTTCAAACTTTTCAGGTACCGAAATGAGTTTTACAAGGCTGCCATGGATACCTTTCTTAAAAGTTGGATTTGCATCACATTCGTCAAGTATTCCTTTAACACTTTTAAAATACCCCTCATTATTCTTTTCAGTATCAATTAGGAGCTTATGTTTTGCCTTTTTTACATTTATAGAGGAAGAAACTTCAAAAGTCTTTTTCTCTAGCTCTTTTATTGTATTTTCCAAAGACAATTCTTTATTTTTGCTTTCTTGAAAATTTGAAGAAATATTTTTTAGATTAGCTGAAAGCTTATTTAAGTTTTCTTTATCGTCTTCCAGTTTCATACGTAATTTGTCACTATCTGAAGCGATATTTGTTAGCTTTGCATCTAATTGAGAATCTCTATTTTCAGCATTATATTTCATTGTGATAGTTGCATTCATTTTAGATTTTATATCAGATTTTTCATTCATAAAATCAATCATATTAGTTTTTTCTTCTTCAATCTGTTTATCTTTTTCATCTAGAGTTTGAATGATTTTATTTAATTCTTCTTCTTTTTGAGCTAAATAATCTACATATGATTTCTTTTGCTCAATTAATTTCTCTTTTTTTCCTTCTCTTTGAGATTTTTCTTCTTTTAACATATCTATTTTTGCAAGATTTTCAGTAATTTCCTCATTAAATCTAGCAATATTTAGTTCGTTATTAGATGCTTTTTCTTCAAATAAGTTTATTTCAGCATTAAGTTTTTCTATTGATGTTTGCTTTTCAAATATTGTTTGTTTTGTTTCATCAATAGATTTAGAAACATTGTCAGATTTCTCTTTTAAAGCTTCTTTTTGTTTTACTGCTTTTTCAGAATTCTTCATTTTAGCTTCGAGTTCTTCAGATAGTTCAGCTAGATGAGTTTCAGATTGGGTAACTAAAGCTTTGATTTTTTCACTTTCATATAGGAACATATTTATTTCATAAACTTTTAATTCATCACGAATATTCAAGTATTCTTCAGCTTTTTCAGATTGTTCTTTTAAAGGACCAATTTGGCTTTCAAGTTCTTTTAAAATGTCATTAATTCTAGTAATATTTTCGCAAGTAGCAGATAGTTTCTTTTCAGATTCAAGTTTTCTAGCCTTATATTTAGAAATGCCAGCAGCTTCTTCAAATACGTTTCTTCTTTCTTCAGAGTTATTTGAAAGTATTTCATCTATTCGACCTTGTCCAATTATTGAGTAACCATCACGGCCAATTCCAGTTCCCATAAATAATTCAACAACATCTTTTAGTCTGCAAGGAGATTTATTTATAAAGTATTCGCTTTCACCACTTCTATAAATTCTACGAGTTACAGCAACTTCACTAAAATTAACCGGAAGCTTACTTCCGGTCGAATTATCAAAAGTAATGGTAACTTCAGCAAAATTTAAAGCCTTTCTGTTTTGAGTCCCAGTAAAAATAATATCTTCCATTTTTCCGCCACGAAGAGATTTTACACGTTGCTCGCCTAGTACCCAGCGGATAGAGTCAGATATATTACTTTTTCCACTACCATTAGGCCCGATTACCGTAGTAATTCCAGGCCTAAATTCAAATATTGTTTTATCAGCGAAGGACTTAAATCCTTGGATTTCTAACTTCTTTAAGTACATTTTTTACCTCTTACATTATTCCATATTTTCTTTTACTTCCTTTAAGAAGATTTGTGCAAAATTGTTCCCAAATAGGGTATTCTTTTGCATCAGTTCTAATAACTTCGCAAGTAAAATAGGTACCGTCATTAGATTCTGTTTTTATGAATCTTATTATATCATTTTCGTTAAGTTCAAGTTTAGATAATTCTTCAGATAATATCGAGAAAGAATTTTCACCTTCTCTTTGAAATAATTTTACATTATCATCCGTTATAATGTTTTTAGGTTTATCTATATCTATAATTTTGAATTTGCATATTCTTGATTTTTCAATAGTTCCTTTTTTAACCGAATATTCTTTAGGCCAGCCCCAGAAACTAGGAATTAAATCTCTTAAATAAGACGGAATCTTTATTTCCCCAGCATACGCACCCTTTTTAGTGATTTTAGGTGATTGTAACATAAAAATAGAAGTTTTAGATAAATCTGCTGACTTTGTTATTATCTTAGTTTCTTCGGCAGCAGGAATATCATCTTCAGTATTTTCTTTTTCTAATATACTAGCTTTCGGCTTTTTAGAAATATTGTTTTTTGTTGATGATTTAAATAACATATCTTCTACATCTAGCGCATCAGTGTCTACAAAGTATTTTGTTTCTTCAAATTCTATTGCATCTATTGGTTCAGGCAAACTATTCTTTGATTTAGGACTAGATACTTCTTGAGTAGAAGTTTTAGAAGGCTTATTCTCAGATTCAGAAGCAACTAAAAAGTCAACATTATCATCTATTTCAATATCTATATTTATATCATTTACTGAAGTTATAATAGGCTCAGATTGATCTAAATCTTTATGAGTAAATTCTTCAATGGTTGGAATTTCGGAAGGACTTAACTCACTAATATTTTCTTTAGTTATACGTTCGAAAAGCCCAAGTATATTTTCAGAAAACAAACTATTTTTTATATTTTCAAACTCATCTTTTTCTTTAGATACGTCATATGTGAAACGTGTAATAGTATTATATCCTTCAAAAAGACCGCTCATGGTTAAGTTGCCAGAAGTAAGGAGAATAGTAGCTTTTTTGGCATTTTCAAAAATAGCGCCTTTATATTGGAAGTCGGATATAAAATCTTTGCTACTATTTTTAAATAAATAGACTTCACAATTAGCGTTTAGAAGTAGATTTATTATATTTTTAATATTTCCTTTTTGAGGTTGACTTAAATAAAATTTTAAGTGCCCCCCATTTAGCATATAGCTTTTTATATCTTCAAAAATTTTTTCAAAAGCATTATCTTTTATAAGCCCGAAAAAAATCGACACTTCAGTAAATTTAGGCCTTTTGGACAAGAGTAAAGTTTTTAACTCTTCTCCTAAGGTATAATCTTTCCCATTAGATAATTTTGGTTGAGTTAGAATATCAATATTCAAGAGAAGTCCTCCTTTATGGTTAAGAAAAATTAATATTTACTATACTTGATTTATATAAATAAAAGAAGTAAAATAAATAAGTAATTTATAAAATTACGAAATAATTATATACTATTCTATATGTAAAAGCAATTATTTTGTTTAACCATATCGAAATTAGTAAGAACAAATACTTAGGTGGTATTTTAAGAAAGGATTGTGAGAAAGTATGGAAGGGATTGCCATAATAGGTCTAGTAGTAGTAGTTATAGCTTTGGTAGTTTTCGTAGCATTATTGATGACAAGAATAAAGAGTTTGCTAGAAGTAGAAAAAGATTATGCTCTTATGACTAAAAATTATGCAACTGTTACTATACTTCAAGAAATAATGGTTATTTTGGGAAATAAAATACCAGCTACTAAAAAATTAGAGAGAATAAATGATATATTGATAGATAGATTTGATATCGCTTATTCTACGATAGTAGAAGCAAACGAAGATGGGAATATAATGAAAGCTTCTAATGTCCCATCAGATCTACAAGAAATGGTTATAAATTTAGACCAGGATAAAATTTTCTTTGATTCTATGAAACAAAATGTACCTAAGTATATTACTGCTATAAAGACGTTAGAGTATCCATCAGCAGATATAAGAGATGTAAGGTCTGTACTTATGTTCCCATTATATAGAGAAGATGAATATAGAGGTTTCTGGCTACTTGAAGATATTAAGGGAAATGCCTTTGATAACGTAGCTAAAGTACAATTAAGTATTATTAAAGATAATATAACTTTGGTTATTCAAAATAACGATTACGCAGTGACACTTGAAAATAAAACAACAGAACTTGAAGTTGCAAATAAAAAGCTAGAAGAAATGGCTAATAGAGATGGACTTACTGGTGCTTTTAATAAAGAGTTTATGCATAGAAAACTAAATGATGTATTTAACGGAAGTAGAAGACAAAATTCAATAGCTATAATGGATATAGACTATTTTAAAAATTATAATGATAAAAATGGTCATATGGAAGGTGATAACTTATTAAAAATGTTGTCCCAACTTATAACGGATAGCTTAAGAGAAGAAGATATGCTCTTTAGATTTGGCGGAGAGGAATTTGTAATTTTATTCCCTGGAACAGACAAACAAAATGCGTTTATGGTTTCTCAAAGAATACGTCAAAAAGTAGCAGACTTTGTTTTTCCATTTGAAGAAAAGCAACCTAACGGAAATCTAACAATATCAGTTGGTGTTGCAGCTGCTCCTGATGATGCTAATGAAAAGCAAAGATTATTAGAAATCGCAGATGAAAGATTATATAAGGCAAAAAATAATGGAAGGAACCAAGTTATAGGAGAGTAGAGAAATAGAGTGCCCTTAAAAGGACACTCTTTGTGTATATAGTAATTTTTGGAGGAGAATATCGATGGTTCAAAATGAAGAATATATAAAGAAGTTACTAAATAATGAAATTATCGAGTTTAAGGAAAAAACTTTGGTTTTAGCTTCAAAATCTGCTTCTAGAATTAAAGTATTAGAAAGAGCTGGACTTAAGTTTGTAGCGATACCTAGTTTAATAGATGAAGAAAAGTTAAAAACTGAATTTGGCGAAGTTAAGGCTGAGGAGGTTGCTGCTAATTACGTTAAAAGGTTATCTCATGAAAAAGCAATGTGGGTTTATGAACATGTTAAAAACGCAGTAGTAATTGGTGCAGATACAGTAGCTTTTTATAAAGATGAGATACTTGAAAAACCTAAAGATGAAGCTGATGCAAGGAGAATTTTTACTACTCTTTCAAATAGCACTCATACTGTGCTTACGGGGGTATGCATTGTAGATGATAAAAAAGTAGATAATTTTGTAAAGGTGTCGCCAATAAAAATGCTAGATATCCCTAAAGAGCTTCAAGATATTTTAGTAAAAGATAAATTGACGTATACTTATGCCGGAGGCTATTGTATAGATGGTAACTTACAGGGTAGGGCAATTTTTGAAAAAGAAGATTTTAATAATATATTAGGAATACCAATAGAAGATATTTTAGTAAAGTTAAAGGAGGCAGGACATGATTTTTCCAGATAAATTAAATTTAGGCGATACAATAGCAACTACAGCTATTTCTTGTGGTTGTGCCGATGAAAACGATATTTTAAGACTAGAAAATTCTATAAAAAAATTAAAAGAGTATGGCTTTAATGTTAAAGAAACTAGAAATGTAAGAACAAATAATAAACTATATAGTTCAACACCAAAAGAAAGAGCAGAAGAGTTTATGAAATTACTAGAAGATAGCGAAGTAAAAGTTATTATTGCAACAAATGGTGGAGAAATTTTAATGGATATGTTGCCTTATTTAGATATTGAGAGAATAAAAAAGTCTAAACCTAAATGGATTCAAGGGTATTCAGCTCCTAGCTTACTTAACTATTTTATTACTACTAACTTTAATATCGCTACTATAAATTCAGTAAATTTTAAAAGTTTTGGGATGGAAAATTGGCATGAATGTCTTATTAAAGATATTGAATTCTTAAAAAATGGAGATATAATATCTCAAAATAGTTTTGATATGTTTGAAAGTGCTAGAGTAAAAGATGACCCATATGCTGGATATGCTTTAAGTGAAAAGGTTGAATATAAATCTTTATATTCAAAAGAAGATACTGTAAAGGGAAGAATTATCGGAGGTTGTATAGATGTAATTAGCTTAGTACTTGGTACTAAATTCGATAATACAGTAAACTTCTGTAAGCAGTTTGATGAAGGAATGCTTTGGTATATAGACAATTGCGAATTAAATATGGCTGGATTTTATAGAACTATTTGGCAAATGAAACAAGCTGGATGGTTTAATAATGCTCGTGGGTTTTTAATAGGAAGGACTCCAGTTGAAAAAGAATATTTTGATTTTAATTACCTAGATTCACTTCATAAAGCCTTTGATGACTTAAACGTACCGGTATTTTATGATGTAGATATAGGTCACCTTCCGCCTCAATGGACAATGGTAAATGGAAGCTTAGGAGAGTTTAAGTATCTTGATGGAAGAGGCGAATTAGTACAAAAAATGGCTTAGAAAGGATAGTATATGAAAGAAATTCATTTAACAGAAATTGATTCCACACAAAATTATGCTAAAAATTTGATTTTAAATAATGAAAAAAACGTCGTTGTTGTAGCTGATATACAAACATCTGGTAGAGGGAGAAACGGTCATACTTGGACTTCGCCACATGGCGGTTTGTGGTTTTCTTTTGACGTAAACTTTCATAGTGATTTCCCTACGTTAGTTATAGGCATTGCAGCTATGGAAGTTTTAAAAGAGGAATATAATTGCGAGTTAAAAATAAAGTGGCCAAATGATTTAATATTAGATGGTAAAAAAGTTGGTGGAATACTTTGCGAGAAGGTAAATGATGAAGTTATTGCAGGAATTGGGATAAATACTAATGTAAAAAATATTGAACTTAATACCGCAACTTCGCTTTTTAATAAAACTAATAAAGTGGTGGATAATATTGAATTAATGAAAAAAATAATAAACAAGTGTAATGAGTTTTCTAGTTATAGCAAAGAAAAAATAATAACTATTTTTAGAAGTAATATGGCATACATAGGAGAAAAATGTTTTATATCTTCACTTCAATCTGAAGCAAAGATTTTAGATGTGACAAATGATGGCAAATTAGTTGTAGAGACAGGCGAAGGAATAAAAGAAATAAATTCGGGGGAGATAAATGTATGTATATAAAACCAATATATATAGGGGATGTAAAGGTAGAAAATAATGTGTTTTTAGCACCTATGGCGGGTGTTACAGATATTGCATTTAGAAGTATTTGTAGAGAGTTTGGAGCTGGAATGATATATACAGAAATGGCAAGTTCTAAAGCTGTACATTATGGTAGCGAAAAAACAGAAAATATTTATGAGATATTAGAGGATGAGCATCCTATAGGAATACAAATCTTTGGACATGAGCCTGAAATAATGGCAGAAACTGCTGAAAAATTGTCAAATATTGCAGATATTATTGATATAAATATGGGCTGCCCGGCGCCTAAGATTGTTAAAAACGGTGAAGGAGCTGCACTATTAAAAGATTTAAAATTGGCTGAAAAAATTATAAAAAGCGTAGTATCTGCTTCAAAAGTCCCGGTTACAGTTAAATTTAGAAAAGGATACGATGGGGAACATATAAATGCTGTTGACTTGGCTTGTATCGCAGAAGAAAATGGAGCAAAGTTGATTACTATTCACGGAAGAACTAGAGAACAGATGTATACTGGGAAGGTAGATTATGAAATAATAAAGCAAGTTAAAGAGGCAGTAAAAATACCGGTTGTAGGTAACGGAGATATTTTTGACGAAGTTAGTGCGAAGAGGATGTTCGATGAAACCGGTTGCGATGGGATAATGGTAGCAAGAGGATCGCAAGGTAATCCTTGGATATTTAAAGATATTATAGAATACTTATCTTCAGGAGAAATCGGTATTAAGCCTAGTACTAAAGAAAAAATAAATATGATTTTGAAACATTTAGATTTGGCAGTTAAGTACAAAGGAGAATATATTGCTGTTAGGGAAATGAGAAAACATATTGCTTGGTATTTAAAGGGAATTAATGGGGCTGCCAAGGTTAAAGAGTTGATAAATCGTGAACAAAATTTGGAAAAAGTTAAAGAAATATTGAATAAAAGCAGTTTAGAGGGAAATAATTAACTATATACGGCTTATAGTTTGAAAAAAATTTTAAAATTTTTTAGATTTTTTTTCTAAAAACTATAAAGTTTTTTTCAAAATGCCGATAATAGTGAAGTAAGAAGTATTTTAATTTTTTTAAGGGGGTATTTTTAATGAATAAAGCGGAATTAATCGCAGCAATGGCAGCAAAATCTAAAATGACAAAGAAAGATTCAGAGTGTGCATTAAATGCATTCATCACATCAGTTACTGAATCATTAAAGAAAGGTGAAAAAGTTGGCTTAGTTGGCTTTGGAACTTTCGAAGTTAAGAAAAGAGCTGCAAGAGAAGGAGTTAATCCTCAAACTAAAAAAGCTATCAAAATTCCTGCTAAGAAAGCACCTGTTTTCAAAGCTGGTAAAGGCTTAAAAGAAACTGTAAATCATAAGTAATTCAATATAAAAACACACCTTGCTTTTTAGCAAGGTGTATTTCTTTGTATGAAAAATCAATAAAAATATTGTTTCCGATGAAGAATAATTTTTTGAAATATATTACCGATATATTTTTGTAGTTATTTTAGGTTATTAGAGAGGATGGTAATAGTGAAAAAAATTAAAGTATTTTTAGGTATTCTTTTAGCAGTAGCATTTTTTATGCCAGTTTGTAATGCTTTTACAGATATGGATTCAAACCACTGGGCTTATAAAACTGTTAATCTTATGACAGAAAAAGGTATTCTAAGTGGGTTTACAGATGGGTCATTTAGACCAGACAATTATATATCTAGAGAACAATTTGCAACAATATTAAGCAAAACAGTAGAATATGCAAATATTGAGTTGCCTATTAATACTGAAAATTCATGGAATTTTAAAGATTGCATAGATGTGGACAATAGTAGATGGTCTTATGAATATATACAAAAAGCTTTTAATGTGATGGGAAAATCGGAAGGAAAAAATAATGGATGTTATTTTGAGCCCGATGCTTTAATGAGTAGAGAAGAAGTGGCAAAAATAATGGTAAATGCAAAAGGACTTGGCAAAGAGGAGCCAGATTATTCTCTATTGAATAAATTTTCAGATAAACAGGCAATAGGTAGTAACTATGAAAAATATGTAGCAATAGCAGTTAAAAATGGAATAATGAGTGGAAATGCAAATGGCACATTTGAACCAAAGAAAAATTTAACAAGAGCTCAGATAGCATCTCTTATGAGTAAATTGCTTGATGATGGTAAAAATTTTAAAGCAGATGCAATATCGGAGAAATATGTCAAAATATATAATTTTTCGGATGGATTAGCTAAAGTACAAAACAATAATGGAAAATGGGGATATATAAATGCAGAATTTAGAGAAGTGATTCCATGCGTATATGATGAAGTTAAATATTTTTCAGAAGGTGTGGCTAGAGTAAAAAGAAATGAAAAATGGGGCTATATAAACAAAGATGGTAAAGAAATTGTACCATGCATATATGACGATGACGATTTAGGCGATTATTCAGAAGGGCTAATTGGCCTAAAACAAGGAACAAAATGGGGCTTTATAAACGAAAAGGGTCAGAACATAGCATTATTTATATATGACGATGCTGATAAATTTTCAGAAGGTATGGCAAAGGTAGAAAACAATGAGAAATATGGTTATATAAATGCAGAAGGTCAAGAAATAATACCATGTATATATGATAATGCTTATAATTTTTCAGAAGGTATGGCAATGATAAAAAAAGGAGATAAGTGGGGGTATATAAATACGGAAGGAAAAGAAATAATACCTTGTGAGTATGATAGTGTTATTAGTTATTTAGAAGGTATGATAATGATAAAAAATCTGGATATGGATTATATAGATACAGAGATTAAAGAAGGTAGTATGTATGACTATATTTACAGTTTTTCAGAAGGCATGGCAATGGTAAGAAAAGGAGAAAAATGTGGTTATATAAATACAGAAGGAAAAGAAATAATACCGTGTGTGTATGACAATGTTCATAATTTTTCAGAAGGTATAGCCAAAGTAAAAAAAGGAGAGAAATGGGGTTGCATAAATATAGAAGGAAAAGAAATAATACCGTGTGTATATGAGGACTATAACATTGGAGATTGTTTAGGAGGTTTAATCGCAGTAAAAAAAGAGGGCAAATGGGGGCAACTAGATAAAATGGGCAAAGAAGTTATTCCTTGTATGTATGATAGCATGGATATTTTCTCAGAAGGTTTAGCAAGAGTAGAAAAAGATCGGAAATGGGGATATATAAACACAAAAGGCGAAGAAGTCATTCCACTTATATATTATATGGTTGGAAATTTTTCGAATGGTATAGCCCTGGCAATAAATAGCGAAAATAAAGCTGGCCTTATAGATAAAATGGGCAAAGAAGTTATTCCTTGTGTATATGATTGCGCATTGGATGAAAATACAGATGAGGTATATTTGTATTTAAAAAGAAGTTGGTAATAGTGAAGAAAAAACAGAGGAGATTCCCTGTTTTTAACAAAAATCCCCGGGTTTAACCGGGGATTTATTTTTAAACTTCCTGAGATTTCTTTAATTCTTCTTCATATTTAGCAAATATTGCTTTTTCCAATTTTTCTCTAGCAGCAGCATTTATAGGATGAGCAATATCCGTATAAAGCTTAGCTCTAATTTCAGGATCATTTTCATCAACATCTTCTTTTAATTTTATTTTACGACGTGGCATAGACATTGCTAGCCCTTTTTCCGTTTCTGTAATTTTTATGTTTTTAACAACAAACTCGTCGTCAAAAGTAACAGAAGCGTAGGCTCTAAGAGTACCTTCAGTGTTTTTTAATGATATTCCAACATTGGTTATTTCCATAATAAAGCACCACCTTGTTAAAATTTTCCCTACATTATATAATGTTCTACAAAATTGAAAAAAATCCTTTTATTTCCTGTAAAGATTTTTTGTAAAGTTTTTTTTGTAACTTTTTTATTGACTATTGAATAATATACGCATAAGAATGTATAATATAAGCATGTATTTTTGAAGGAGGTAATCCTATGATTTTTGATAAAATAGTTCCACCTGCTACCATACATATGATAGGAATTGGCGGAATCAGTATGAGTGGGTTGGCTGAAATTTTAAAAGATAAGGGCTATATTGTAAAAGGTTCAGATATGAACGATAGTAGTATTATTCAAAAATTAAAGAAGTCTGGGATAAATGTTACAATCGGTCATGATAAAAATAACGTTGGAAATGCGGATGCTGTAATATTTACTGCTGCAATAAAGAAAGATAATCCAGAATATGTTGAAGCAGAAACTAGAGGAATACCTTTAATTGAACGTTCAGTTCTACTTGGAGAAATAACAAGAATGTTCCCTAATACTATTGCAATTGCTGGAACCCATGGTAAAACTACAACAACTTCAATGGTTTCATTAGCTTTTATGGAAGCTGGATTAGATCCTACTATAACTGTAGGTGGAGAACTTAAAGAAATAGATGGGAATTATAGAGTTGGAGATAATAAATATTTAATAACCGAAGCTTGCGAGTACGTTGAAAGCTTTTTACAGTTTTCACCGAAAGTTGCAATAATACTTAATGTAGAAGCAGATCATTTAGATTATTATAAAAATTTAGAAAATGTAAAAAATGCTTTTTATAAATTCGAAAATAGGCTCCCAGAGGATGGCTATGCAATTTTAAACGTAGATGATCCTAACAGTGAAATGCTTATTCAAAATAATGAACATAATAAAATATTGTTTGGAATCAAAAACGAAGCTGAATATAATGCAAAAAATATTATTTTTGAAAAAGATTTAACTACTTACGACTTGTATATAAAAGGCAGATATATAAGTAAAATTGAATTGAAAGTGCCGGGAATTCATAATGTATATAATTCTCTTGCATGTATTGCGTCTTGTAACATATATAATATAGACGTAAAGACTGTTGCAAGTGCTCTATATAAATTTGGCGGTGCAAAGAGAAGATTTGAAAGAAAAGGTGAGTTTAAAGGGGCGTTAATATATGACGATTATGCCCATCATCCATCGGAAATAAAGGCAACTTTGCTTGCTGCTAAAGAGAAAAAAGCAAAGAGAATTTGGTGTGTTTTTCAACCTCATACTTATACTAGAACAAAGACTTTATTAAATGAGTTCTCAGAAGCTTTTTATAATGCAGATAATGTAATTATTACAGATATTTATGCGGCTCGTGAAAAAGATACTGGTGAAATAAGCTCTAAAGATTTGGTTGAAAAAATAAAAGACACTTCTAAAAATGCGGTATATATGAAAGATTTTAAAGATATCGAGAATTTCTTAAAAGATAAGTTAGAACCTGGGGATCTATTCTTGACAATAGGTGCAGGGGATGTTTATAAAATTGGAGAAGATATTATCGGCGAATAGAGGAGTTGAAAAATATGAACGCAAGACAATATATAAAAGAATTACGCGAAAAAATTCGCTATTATGCTGATAAATATTATAACGAAGATGCTCCAGAAATTTCAGACTATGAGTATGACATGTTAGTTCAAGAGCTGAAAAACTTAGAAATGATGAACCCTGATTTGGTAACTGATGATTCTCCAACAAGAAAAGTAATAGGGGACGTAAAAGAAGGCTTTTCAGAAGTAAGACATGATGTGCCTATGCTTAGTTTGCAGGATGTTTTTAATAAAGAAGCTTTATATGATTTTGATAATAAAATGAAAGAGGCTTTAGGGGAGAATGTAGAATATACGGTTGAAACTAAAATTGACGGATTATCAGTTTCACTAGAATATATTAATGGGGAATTAGTAAGAGGTTCAACTCGTGGAAACGGAGTAATTGGAGAAGACGTTACTGAAAATTTAAAAACAGTAAAGTCTATTCCTCATAAATTAAAAACACCTATAGATATTGAAGTAAGAGGCGAAGTATTTATTTCAAGAGATACTCTTTTAAGACTTAATGAAGAACGCGAAATGAGTGGACAACCACATTTCGCTAATGCTAGAAACGCAGCGGCGGGGTCACTTAGACAGCTTGATGTAAATGTTGCAAGAGAACGTGATTTAGATATTTATGTGTTTAATGTTCAAAAGAGTAATAAGAAATTTTTAACTCATAAAGAATCAATAGATTTCTTAAAAGATGAGGGCTTTAGTGTTGTACCTGTTTGTAATATCGCAAAAAATGGTGCGGAAATAGAAAAAGAGATAGATGAAATAGGCGAAATGAGAGGAAAATTCTCTTTTGATATAGATGGAGCAGTAGTTAAGGTTAACAATTTAGAGGATAGAGAAAAACTTGGGAACACCTCTAAAACGCCACGTTGGGCTATTGCATATAAATATCCACCTGAGAAAAAGCCTACAAAAATAAAAGACATTGTTATTCAAGTAGGAAGAACTGGGGTATTAACACCGACTGCAGAACTCGAAACAGTTCACTTAGCGGGAACTAACGTATCTCGTGCAACGCTTCACAATGAGGATTATATAAAAGATAAAGATATTAGAATTGGAGATACAGTTTTAGTTCAAAAAGCTGGAGATATAATACCAGAAGTTGTTGAAGTAGTTAAAGAAAAAAGAGATGGTAGTGAAGTTGTTTTCAAAATGCCTGAAAAATGTCCGGTTTGTGGAAGTGACGTTGAAAGATTAGAAAATGAGGCGGCTGTTAGATGTACAGGTATTGAATGCCCTGCAAGATTATTTAGAAGTATAGTTCATTTTGCATCTCGCGATGCTATGGATATAGAGGGGTTAGGACCGGCTAACGTTGAACTTTTACTAGATAAAGGATTAATTAATAATATTGCAGATATTTATTATTTAAAAACAGAAGATATTGAAAAATTAGATAGAATGGGGAAAAAATCCGCAGAAAATTTAATTAATGCTATTGAAAAAAGTAAGTCAAATTCTTTAGATAAATTGATTTTCGGACTTGGAATTCGTCATATTGGGAAAAAAGCAGGGAAATTAATTGCAGCAAAATTTTCAGATATAGATGAAATAGCAACGTCTAGTGCGGAAACTTTTTCAGATATAGATGAAATAGGACCTAAGATGGGGGAAAGTATAGTAAAGTATTTTAATAATGAACAAGTAAGAGATACAATAGAAAAACTTAAAGTTGCTGGAGTTAATATGAAGGGAAGTAAAAAAGAGTTAGTAGATAATAGATTTAATGGAATGACTTTTGTTTTAACTGGGACATTACCTACATATACTCGCCAAGAAGCACAAGATATAATAGAGAGCTTTGGAGGAAAAGCATCAAGTTCTGTTTCTAAAAAAACTACATATGTTTTAGCAGGAGAGGATGCAGGAAGTAAGTTAGACAAGGCAATGAGTTTAGGTGTACAAGTTATTAACGAAGATGAATTTAAAAATATGATAAATTAAAACAAAGAGGAGCGACTAGAACAGTCGCTCCTTTTGCTCCTCTTGATTACCAGCCGTGGTAATCGGTTTTGATGAAGGCGTTGGCCTTCACCCAACCGACAGTCCCGTCGGCAGTGACACCTTCCCACATGGAATAAGAGGCTCCCTTGCCGTTGCCGGAGGTCTTGGCTTTTCCGGTCAAGGTGAACGTGTCGCCTTCGTGGATGGTATCGAGGATTTCTCCATTAGTCAGGTCAGGGTTTGAATACACGTGTGCTTTGCAGAGAGAAACCTCAACATCATTTTCGTGGGGCCGGTTGCTATTCAGGGTGATAACAAAAATGCTCGCCATGAGAATAAAAACGATGACGATAGCAATGATACGCTTCATTATTTGCGTACCTCCTTATATTAAATAGTTAATATAATTATATCATTTTTTATGTAAACATGCAAATTGACATAAAAATTAGTGCTTTTTAAAATTGTTAAAACACTTGAAAAATTCACAAAAATTCAATATACTTATAGATGTCAAAATAGGGGTGATAATATTATGCAAAAAAGAGTTTTAATACTTACATCATATGTAACAGGACATGGTCACAAAAGTATAACAAATGCATTAGAAGAAGAACTAAAAAAAGTAGATGGAGTTTTATTTAAATCGGTTGAAGCTTTTGAGTTTGCTGGAAAAATGGGACTTAGAATTGGAAAGATGTATGCCCCAATAATTCGTACCTCAGAAGATATGTGGAAATTTATTTATAAAATGTCCGCAACAGAACCACGTTTAGTAGAAAAAGTAGTAAAAAGACTTATAAAACGTAAGTTTAATAAACTTGTAGATCAATTTAATCCTAATATTATAGTGACAGTTCACCCTGCGTTTAATAGTGCGGTTATTGATTTACTTAGTAAAAGAAAAGACAAAAAGAAAATTAAGTTCGCAACTGTTTTTGCAGACCTTATTTCTATTTCACCACTTTGGGTTGACCCAAGGGCTGATCTTATGATAGCTCCTACTAAAGAAGCTTGGGTATATGCGTTAAAACGTGGGACTGCTGAAGAAAAAATTGAGATAATAAATCTACCTGTAAGAAAAGAGATTTTAGAAGCTGGTAGAAAGATAAAAATGGTAGATGAAAAAGGAATTCGAGAGAAGCAAGAAACAGATTTCCTTATTATGAGCGGAGGAGAAGGCTCTGGAGATATGGGAAATATAATTGAAAAATTATTAAAAGTACCTAATTCTCGTATATCTGCTGTCGCTGGAAGAAATACAAAACTAAAAGAGGTTTTAGAAAAGAAATTTAGTGATAAACTAGATAGAGTTACTATTTATGGTTTTGTTAAAGATGTTGAGAATCTTATGACAAGCCATGATGTGGCGATAGTAAGAGGTAGTCCTAATGTACTTATGGAGTGTATTACTTGTGATTTGCCAGTAGTAGTTACAGGTGCACTTCCTGGCCAAGAAGAAGGAAATATTGATTTTATATTACTAAATAATTTGGGAATACTTTGTGCTAAGGAAACGGACCTTGTAAAAAGTGTTAACAAACTTTTAGATAACGATAAAGAAAGATTAATAAAGATAAAGAAGAGTCAATTGGCATTTAGAGATTTAGATGCAGGTAAGAAGATAGTTGAAAAAATCTTGTCGCTTGCGTAAAAAATATTAATGAGGTGAGATTATGGTTACAGATAAGGATATTGAATATGTTGCACGTCTTGCAAAGTTAAAATTATCTGATGAAGAAAAAGAAAGATTGGTATCTCAAATGGGAGATATAGTAGAGTTTGCAAATAATATAAACAAGCTTAATACTGATGGAGTAGAGCCTACAAATCACATTTTAAAAGTTCAAAATGTGTTTAGAGAAGATGAAGTAAAAGAGTCATATAGTAGAGATGAAATTTTGAAAAATGCTCCTAAAAAAGAGGCAGGATGTTTGGTTGTACCTAGTGTTGTGCAATAGATTTTACATGTGTTGCTTAAAGAAAGGAATGATTTATTAAAATGGAATTATATGAATATTCAGCTCATGAGCTTGCTAAGATGTATAGGAATAAAGAAATAACTGTACCTAGTGTTGTTGAAGCTATATATAAAAGAATAGAAGAAAAGGAGCCTACTATTAAGGCATATCTTTCTTTAGATAAAGAAAATGCTTTAAAACAGGCGGAAGAAGTTCAAAAAGCTTTTGATAATAACGAGGATTTACCTATTTTAGCAGGTATTCCTATTGCAATAAAAGATAATATTTGCACAAAAGGAATAAAGACAACTTGTGCATCTAAAATGCTTGAAAATTTTGTGCCTCCATACGATGCAACAGTTATAAAAAAATTAAAAGATAATAAGTGTATTATATTGGGCAAGGTTAATTTGGATGAATTTGCTATGGGTGGTTCTACTGAAAATTCAGCTTTCCAAAAAACTACAAACCCTCGTAATACCGAATATGTACCAGGAGGATCTAGTGGTGGTTCTGCTGCTGCTGTTGCAGCGGATGAGGCAACTTTAGCATTAGGTTCAGATACAGGTGGATCTATTCGTGAGCCTGCGTCTTTTTGTGGTGTCGTAGGGTTAAAACCAACTTATGGATTAGTATCTAGATTTGGCCTAGTTGCGTTTGCTTCTTCTTTAGACCAGATAGGGCCATTTGGAAAAGATGTAGAAGACGTTGCAATATTGTTAAATGCAATATGTGGTAAAGATGAAAACGATGCAACTTCGGTAGATATGGGCGAAGTTGATTATACAAAGGCTTTAGTTAAAGGTGTTAATGGGTTAAAAATTGGCTTACCTAAAGAGTTCTTTGGAGAGGGCATAAATTCTGAAGTAAAAGAGGCAATTTTAAATAAAGTAAATGAATTAAAAGCACAAGGCGCTATAGTTGAAGAATTTTCAATGCCTACTGTAGATAATGCTTTATCTATTTACTATATTTTATCTTCTGCTGAGGCAAGTTCAAATTTATCTAGATTTGATGGCGTAAAATATGGATATAGAAGTGAAAATGCAGAAGATTTAAATGAACTATATGAAAATAGTAGAAGTGAAGGCTTTGGACCTGAAGTAAAGAGAAGAATTATTTTGGGTACTTACGTTTTAAGCTCTGGATATTATGATGCATATTATAAAAAAGCGTTAAAAGCAAGAACTTTAGTAGTTAATGAATTTAATGATGCGTTTTCAAAATATGATGTAATAATTGGACCAACTGCTCCTACTACCGCGTTTAAGATTGGTGAAAAGATTTCAAATCCTTTGGAAATGTATTTATCAGATATTTGTACAGTGCCAATAAATATAGCCGGAGTTCCTGCAATTTCCGTACCTATTGGCGAAGATAGTAAGGGTTTACCTATAGGAATGCAGATTATAGGTAAGGCGTTTAATGAAAATATGATTTTAAAAGTTGCGTATAATGTTGAAAATAAATAAGAGGGATAGTGATTAAATATGGAATATGAAAGCGTTATAGGACTTGAAATACACTCAGAGTTATCTACAAAAACAAAAATCTTTTGTAGTTGTACTAACGAATTTGGTGGAGATGTTAATACGCATTGTTGCCCTATTTGTACTGGCATGCCAGGGACATTACCATCTATGAATAAAAAGGTTGTTGAATATGCGGTAAAGGCTGGACTTGCTATGAATTGTGAGATATCACTTTTTAGTAAGCAAGATAGGAAAAATTATTTTTACCCAGATTTACCTAAAGCATATCAAATATCTCAATATGATTTGCCACTTTGCAAAAATGGTTATTTAGATATAGAAGTAAATGGCGAAACAAAGAGGATCGGGATTACAAGAATTCATATTGAAGAAGATGCTGGAAAGTTGCTTCATAATGCGTGGGGTACGGGATCTTTAGTAGATATGAATCGTTGTGGTGTACCACTTATAGAGATAGTAACTGAGCCAGATATGCGTAGCTCTGAAGAGGCAAAAGCTCTTCTTGAAAAGATTAGAACTATTTTAAGATACATAGAAGTTTCAGATTGTAAAATGCAAGAAGGTTCACTTCGTTGTGACGTTAACGTTTCTATCATGCCTAAAGGTTCAAAAGAATTTGGACAAAGAACAGAAATGAAAAATATAAGCTCATTTAGTGGAACAGGCCGTGCTATTGAGTACGAAATAAAAAGACAAATAGAAGTTACAGAAGCTGGCGGAAAAGTTAATCAAGAAACGAGACGTTGGGACGATGATAAAGGCGAAAGCATTGTAATGAGAACCAAAGAAAATGCTCAAGATTATAGATATTTCCCTGAACCAGATTTAGTTCCAATAGTTTTAACTAACGAATATATTGAGGAGATTAAAAATAATTTGCCTGAATTACCAGATAAAAAGAAAGCTAGATATTTGGCGGAATATGGTTTAAGCGATTATGATGCAATGTTACTTGTAAATACTAAAGAATTAGCAAAGTTCTTTGAAGCAACAGTTGAGCTTGGAGCTACTCCTAAAGAGGAAAGTAACTGGATTTTGGGAGATATTTCAAAAGTAATGAATGAAAAAGATATTACTATTGATGAAGTAGGAATAACTCCAAAGGAACTTTCAGATTTAATAAATGAGATAGAAAAAGGCAATATTAGTAATACGGCTGGAAAAACAGTTTTTGAAGAGTTACTAAATTCAAATAAAAACGTAGCAGAAATAATTGCTGAAAAAGGTTTAGTACAAGTCAACGATGAAAGTGAAATTGCTGATATGGTAAATAGAGTATTAGCTTTAAACGAAAAGTCTATAGCTGACTATAAAAAAGGAAAGACTAATGCTTTAGGTTTCTTAGTTGGACAAGTTATGAAAGAGAGTAAAGGTAAGGCTAATCCTCAAATAATAAATAAGCTTGTACGTGAAAAATTAGAGGAAGCTTAGAAAGGGTTTGTTGGTTGTGGCAATAAAGGTTTTAACAGAACAAGAAATAGATGAACAAAAACAATATATGAAAAAAGTGGCTAACCTCATGGCAGGTAAGAAATATCATATATATACGATGGGTTGCCAATTAAATGAAAATGAATCTGAAAAACTTTCAGGTATGATTAGTGAAATGGGATATATTTTTACGGATGTACCTGAAGAAGCAGATTTAGTAATTTTTAATACTTGCTGTGTTAGAGAAAACGCAGAAGATAAAATACTAGGTCAACTTGGATATTTTAAAGCAATAAAAAGAAACAAACCCAATATGGTTATTGGGCTTTGTGGTTGTATGGCTCAAGAACCGCATATGGTTGAGAAGTTCAATAAAACTCATGGCCAACATTTAAACTTGATTTTTGGGACTTATAATTTATATCAATTTCCGGAGTTGTTATATAAAGCGATAAATGAAAACGAAAAAATGATAGAGATTTGGGATATGGATGGCACAATTGCAGAAGATATTCCTATAAAAAGAGAAAGCAAAATTAAGGCTAACGTTACGATAATGTATGGCTGTAATAATTTTTGCTCTTATTGTATAGTGCCTTATGTTAGAGGACGTGAAAGAAGTAGAGAGCCAAAGAAAATATTAGAGGAAGTTCAAAAATTGGCGAAAGAAGGTTATAAAGAAATAACTTTACTTGGACAAAATGTTAATTCGTATGGAAAAGATTTAGAAAATCCTATTACTTTTGCAAAGCTTTTGGAGAGTGTTGTGAAAATTGACGGAATAGAAAGAATTAGATTTGTGAGCCCTCATCCTAAAGACTTTTCAGATGAGCTTATAGAGTTAATTGCAAGAGAAGAAAAAATTTCAAAGTGTATTCATTTGCCTCTACAATCTGGTAGTACGGAAATATTAAAGAAAATGAATAGAAAATATACAAAGGAACAGTATTTAGAGTTAGCTAATAAAATAAAAAAAGCGATTCCTAATGTATTGTTTACTACAGATATAATAGTTGGATTTCCTGGTGAAACAGAGGAAGATTTTTTAGAAACTATGGATGTTGTAAGAAAGGTTAGGTATTACTCGGCATTTACATTTGTTTATTCTAGACGCGTTGGGACACCGGCAGATAAAATGCTAGATCAAGTTGATGAAGATATAAAGTCTGAACGTATAGGAAGGCTTATAAACTTAGTAAATGATATTTTGGAAGAAGAAAATGAAAAGCTAGTTGGTACAGTTCAAAAGGTTTTAGTTGAAGGATATAGTGAAAAAAATAAGGATATGCTAACGGGTAGAACGGACGGAGGAAAAGTAGTAAATTTCGAAGGCGATAGTTCTTTAATTGGGAATATGGTAGAATTAAAAATTACCGAGCAAAGAAAGTGGTATTTAGCGGGTAAGTTATTGTAGAAGGAGATAGGAAGATGGCAGAAGTAACACCGATGATGCGACAATATTTAGATATAAAAGAAGCAAATAAAGACGCAATTCTATTTTTTAGATTAGGTGATTTTTACGAAATGTTCTTTGACGATGCGATAAAAATGTCAAAGGAACTCGAGCTTACTTTAACAGGGAAAGATTGTGGGCTTGAAGAAAGAGCACCAATGTGTGGAATTCCATTTCATGCCGTTGATACATATATTTCTCGCCTAATAAAAAAAGGGTATAAAGTTGCAATATGTGAGCAGACTGAAGATCCTAAACTTGCTAAGGGGTTAGTAAAAAGAGAAATTGTTAAAATGATTACTCCTGGAACAGTTACAGATGCTGTTATGTTAGACGAAAAAAATAACAACTATATTTGTGCAGTATATAAATTAAGCAATGGCTTTGGTTTTTCCTCTGCAGATGTTAGCACCGGAGAAATGTCTTGCACAGAGTTTATAGGGGCTAATAGCTTTTTTAATTTATTGGACGAAATAGGTAGAATTAAGCCATCAGAGATGGTGGTAAATAATATAATGTTTAATAATCCTTCTGAAATTGAGACTATAAAAAAGAGATTTGGTTTATATATTTCTAATTTAGAAGACGACTTTTTTGACAAAAATACTGCTATAAGTACGCTAAATAGTAAGATAGACAATTTCCAAGAAGAAAAAAATAAATTCTCTATGGCTTATATCGCTGCAGGGGCATTACTAAAGTATCTTTCCGAAATTCAAAAAGCAAATTTAGAACATATAAATCATTTAGAAGTTTATGAGTCAGACAAGTTTATGAAGATAGATATTGCGACAAGACGCAATCTTGAAATTACTGAAACTATGCGAGATAAGAATAAAAAAGGGAGCTTACTTTGGGTACTTGACTCAACGAATACTGCAATGGGAGCACGATTACTACATTCGTGGCTAGATAGGCCTTTAATTAGTGTAGATAGAATAAAGGAAAGATTAAATGCAGTAGAAGTATTAAAAAATAATCCTATATTAAGATCAGATATCATAGAGAAACTTGACAAAATTTATGATATTGAGAGACTTACAGGAAGAATTGTATATGGCAGTGCCAATGCAAGAGATTTAGTTGCACTTAAAATGTCACTTAGCGTTTTGCCAGAATTAAAAGAACTTTTAATTGGCATAGATGATGAGCTTATAAAAAAATTAGTAGATGGTATAGATTTAAGCACAGATGTTGTGGATCTTATTGAAAAAGCTATTGTTGACGAACCACCTATTACTACTAAAGAAGGCGGACTAATAAAGACGGGCTATAACGAAGAAGTAGATAAATTAAAATATATAAGCACAAATGCTAAAAGTATAATTGCTGAAATGGAAGCAAGAGAACGGGAGAAAACGGGAATAAAGAACTTAAAAATTGCGTTTAATAAGGTGTTTGGCTATTATATTGAAGTTACAAGGTCTTATTTTGATTTAGTGCCAAAAGAATATATAAGAAAACAAACGTTAGTAGATAAAGAACGATATATCATACAAGAACTAAAAGATTTAGAAGAAACAATAACTGGAGCAGAAGAAAAGGTTATCTCACTTGAGTATGATTTGTTTTGCAAAGTTAGGAATTATGTTGCAGCTCAAGTAGAGAGACTTCAAAAAACAGCCTCTATGATAGCGAATATTGATGTTTTAACTTCTCTTGCAGATACCGCTGAAAAAAATAACTATGTAAAACCAGTTATAGATGATTGTGGAATTATAGATATAAAAGATGGTAGACACCCTGTTGTAGAAAAGTGTATTGCATCTGGAGAATTTGTACCAAATGATACTTTTTTGGATTTTGAAGATAATAAAATAAATATAATTACAGGACCTAATATGGCAGGTAAATCTACATATATGAGGCAAGTCGCATTAATTACACTTATGGCACAAGTAGGAAGTTTTGTACCAGCGAGTTCTGCAAAAATTGGAATAGCAGATAGAATCTTTACAAGAGTAGGTGCATCAGATGACCTTGCTATGGGACAGTCTACTTTTATGGTAGAGATGAGTGAAGTCGCAAATATATTAAATAATGCTACTTCAAATAGTTTAGTTATTTTAGACGAAATTGGAAGAGGGACTAGTACATTTGACGGACTTAGTATTGCTTGGGCGGTAGTTGAACATATAAGTGAAGAGATACGAGCTAGAACTCTTTTTGCTACGCATTATCATGAGCTTACAGAACTTGAAAATAAAATTGAAGGGGTTAAAAATTATTATATTTCTGTAAAAGAAAAAGGCGATGATGTTATTTTCTTAAGAAAAATTTTGCGAGGTGGAGCAGATAGTAGTTATGGTATTCATGTTGCAAAATTAGCGGGTGTTCCGTATGCTGTTGTAAATCGCGCAAAAGAAGTAATGAAGCAACTTGAAGAGGCAGATATTAGCAAAAAAAATACAAAGGATATAAGTAAGTCTTCGGTAGTTAATGGACAGGTAGATATGTTTAATTTAAAAGGTGTAAAAATTGCTGATGAATTAGAAAGGCTGGAATTAAACGGTGTTACACCGATAGATGCACTTAATATTTTATACAAATTAAAAGAGGAATTGCCTAATTAAATATAGAAAATCTTCAAGAAATATTTAATATTTTTTGAAGATTTTTTTGTTTAAATTTTACTTAAATAGTTTTTTAGAAAGAGATTTAGTAAAATTATTATAAAAATATTAAAAAAATAGCTTTTTTTACAAAAAAATGTTGGAGAAAGCTAAAGTTTAACTAGGCATTGCCGATATTACTATTGTAGTTGTATACAAAGGAGTGAAAAAGTTGCCTAAGTATGTATGTGTCATTATAGATAGGAACGGGCAAAAGATTAAACAAAAGATAGAAGGGCCAAGCACTGACGCAGTTTCTTCGATGTTGAAAACCAAAGGGAATTATTTGGTATCAATAAAAGAAGAGACTATTTTTGATAAGGATATAGAATTCTTTGGAAATGGTGTGTTGCCTTCAAAACAAATTGCAGTATTTGCGCGTCAGTTTTCTATGCTTTTAAAAGCAGGTGTTTCTGTTTCAGGTGCGTTAGATATATTAAGAGATCAACTTGACGATAAGAGAGCTAGAAAAATTACCGAAATGACATATCAAGAAGTTTTAAAAGGACTTTCTTTGTCTGCTGCTATGAAAGCAACAAAACGATTACCAGACTTATTTGTTAATATGGTTGAAGCCGGAGAAGCAGGTGGTTTCTTAGACGACGTTATGGAACGTATGGCTACCTATTATGAAAAAGATAATAAAATAGTGGCTAAGGTTAAAAATGCTATGATATATCCTTGCGTCGTATTGGTAGTAACTTTAGTTGTTGTTTATATCTTAATAACTCAAGTAGTGCCTCAGTTTGTAACTATGTTTGATACAATGGGAGTAGAGCTTCCGTGGACAACTAAAACATTAATTGCACTAAGCGAATTCTTTAATAAGTGGTGGTGGCTTGTTTTCTTGATATTGGGTTCTGGAATTTTTGCCTTATTTAAATATGTATCTACACCAAGAGGAAGACTCCAAAAAGATACAATTTTAATGAATA
>JAEEGH010001655.1_pt1 | contig 63106 bp, 50 predicted proteins | sample 9134181 | NCBI WGS metagenome assembly JAEEGH01 (sample SAMN16246544, study PRJNA631951) | gut metagenome | biome: gut microbiome; feature: rumen; material: DP-attached | host: Bos | place: Iran: Karaj | collected 2018-10
TACGATATTCTCTTCTCATGTTTGGTTCACCTGGTTTAAAATCAGGGCCCTTATGGTAATATCCACCAAATGCTTCCATTTCAGATACGGCATGATATGTAATGGCACCCATAATAGCACCAGTTTCATATGCTCTTTCTTCACCGTTTACTTTGATCTTTGGAGAATATGCCTTACCACCAACTTTGTTTAGCTTCTCATAAATTGTGTAGTCTGTGTATCCTTTCTTTTCAAGATACATTGCTGCAGATAATCCTGCTGGACCACCACCAATAATACAAATCTTGTCTTTTGTGTTTGCCATAAAATTCCCTCCTTCAACACTATCCAATAACTATTATACTACTTTTAAATAAAAAAATTACATCCCAAGTTTTTTTACGCTTAGGATGTATTATTTTTGTTATTATGTATCGATTTTTATTATTTATCTTCTTTCTTTGTCTTTAGAACATACTTATCGATTGGGTCTGCAATAATATAGTAGATTGGGATGATTAAGAATAAGAACCAATATGGATGCCATAGACCGAATTCCATTCCTATGACTAAATATACAGCAGTTATTAAACAAGGAATTGCGAATGCTGAGAATTGCTTTTTCATTACTGCATCGACAATACTCATTAAACCTGGCATTAAAATCCATGTTGTCCAGCAAATATACCAACCATTATAAACAAAGCCCCAAATTAAGAATGCTGCTAATGTTAGAACTGCTATTGCGCCATCTGTTGCGCTCTTAATGATAATTTCTTTTTTGCTTAACTTTTCTTCTGAGCCATCTTTGTTGTAGAAATGAACATGTCCGCCTTCAAACTTAACTGTTTGGCCTTCATCGTCTGTTAAAGAAATTGAATCTTCTGATCTTCTATCTTGAGCTGTATCTTGAACTCTATCTCTAATTTCTTCTGTTGATTCATTATCATATAGAAGATCATCTAAAGAGATATTATATAATCTTGCTAATACTATTAAATTATCTGTATCTGGTGAAGATTCTGCTCTTTCCCATTTAGATACAGCTTGTCTTGAGATACCTAATTTGTCTGCTAACTCTTCTTGAGAGTATCCATTTTCCTTTCTTAATTTTTGTAATCTGTTTGCTATTTCGATATTCATAGCTATCACCTCCTGCTTTCCACCTATAATGTACCATTCACTATCGGTTGCGAGCCACCAAGTCTAGTTTGAAATTACGCAACTTTTGGTTTCATTTGCGAAAAACATTCGTTTTTATTATATAACATAATTGTCTTCAGGTTTAATTTTTGTTAAATCTTGAAGTGAAATACCTTCGAAATAGTCATTAACTAATTTTGAGAAACCTTGCCACATTTTAATTGTTCTGCACTCTGCTTCTCTTGGGCAAGGAGCTGCTCCTTCTTCTAAACAAGCAATTGGCTCTAATGAACCTTCTGTACAAACAAGTATTTCTTTAACAGTATAATCTTGTGGCTCCTTTGTTAATTTGTAGCCGCCACCCTTTCCATGAAGAGCATCAACTAAATGCTTCTTTGAAAGATCTGTCATAATTCCTTCCAAATATTTTTGAGAAATCTCTTGGCGTTCAACAATTTCCTTTAATGGGATATATGTTCCATTATAGTTCTCTGCCAAATCAATCATTACTCTTAAAGCGTATCTTCCTCTTGTTGAAATTTTCATAATAGCCTCTCTAATTAACACTTGCCCACCGTATAGGTAGGCAAGTACATTTTACATTATTCTTTATTTTGGGTCAACTTAGTCTGCAAATAGAGGAGTTGATAAATATCTATCTCCAGTATCTGGTAATAGAACTACTATTGTCTTTCCAGCATTCTCTTCTCTCTTTGCTAATTCTACTGCTGCTGATAATGCTGCACCTGAAGAGATACCAACTAAAACGCCTTCCTTCTTACCAACAAGTTTTCCATATGCGAATGCATCTTCATTTGAAACTGGGATGATTTCGTCATAAATCTTTGTATTTAATACTTGAGGAACAAATCCTGCACCAATACCTTGAATCTTGTGAGGACCAGCAACGCCTGTAGATAATACTGCAGATGTTTGTGGTTCTACTGCTACTACTTTAACGTCTGGCTTTTTAGACTTTAGATATTCGCCTACACCAGTAACTGTACCGCCTGTACCTACACCTGCTACGAAGATATCTACATTACCATCTGTATCTTCATAGATTTCAGGGCCTGTTGTTTCTCTATGAGCCTTTGGGTTAGCTGGGTTAACAAATTGTCCAGCAACGATTGATCCTTCGATTTGTTGAGCCAATTCTTCAGCCTTAGCAATAGCTCCCTTCATGCCCTTTGTTCCATCTGACAAAACTAGTTCTGCGCCATATGCTTTGATTAATTGTCTTCTTTCAATAGACATTGTTTCTGGCATAACGATGATTAATTTATATCCTCTTGCGGCTGCAACTGATGCAAGTCCAATTCCTGTATTTCCAGATGTTGGCTCGATGATTGTGCCACCCTTTTTTAATCTTCCAGATTGTTCAGCGTCATCAAGTATTGCCTTTGCTACTCTATCCTTTACTGAACCAGCTGGGTTGAAATATTCAAGTTTTGCTAATATCTTAGCCTTTAGTCCAAATTCTGCTTCTATATGTGTTAATTCTAATAATGGTGTTCTACCAATTAATTGATCTGCTGATGTATAAATTTTAGCCATAATAAATTTCCTCCTTCACTATTTTACATCTTTTACTGCATCGAATGCATCTGATAAATCAGCAATTAAGTCATCAATGTGTTCTGTACCGATAGATAATCTAATTGTGTTCTTGTAAATACCTGCTTGAGTTAACTCTTCATCTGTTAATTGCGAGTGAGTTGTTGTAGCTGGGTGAATTACTAGTGATTTAACATCTGCTACGTTTGCTAACAATGAGAAGATCTTTAGGTTGTCGATGAAAGCCAATGCTTTTTCTTCTGAGCCTTTGATCTCAAATGTGAAGATTGAACCACCACCATTTGGTAAGTACTTAGCATATAAAGCTTTTTCTCTTTCATTTGTAGATACTGATGGGTGATTTACTTTTTCTACTTGTGGATGTTCATTCAAGAACTTAACAACCTTTAGAGCGTTTTCTACATGTCTTTCAACTCTTAAAGATAATGTTTCAATACCTTGTAGAGCGATGAAAGCGTTAACTGGAGAAATAGCTGCACCTGTATCTCTAAGTAAGATAGCTCTGATGTATGTAACATAAGCAGCTGGACCTACAGCATCATAGAATGATACGCCATGGTATGATGGGTTTGGATCAACTAACTTAGGGAACTTACCTGAAGCCTTCCAATCGAACTTACCGCTATCTACGATAACACCGCCAAGTCCTGTACCATGTCCGATTAAGAACTTAGTAGCTGAGTGAACAACGATATCTGCACCGTATTCAATTGGTCTTACTAGGTATGGTGTACCAAATGTGTTGTCGATAACTAATGGAATCTTGTTAGCATGAGCAATCTTTGCAATTGCTTCAATATCTATAACTTCTGATCTTGGGTTACCTAATGTTTCAATAAATACTAATTTTGTATTTGGCTTAATTGCCTTTTCAATATTTTCTAAAGAATCTGGTTTAACGAATGTTGTATCAATACCAAAATCCTTTAATGTATGTTCAAATAGGTTATATGTACCACCATAGATGTTGTTTAGAGCAACAATGTGATCTCCAGCGCCAGCTAATGCTAATACTGCATATGTGATTGCTGCTGCACCTGATGCTACTGCTAAAGCTGCTACACCGCCCTCTAGAGCTGCAATTCTTTGTTCTAATACATCTTGTGTTGGGTTTGTTAATCTACCATAAATGTTTCCTGCATCTCTTAAACCGAATCTGTCTGCGGCATGCTTTGAATTGTGGAAAACATATGACGATGTTAAATAAATTGGTACTGCTCTTGCGTCAGTAGCGCTATCTGCTTGTTCTTGACCTACGTGTAATTGTAATGTTTCAAATTTATATTTTCTTAATGTACTCATTTTTAATAATCTCCTTTAATTTTAATTTTTCTTTTGAATGTTTTTTCTTAATTATCTGCTGCAACAGCAACAACATCGAAAACACATTCGATCGAAACGGAAATTATGCTTGATTTCATTAACTAAATTGTTTACCATTTGTTTTACTTCCTTTTATCCTACCAACTTAGTAGGTTGATATGATTATAAATCTAATAATTGGCAATGTCAACACTTTTTCTAAAAAAAATTAAAAAAATTTTGGCCCTCTCATTTTGATATGAAAGGGCCTCTATATATTATGATTCTATTAATATATTATGGATGTAAAACAAGTGTTGTAATTGAGTTTCCAGCGAATGTATATGTATGATCGAACTTGCCTTCACTCTTTACCATATATCCATTTGCTGTTGATGTATAAGCTTCATATGTCTTGAAGTCATCTTCAATTGTCCATAACATTTCTTCTTCAACTACGTTTGTATATACAATAACTACTGTGCCATCTGGTTTTAAGAATGCATTATAGATTTTATCTGAATATGGCATCTTTTCGCCAGCAGATGTCTTGAATGCATAGAACAAACCTAAATCATCGTCTTGGTGAATTACATTTACGCCAAGGTTAGATTTTTCGTTTGAGATATTTAACTCTAAATGTACATCTCCTGCATCAACAAAGTTAGCATAATGCTTCATTGCATAATATCTTGGAGAAACTCTTACTGAGTCCTTCTCTCCTGTGCAAATATCTCCATAATAAGCGGTGCTAAATGCATCAGTATAATCTGACCACCAGTTTGTATAAATCAAACCATCTTCGTAATTATATGTCTTTTCATTACTTACACCAATCCACCATGTCCATTCGTTAGACTTTAGAATAGATAGGTCGTAACTAATAACCAAAGCTAGCAATTGAGCGTTACCAAACTCATTTAAATCTACCCCAGCAGTCATTTGGCAATATTCTGAAATACCAACTTGGATATTGTAGTCTGCAGCCTTTTCCATAAAGTCTTCTCTATCTGATCTATGATATGGATTTGAATACGAGTGGAATGAAACTAAATCCATTGTGTTGTAATATTCATAACTTTGTAATGCTTCAATATATTCTTGATTTTTTGAAGGATTATTCTTTGAACCTTTCCATCTCCAGTTTCCAGATTCGAATCCATCAATTTTAATAGAAGTTCCATTTGCTTCATTAAATGTAGCAAGTTTTGCAGCAACAACATTTAAGCACTTAGCCATTGAAGCTGGTTCATAATGACAACCTTCTTGCTTCCAATCTGACCAATCCCAGTTTGGTTCGTTAATTGGGCTTAGGTATTTAATTGGATATCCCTTTGTAACGGCAAAGTATTTTGTAATTTGCATTAAATATTCTGCAAATACGTCATAGTTCTCTTCCGCAAGGTTATCTACATTATCTGCGCCATCTGAAGATCTACACATTCCATTTACTGTCATAATATGGTTTGGTGAGTTAACAAACAAAATTACTTCATCAATATTACCAAGTGCATAGCAAGCTTCTAACATATCTTGAGCGCCTGCATCTCTATTCCAATCATAATTATCTGGATTTGAAACATATTGTAACATTGCATCGTGCTCTGTTGGACAATTCTCTGTAATTAAAAATGATTCTGTTAATCTATCTAATTCCCAATAATAATTTGCATCGCTTAATGCTTTTTCGTTATCCCAACATGTTGCATATGTACCAGTAACTGTTTTATCTACAATTTCCATTGAGCCACCGCCAATGTTGTATCTATAGATATTTAGGGCCATACCTGAATCGCCATATAATAGTTCGGCTACTTCGTCTTTATTTGCGCCTTGTCCTACAATTTGTGACCACCAGGCTGATGATGCGCCAAAGCCTTTCATTGTTTGGCCTTTAGTACTGTTTGCAATTGAAACTAGATTATCTCCATCTTCGTAATTAGGCTTACAAGCACTAAAAGCTAAGATAGAAGAAACAAGTACAACTACAATTGTTACTACTAGGAATAAATTCTTTTTCATATTAACCTCTTATTTTTCTCTCTCTTAAAGAATCTTTTATTTTTGAAATTGCTTTCTTTCTAGTGAATTCATTTATATGATCATTATTTAGCATTTTTTCTGCTTTTTCTATATTAATAGAATATAACTTTTGTATGAACCACGCAATGCCCATATCTACATAATATTCATGGTGGTTAATTTTATATATTTCTTCGATGAATTTATCATCCTCTTTTTCGTCAGTTTTACCTAAATAAACACACATATAAGAAATGATTGCAAAACGTGTGACAAACTCTTCTTTTGCCCCTACCCACTTATATAGCATAGCTAAGTGTTCTGGAAATTGTTTTCTTAGGTGAGTGCAATCACAAATACTCCAATCGTCTATTTTATAGATAAACTTTTTCATTGCTTCTAAATCGTTTAGATAAGAAATCAAAAAGCCTTGCAAAATAACATATTCATAGATATTTGAATCGCTATTTAGAAATGCTTCATAATCTTTAGATTTTTTTATTTGCTTTGCAAGATTTCTTAAAAACGGAGTTGTATTACCTACTATCTCATACTTAGTCTTACACAACTTCCCTTGGAAATGTGCGCGCTCTTCATCCCTATTTTGATATAGCAAGTTTAGTATTTCGTCGTTTGTCATCTCTTCTCAATCCTTATATAAACTGTATTTGCGAAATTTGAAATTGTAGTTTTACCACCATCGGTTGAACGTGCAAATATATCTATAATGTAGTCTGATTGAGCAGAAGGATTATGATCATAATAGATAGTTTCTAGCCACTTTGTAAATATTTTTGCGGTAGTATTTGTATATGAATCAATCTCTTTTCCCTTTACGCTAAATTGAATAACCTTACCGGTATTTAGTTGCGAGGTGTAGTAATTAATTAAAGCTTCAAATTCAATAGTTGATCCAATGAATCTTGAATAAACATTTCCATCATATGCAAATGAAGATACTGCAAAATAATCAAAGGTAGTATCTCCTGCATAAACCTTATATGAAGGTTTATCTGTAAATTCTGTTCTATTTGAATATGCACCAGCTTCAGGCTCACTCATCATAAAGAAATCGTATGTGATATATTCATAATATTGTGACGAATCTCTTTCATCTCTTGCATTTGACCATGTTGGATCGCATACATACCACTCATCATCTACATACACTTTAACCCATGTGTGACTACCATCTTTAACAGTACCCATTGTCTTAATGGCAGGTATGCCTTCAATATTGCTCATAATAGAGAAAGCTGAGCCAATTCCGTTACATACTGCAACACCATATAAAAATACTCCTTCTGCATAGAATGATGAATTCTTATAAAGAGATCCATATCTAACCGTATCATTTTTCAAATCCGATGTTTCTTTCGTTAATCCTCTATCGTAGATAATGTTATATGTAATCCAATCATAGATTGCTAATACCTTTTCGTAATCGCTCATCTTATCATCTATTATGCTTCTTAAAACTTCTTTTGCTTTGTTATATATTAATTCGGCATTTGAACCAGCAACTGGGATTGGTTTTAGTCCAGCCTCTAAAGCTAGAGCCAATTCTAAAGATGTTGTAACCTGAGCAGTCTTTGTAATTGAATTAACTTTGAACGAATCATATGTTGCGCTTCTTGTGCTCTCACCATTTGTATAATAATGAAGCTCAGAATTTGGATATTCTATATATTGAGCTGTTGTAGCATATGCATGATATGTAGAATATGGACGTGTACTTCCTGAATACAAATAAATTTTGAATGTGATTTTGTTTCCTTCTACTTCGCAAGCATCTATCTTATATGAAAGTGGCTCAATAAATACAGAAAATGCATTTGCAATCGCAGCTTTAATATCTGCTACAGTTTGATATGTCTTTACAAGATATGGCGAATATATTACATAAGAGTCTGGCTTTTCCCATTGAGTTGTTCTAAATGAATCCGAATCTGAATAATGATTGATTTGATAAGCAATAAAATCATTTAGCTCTTCTTCGCTTGAGATATATCTGTTTACTTTCTTCCCAAGATAATAAACAACATCGTTGAAATATGTTGCTCTATCTCCATATGTTACCTCAGACATATTAACATCAAGATATGCATTATCTGATGTAAATTCTGTACCATCGCCATATTTTAGAATGACATTTACTCTATCTGTTGTTGATTCGATGTAATTTGCAATTGTGAAAGAATTTCCGTTAAAGAATGCAGATTGTGATTTTGATGAGAATTGAGAAACACCACTTGATTTTGTAATCTTTACGATTGCTTCATAATAAGTATAATCTGCATCCCAAGAAACACTTACTGCTGGGTAAGAATCGTCAAAAGATATGTTAACATTATATGCACTCTTTCCGCCTTGATCTATTGTTAATGTTGTTTCGCTGAACCCGATAAGAACGCTATTCCATATGTAATAAATTCTTAGAGAGTGATCTCCAACGCTTAAACTATTTAGTAGTTTTGATGCCAATTTAACTGAAGTCTTTGTTGTTGTATAGAGTTTATTATTCTCATCAACATTTATAATCTTTTCGCCATCTATAATTACCTGAGCAAATTCCCAGTTTGTCGTTGAACTTAAGCAGTCAATGACTATATCCTTCCCCGAGCCTCTTTCAATACGAATTGGGGCTATATTCGGAGCCAAGACACGAACCAAAGAGATTGTGAAATCTTTTGCTGTGCCATCTTTATAATTAATGACAAATGGAATTCTTGCACCAAGCGAATAAGATTCAATGACGTCTGGGTTAAAAACAATTGCGTCATATTCTGAATCTAAAGTGTATCCACCAATACCATATGGTGTTGTTACAGAATCAATTGTTGAAACATCACCAACAACTATTGCATACCTTCTTGTTGTTGATGGCTTTACGATATTTACATTATCGGCAAGTCTTGCGAAATAATATTCAGCATCTTCATATCCATCGATAACACCGGCCTTTTGCTCTTCTGCAATATATACATCCTCTTCTTCTATTGAGCAAACGATAGACATCTTGAATGTATTTGATGAAGCTGAATAATCGTCATTATAACCAGTGATATAAATATCTAGATATTGCCATGATACGATTTGTGAAGTTAAAATTACTGAAATCTTTAGAGTCGTTGACTCTGGAGTTATAGTTTCTTTATAAAGTTGATGATCTAAATCGCCTGTTGGATATACTTCAAATTTATAGCGAGCAATATCTACTTGGTATGGCCAAGTGATTGTGCATCTAGATAATGCTTTTGCATAAGTGATGTCAATTTGATCTTCCGTTAAAGCTAAATAAATTTCGTCGTTGTTTTTACACGAAAAGCAAAGAGGTATTAATACCAAAAAACAAATAACTATCGTAATTATTAACGCTTTTCGTCCCATATTCATATATTATCATATATAAATATACGGGACCAAATTTTAAAATAACTTAAGATATTTCAAATTATGAATTTGAATTATCAGAATTTGAAGCAGGAGTTTCTTGTGTCTCTTGTGTGCTTTGAGTAGCTGTTTGCACACCAGTTTTTTGCAATTCATGCTTTTCTAAAACAACAGACATTGCGTAGTTGTCTTCCTTTAAAGGAAGAGCTCCTTCTTCTTGTGGGAATTTCTTGAATAAAACCTTTAAAATTAAAGGTGTTAGTGTTGATGACAAAATAATTAACAAAACGATGGCTGGATAGTATTGTTGGCTCATAATTCCAGCAGATACACCTTCGTTAGCGATAATCAAACATACTTCGCCTCTAACCATCATTGATACACCAATCTTTGCACTTTCATTCCATTTGTAATGACAAATCTTAGAACCAAGACCTGCACCGATAAACTTACTTATAAGTCCGGCTACAATAAAGGCTGCACTAAAGCCTACAATTGTCCAACTGAATGAATCTACAAGGGTGTCATAAGGTAGGTTTACACCTATACTTACAAAGAACATAGGGCTGAATATCATATACGCAGCCATATCTACTCTTCTTTCAACATATTCTGTTTGAGAAGAATGGGCAATCATCATGCCTGCTAAGAATGCGCCAGTGATAGCAGCAATACCAAATAATTCTTCGGCTGCCCATGCATATAAGAAACACATACCTAGTGAGAAGATTGATAATCTTCTTGTATGTGGCCATCTTTTTGCCATGTATTTGAATAGCTTGTGAACACCAATACCAAATCCAATTGCGATGACAAAGAATAGAATTACGTTGATTAAAACGATTAAAGATGATAATTTCTCTAGATTTGCATTAAATAGATTAAAGATTCTTGCTGCAAGTGTTGTTGGGCTTGCTTCGGCTGTAAAGAAGGCTAAAACTACAACGCCGATAATATCGTCTAATACGGCTGCTGTAACGATAGATGATCCAACCTTTCCTTGAAGTGCTCCAATTTCTTTTAGCGTAGCAACAGTAATACCTACAGATGTAGCCATCAAAATAACGCCAAAGAACATTCTCATCTTCATTGTTATATCTGGAATAATAAATGCAACGCCAAATCCAAATAAGAAAGGCACCATAACGCCTAGTGATGTAATTATTATAGATGGAACTGCATTATGCTTTAATTCTTCGAAATTCGTTTCCATTCCGGCTGTAAACATGATTAGTATTACACCGATTTCAGAAAAAGTACTTAATTCTGTTGATGGAGAGATAATTTTAGTTGCACCAAGTAATACACCAACGATTAGTGAACCTAATACTTGTGGTAGACCGATTTTTCTAAAAACAATACCGATAAGTTTTGTGCTTAATAATATTAACGCTATATCTAATAGGAATCTAATATTCACTTTTGGCCTCCTAAAATTATCACAAAGTATAGAGCCAAAATACCAAAATGTCAAGAAAAAAGGCGACATCCCTAATTATTAGGGACTCGCCTCATAAATATTCAAAAATTCTTTTCAGACTTAGATGTCTTTAATCTCGTTAAGAATCTTCTTTAGAGAAGAGATTTCTTCCTTAGATAAAGTAACACCCTTACCCATCTTTTCGCCATCTGGAGCCCATTCACGAATATCGTATTTAGCTTCCTTTGTATTCCAGCTAATTAATCTGATTTCTTTCTTCCATCCTTTAGAAGATTCAGATAAAACTCCGTATGTCTTTAATGTATCAAACTTGAATTCAGCCATAATAGCCCTCCGTTTTCGTTAACATAATATTATATTAGCATACTAAAATACACATTTCAATATATATTTTTAATCATTATAAGTATTAAAATATTATAAACATATATAATATTTAAAAGATTATTTTATTAATTCGCCTTTAATTACTGGAACCATTCTAAACATATATTCGATAGAATCTACGCTGGTATGTCTAAATTCTACCCTTGTATCTGGGCCACAACTATTGCTTCCGATACCTCTTACAAATGCATCAATTTTAACAACAGTTTTGTTTTCATCTATTAAATCTTTAGCGTGCTTTGAATTAGCAACTAAATCATCTCTATATGGTTGAGCTGTAAAGTTAAATGTCTTTTCGTCAGCAACAAATCTAATACCATTACCATCATCATCTGTTAATTGTGCCCAACGAACTTCAGATCTATTACCGCAATCTTGAGGACGAAGATATAAATCATGCATTGTCTCTACTCTATCTTTATAGATACCAATAAGAGCATGTTCTTTAAAGTCTGCATAGTTTTCACTCTCGCCACGGCCGTAATATAGAACATTTCTACATTCGAATGGTAATTCGACTGTTAAACCATATTTTGGTAAGTCATATTCTTTTGCAATATCTAATATTGAATTAACATCAATGCAACCATTTCCGTAAATATTATATGTTGTTGTAACAATAAATCTAATCTTAGATTTTAGATAGATTCTTTGCTCCATAACGGCTTGTACTTTATCTTTTAGCTTTTCGCACCTAAAGTTTCTTAACTCTACTCTTGCCTTATCTAATCCAATCTTCTTCCATTCTTCGTTTACGAACATGTAATTATCTACATTTGGTCTATAGATAACTGGATAGAATATTTGAGCATTTGTTTGAGTGCTAATTAATTCTTGATCTTTAATGTTGTAGCTAATCATCTTACCTGTTAGCTTGTCGAATACAACATTCCCATTATTTGTTGCGATTTTGTACTTTCCGTTCTCTTCAATACAAGCAACAGAATCAGAATCTAGCTTTGGTAATCTATCTACAGATAAGCATAAAGTTAATTGTTCTCTAGCCATTTCAACGCCAGTTCTTGCGTCTAAATAGTAGAAGTTCATAAAGCAATCTTTTGCAGTATTTAATAGCGGATGCTTAAGTGTTGCTACATAGTTTCCTTCAGGTGGAATTACAACTTTAAATTCGCCATCGGCAAGGATTTCACCGTTTTGTAAATACTCCCATCTAAATACAATCTTTGAAGTATCTTCAAAGAAGTTAGAATTATGTAGAGAATATTTGTTGTTTGAAACATAACTTGCCTTTATTGGTCTATATACACAACGCATCTCATATGCTGATGAAGATGGGTCTCTATTTGGTAGCAATAAACCATCTACACAGAAGTTAGAATCGTGTGCATATTCGTTATGATCGCCACCATATGTATATGTGCCATCTTTTTCTAAAACAGCATGATCTGCCCACTCCCAAATACAGCCTCCCATAGCTGTTGGAGTTTCATTAATAATCTCCCAATATTTGTCCAAAGAACCTGGTCCAACACCCATTGAGTGAGCATATTCGCATAAGAAATATGGTGCTCTATAGTACTTACCAGGCAATCTTCTTTGAGCATATTTTTCCATCTTTTCTGTTGTTGTATACATTTCAGATACAACATCATAACACCATCTTACGTTTCTTGAAACGCCTTCATAATGGATAGGAATATTTGGGTCTAAATTCTTTAATTTAAAATAGCATTCATCTTGATTCTTCCAGCCACCGCATTCATTTCCTAAAGACCACATAGTGATTGATGGATTGTTTCTATCTCTCATATACATTCTGTATACTCTATCCCAGAAATGATCAAACCAACGTTTATTGTTTGAAATTAAATTTGGTTGAGCAAACTTCTTTCCATATGTACCATGAGTTTCAATATCTGCTTCATCAATAATATAAAGGCCTTCATAGTTTGCCATCTTTATAAATAAAGGATCAGGTGGATAATGTGATGTTCTAACCGCATTAACATTCATAAGCTTCATCAATTCAACATCCTTTTGCATATCTTGAACTGACATAGCATATCCTGTTCTTGGATTTGTATCGTGATGGTTTACGCCCTTAATCTTAATTGGCTTGTCATTGAAATAAAAAACACTCTTTTTAATAGCAATATCTTTAAAGCCAACTTCTTGTCTTACGCAGTAAAGCGTCTGATTGGCCTTTTTAAGCGAAATTACAAGCTTGTATAGGTAAGGTGTCTCTGCACTCCATAAATAAGGCTTCTCGATGGTAAAATCGCAGCAGGTCTCACCTTCGCCCTTGGCGATTAACTTTTTGCCGTAATAAAGCTCATATGTCGGTTTAACGCCCTTTTCCATAATGGCGTCAATGTCTATACGAAGCATTCTTGATGTTTCATCTACTACATAAGTCTTTACATTGTAATCCCAAATGTAGCTGTTATCGTAGTTTGTAATATAGACATCTCTAAAGATACCATTGTTTCTAAACATATCTTGACATTCTAGATATGTACCGTTACACCATTTGTAAACTAAACAAATAATTTCATTTGGTCCATCGATAACATATGGAGTAATATCAAATTCAGCCGTATTATGGCTACCTTCGCTATATCCAACATATCTACCATTACAATAAAGTTGCAATGCAGATGCAACGCCAAGGAATGTTAATATATGTCTTTTTTTGTGAGTTAAATTAAATTGCTTTCTATAAACGCCTACGCTGTTAAATACTTTAACATGATTTCCTAAACCTTCTTTATCTATCTTTGCTGTTAATCCATATGTTCCTTCATCATCTGGAATATTTGGTGGAATACAATCAAACATATATCTTGAATTGATATAGAATGGGGCTTCATAACCTTGGAACTGCCAGCATCCTGGAACTGTAATTGAATCAAAATCAAAGAAATATGAATCTATTTCTCTTGGCATTTCTGAAATTCTGTTGAATAATTTAAAATCCCATTTACCAGACAATACTGTTACAGCATCCGATTTAGATCTTTCGTTTAAATAAGTTGTAGCATCTAGTGCTTCACGCGTAGAAAAAGGAATAAAATAGGCTCTTGGGCCCAATTTATTTTGTTCAAACACTTCAAATCGATTGTATAAATTATGGTTGAATTTATAAAGCATTTCCTATCCCTTTACCATATTATTATATCAACAAGAAATATAGCGCGCAATATATAATAATTTTAAATATAAGTATAAAAAGCAAAAAAATACGCACGGTTTCCCATGCGTATTTGATTTACAATTTTCGCTTGAAATTAAAGAGTATCCTTTAATGCCTTTCCTTCTTTGAAGTGAACAGCCTTAGATGCTGGAATTTCAATTGTAGCACCAGTCTTTGGATGCTTTCCTTGACGAGCTGCTCTTGTCTTTACTTCGAATGTACCGAATCCTGTAAGAACAACCTTTTCTCCCTTCTTTAAGCCATTTTCAATAGCTCCGATAACTGCGTCAACTGCTTTTGTTGCATCTGTCTTAGATAGCTTTAGATTGTTTGCAACGATGTCTGTTAATTCTAACTTATTCATAATTTTCTCCTTTTACTTTTATTTACAAATTAACCCGATAAACACAAGAAAAATTAAAAATAATCCCCCGTGCTACCAAGTCTTATTTTAACTAAAAGGAATATATGTGTCAATACTGAAAATTTTAAAAACCCAAATATAGAAAAAGAAAACGAGGATTAATCCTCGCTTTCTAATCTTTCATATAACTCATTTTCTTTTAAAAATTGTTTAACTAAATTTATGTGTTTTTGTTCCACTTCAAATCCAGGTCCACCGATGACATTTCTGCCCTTTACACATGTTTGTAAATCGATAGCTTCATAGATATCTCCAGCAAATACATCTGAGTATTGCTTGTAAATGCTAAGTGGTAGAGTATCTAGAGTTAAATCCTTTTCGATACATTCTCTTACGATTTCACCACTGATCTTGTATGCATCTCTGAATGCTAAACCTTTCTTTACTAAATAGTCAGCAACGTCTGTAGCATTGATAAATCCTTTCTTTGCTGCATTTAACATGTTAGTCTTAATAACCTTCATTGTATCTAGCATTGGAACGATTGTTGTAATGCAAATCTTGATTGTATCGATTGCATCAAACATAGCTTCTTTATCTTCTTGCATATCCTTGTTATAGGCAAGAGGTAAACCTTTCATCATAACAAGTAATGTATTTAGATCTCCGATGCATCTTGCAGCCTTACCACGAATTAGTTCTGTGATATCTGGATTCTTCTTTTGTGGCATGATTGAAGAGCCTGTTGCGAACGCATCATCAAGTTCTATGAACTTGAACTCCCAAGAACACCATAAAATAATTTCTTCACTTAATCTAGATAAATGAACCATTGCAATAGCAATATCTGAAGCAGCTTCCATACAAAAATCTCTATCAGAAACGCCGTCCATACTGTTTAGAGTTGGGCCTTTAAAACCTAGAGCTGCAGCAGTAAATTCTCTATCTATATTGTAAGTTGTAGAAGCTAAAGCTCCGCTTCCAAGAGGGCTATAATTCATAACGTCAAGAGTGTTATCTATTCTTAAATAATCACGCTTGAACATCTCAACATAAGCCATCATATAGTGGGCAAAAGTGATAGGTTGAGCACGTTGTAAATGTGTGTATCCTGGCATAACAGTTTCAACATTTTCTTCAGCGATTTTAACCAATGTTGCAATCAACTTTAAAAGCAAAGCTTTTATTTCCTTTAATTCGTTCTTAACATGTAGCTTCATATCTACTGCTACTTGGTCGTTTCTAGAACGAGCTGTATGCAACTTTTTGCCTACTGTTCCGATACGCTTTGTAAGCTCTGCTTCGATGAACATGTGAATGTCTTCAGCGTTCATATCAAAGCTTAGCTTGCCTGCGTTAATATCGTCTAAGATGTCCTTTAACGTTTTGACAATTAGAGCTGAATCTTCTTTTGCAATAATACCTTGGTTACCAAGCATTGTTGCGTGAGCGATACTGCCCTCAATATCCTCCTTGTACATTCTAGAGTCAAAAGAGATTGATGAGTTAAAATCGTTAACCCTTGAATCTAATTCTTTTGAAAAACGTCCTTTCCACATCTTATCCATAGTTACTATTTTCCTTGTCTTTCTTCCATTAAAGCTTTTACCTTGATTGGTAAACCGAATAGGTTGATAAATCCTGCAGAATCCTTTTGATCATATACGTGATCTTCTGAGAATGTAGCAATATCTTCATCATATAATGAATATGGACTTGTTACGCCTGCATTGATAATATTACCCTTATAAAGCTTTAGCTTTACTGTACCTGTAACATTTTGTTGTGTTGATTCAACAAATGCACTTAGAGCTTCTCTTAATGGTGTGAACCATTGTCCATTGTATACGATATCAGCAAACTTTAGAGCGATTTGTTGCTTATAGTGAGCTGTTTCCTTATCTAGACATAATGTTTCTAATACTTCATGAGCATGATATAGGATTGTTCCACCTGGAGTTTCATAAACACCACGAGACTTCATACCTACTAATCTGTTTTCAACGATATCAGCAAGACCAATACCATTTGCACCACCAAGTTCGTTTAACTTCTTAACGATTTCAGATGCCTTCATCTTCTTTCCATCAATAGCAACTGGGTTACCCTTTACGAAATCTAATGTTACATATGTAGCCTTATCTGGAGCCATCATTGGAGAAACGCCCATTTCTAGGAATCCTGGCTTATCGTACATTGGTTCGTTTGCTGGATTTTCTAGATCTAAACCTTCATGAGATAAGTGCCATAGGTTCTTATCCTTAGAATAATTTGTTTCTCTGTTAATCTTTAGAGGAATCTTGTGTGCTTCAGCGTAATCGATTTCTTCGTCACGTGATTTAATATTCCAAATTCTCCATGGAGCAATAATCTTCATCTTTGGAGCAAATGCTTTGATTGTTAATTCAAATCTTACTTGGTCGTTACCCTTACCTGTACAACCATGGCAAATAGCATCTGCGCCCTCTTTTAGAGCGATTTCAGCGATTCTCTTTGCAATAATTGGTCTAGCGAAAGATGTACCAAGCATGTATCTACCTTCGTAAACGGCACCAGCCTTCATTGTAGGCACAACATAGTCATCAACGAATTCATCTACTAGATCTTCGATATAAAGCTTGCTAGCGCCTGTTTTTAAAGCCTTTTCTTCAAGTCCTTCAAGTTCATCAGCTTGTCCAACATTTCCAGATACGGCAATAACTTCACAATTATTGTAATTTTCTTTTAGCCATGGAATGATAATAGATGTATCAAGACCACCTGAATATGCTAAAACTACTTTCTTAATCTCACTCATTTTATATACCTCTTGTAATTTATTTCTATTACATAATACGATTTTATAAATAAAAAATCAAAAATATTTATAAATTTTGCATTTTATTCATAAATTTGCATATTTTATTAAAAATATACGCATAAATATTCGTTTTTACCGATTTTATGCGCATATTATTGTATTTTTTCTTATAATCTTAGATTACCACTTGAATCCAGATGTGTCAGAAACCTTCTTCATTGAATCAAGTGCTAAATTAAATCCTTTATATTGTTGCTCGTAAATGTTGCCTACTAAACCTAAGATTTCATCGTTTGTACAAGCACCAGATGGAGCTAAATCCCCATTTTGATCTTCTAATTTATCTGCGGTAATTGAAGCTAAAACCCAATCTCTTGTAACAACGTGTGCACGGAATGAATTGCTTAAACTCTTCTTTACTGATGTCATATCTACAAGAACACAATGTTGTTGAACCTTAGCTAATTTTTCTGCATTCTTTACAAAGCTCTTTGATGCACCACTCATACCGAAGTATACATCAATAGCAACGTTGCTATTTTCATGTAATGAACAAATCATATCTTGAACGAAATCACACTTAGATCTATCGCCAAGAGTTTCGTTTGTTCCCATAACCTTTGTTGGCATTGTATCACCAAGAGTATTTACATATGGGTCAGCTAACATCATTCTTGAAGCGATTAAATGCTTATTTGTAAATACGCCATTATTGTACATATATTGCAAAATATAGTTAGTTGTTGTACATACAAAGCCACCGCAGCTATGTCCTACAAATGTAATATCCTTTGCATAACTTTCTCCGAAGATTGTAACTACTTCAGAAGCAAACATATATGCTAATGAATATCCAGTATCGTTGAAATCTTCAACGGCATACTTAAAGATTAAAGCTAAGTCCTTAGCGTAGTTCTTATCGCCTTCTTTTACATTTTGGAATTGGAATGTAGCAACGTTATATCCCTTTGCTTTCATTTCAGCTACGTATGAACAATCATAGCCTGGGAATTCTATACGAGTATCATTACCAGCCATCAAATATCTATCGTTTGGTGAACCTGGAGCATCATTTTCCCAACCATGGAACCAAATTACAGTTGGCTTTGATGGATCATAATAAGAAGTAGATAAAGATGTAGAAGCTCTCTTCATATCTACTGTTGTAGAATCATCAGCAGCTACTCTATTATGGTCATCCCCATAGAAATATAAGCCATATGATGCTGTTTCATCATAATATAAAGCTGATTTCTTCTTGAATATATTGATACCAGCAAGTGGTAAAATAACAAACAAAACAACTAAAGCGATTGCTATAACGCCTACAGCCGCAGAAGAAGAAATAATTGCGACCTTCACTTTATTATTTATCTTAGTCTTATTTTGGGCTACTGCTTTGTTTTTTACCCTAACATCGTTCTTTACCCTAACATCATTGTTTACGCCGACATTTTGGGCCAAATTTAAGTTTATAACAACATCCCTATCCCCAGCCTTCACTTTTGCCTTTCTCTTAGGCGTAACTGGTTCGTCTTCTAGTTCTTCGATTTCATCATCAATAACTTCATCTTCGTCTACAACTTCGTCATCAATGATTTCTTCATCTAATTCTTCGATATCATCTCTCTTTTTCATAATAAACCTCGTTATTTAATATTTTATATCAATATTAGATTTTTTACAACACACATACGCGCACAATAATAAAAAGAAGGAGCTCGCCTAAGCAAGCCCCTCCGTTTTTGTTTGGTTTATTATTGTTTATTTAACAATGTTAACAATAGCAATAACTTCGCCGTCTGCGTATACGATGATTGCGCCTTCAGTTGTTGCTGGGATTTCAACACCACTAGCTACACCATCATAAGCAACTACTACTGTTGTACCATCTAGGTATGCAGCTGTAATTGTCTTACCGATATCTTGTGCATCTAGAGCGATGATAGCATTTTCGCCAACCTTTGTTTCAACTGTGTTAGCAACATTGATTGTAATCTTTGCGTCAGCACCATCAGCCTTAACTTTGATTACATAATCACTGATTGAGCTAGCAGCAGCAACACCAGCTTCTGTTAATGAAATCTTACCATCAACGATTTGAACATATCCATTCTCATCTTCTACTAATTGAATCTTCTTAGCATCGATAATATTTGTATATTCGTTAACGCTTGTGTTAGCAACAATATCTCTATATGTGCATGGGATTACAACATCTCTTGCAACTGTTGAGATAACCATATTTGCATCTTTCAAATCAGTCACAACATATCTAGAACCAGCTGTGTATAATACCTTTTCTTGTCTTCCACCGAAGAAACTGATGCTTCCAGATGTTAACTTAGCAACATTGTATAAGAACTTAGCATCATAGTAGATACCACCTTCGAAGTAAATACCATAGATTAAATCCTTATTATCTTGTAACAAGTTAGTTGTTGCTAATTCACCAAATACCTTATTGAAGTTACCAACTTCTGCTCCAACACCAACAGAGATAACGCCACCTAGTAATTCAAACTTGATAGCAGCATCAATACCGATGTATACAGCAGCATTAGCTTCAACTGTTACATTTACAGAATCGAATGAGAATGACTTATCAACGATAGAGAAATCCTTTTCTTCTGTGCTTGGGTTGAAGAAGATTCTTGTCTTTAACATAGCTGTAGATGTTGATGTTACACCAACCTTACCACTAAAGTTGAAGTTCATATCTAAGTTAACGTCAAAGTTAATATCAGCAACACCGTTTCCGATTGGGATAACCCAGTTGAAGATATCGATAGAGATATCATCTTCATTCATACCCTTTACCATAGCAGCGATCTTTGTTAGAACAGCGTCTAAGGCGCTTTGTTCAGCAAGGTCAGCACTATCTTCTACAGTAACTCCGAATGTTAATGTATTGTCAAATCTTGCAACAAGTTCAATTCCATTGTCCTTAGCAGCTAATAATTGACCGATTGAAATATCTGTATCAACAATAATCTTTGTTTGGATGTCGAAAGAAAGGATAATGTCTAACTTGTTAGCTCCATCCTTTTCACCTACTACATCTGGCAATGTAACTTGAACATTGATTGAAACCAACTTGTTTTCTAAATCTAAACTTGGGTTGATATCAAATTTTGCGATACCAGCGTTGAAACCAAATAAAGATAATTGTTCAGAAATAGTTTCAACAATCTTATCTTCCTTGATTGTAACTGTACCATCTTGTCCTAATACGGCTGTGTTAGTAGCTTCTAACTTGTCGTATACTTCTTCGTAGCTTGGAGCTGCATATGCAACTGTGTAAACACCAGTCTTATCTGTAGCTTGTACGCCTAGGATTTGGTAAGCTGTGAAATCACCTGTGTTAACATCTTCAACTAGAATGATTTGACCCATTGTTAGAGTTTGATTAGCAGCAGCTGCATCAAATTCAAATGTCTTTAGGGCTCCAGATTCAGCGAAATTAGAAATGTAAGCGCTGCCACCTGTTAGGTATGTAACGTTTTCATTGAAAGCAACTGTATCGTTGCCTGCAACAACATACATAGATAACTTAGTAGCTTCAAAGTCTACAAATGATAATCTTGAATCTAAAAGTTCTAATGTGTAGAAGCCACCTTCTGTATAACCTGTTGTAGGTGCATTCAATCTAAATAACTTGCCAGTATTGTCTAGTGATACAACATTAGAAACGATTTGGTCTCCTGTCTTACTATCGAATAAAGCGATTTTAGCTTGAACTCCATCTGTAGTCATAGCCTCAGAAGTAGCGATTTCAAATGCAGTTTTCTCGTTAATTTGAACTGCTTCTGTAACAGTTTGAGCAGCACTTCCGTTCTTTGTTTGGAAAGAAGAGCCTTTCTTTGCAGCATCGCCATCGTTAGAACATGCGATCATGCAAACGCTCATTGTTACAATAAGAAGAACTGCAATTAGTAAAGTCCATAACTTCTTATTCATAATAAACCTCCATAATTTTTCCTTTTAGGATTGTTGTTAGTTCTACAACTCCCACGTTAATAATAATATATATACGCTTAAACGCATCCACGCGTTTGTAATGATTTTGTAAAATGGGGGTAATTTTTTGAAAAACTTTTGTAAAATGTCCATTTTATCCATAGAAATTACGCTTATATGCATAAATTTTTATACGGTTTTGTCCTTATAAATCCTGTTTTTAATGGTGCATACACTCGCCCTATAATAATTAATAAACAATATATTCTAACGCCTAAAAATATAAAAATTGGAGCGCTTAAAACGCTCCAATTTTATCCGCATTACATCTTATTAAATCTCTACTGTTTCGTAATTAAATTCAACTGTAAAGTGTGTATAATCTGCAACTACTGCTTTTAGCACTTTATATGTCTTAAAATCAGACTTTTGTCTATAGAATGGCAATACCTTTTCGCCATAGTATTCATAAGTGCTTAATTGCTTAGTTTTGTTCTTGTAAGTCATTGTTACTCTATCGTTGTAGATAGCTGCAACTTTGTTTAGGTTATATGTAATGTCTTCACCATATGCTTCCCAATAAGAGATATCATCTCCCTTGATGTCTTTTGGTTCGCCCTTATATGTATAACTTAACTTACCATCAGAATAAACTTCTTCTAGGGCTGAATAAACGATCTTATCCTTGTTTTCTGAATACTTAATCACTTCGTTAGAAATTGTGCCATCATCAGCGTATTTGAAGGCTCTAACCATTTGATATTGCATCATGCTTGTTACGAATCTAAAGCCCTTTGTAGCAGATTCACAATAAGATTCAAGGAAATCATCTTCTGTGAATTGTCCAAAGATTACATCGAATACCATATCATAACAGTATTTAGCTACTGTTTCAGCCTCATCAGCTGGTTCACAGATTACAAGTTCGCCTCTCTTTGTATAAACATATGTAGACTTTACTTCGCCCTTATTCTTAGCGTTATAGTCATCTGATGCTACTGTTGGGTAAACTTTAGCTGTGATCTTGTAATCGCCATTGTTATATTTGAATTCATAATCAACAGCATCTACTAACCACTTTGTGTCATCTACTTTATCATTATCGTTGTAGCCACCCTTTTCCATATCGCCCATGAAAGTCTTATTATCATCTGCTGTAGAATAATAAGTTCTCTCTAATGAGAAGTTAGCTGTGAATGAAGATGCCTTTACATTTCCTACTAATGCATCAAGCGTTTCTTCGCACTTCTTAACGCTCTTTAGAGCATCAGCATAGTAAGATTCCATCTTCTCATATGTCTTGCCTTCAAATTTATCAGATGAAGAGCAAGCAAATAACATTGTTGTTGCGCATACGATTAATGCAATAACAGATACGATTAATAAAAATCTCTTTTTCATACTCTTGCCCTCCTATTTATCTGATTTTGTAGACTTTGTTGTCTTTGCAGCTGGCTTTTTTGCAGGAGCTTTCTTTGCTGTTTCTGCCTTTGGTTCAGCTTTCTTTGCAGGAGCCTTCTTAGCTGGAGCTTTCTTTGCTGGCTTTTCGAAAACATCTTCTGCTGGAGCTACAGTTTCTTCAACCTTTACTTCTTCAGCCTTTGGAGCTTCTGCAAATACTTCTTCTGCAGCAGCTGATGTGATTTCTGCTTCATTTGCTGTTTCAACATCATTTACGATATCGTTTACAATGGCTGTTTCTACAACATCAGCAGCAACTTCTTCCGTAACGCCATTTGATTCTGCATGTAATCTTGCAGCATCCTTAGCACGTGAAATCTCTAGTCTAGATTGAATCTCTGCCATCTTCTTACCACTTAACTTGTAGAACAAGATAGGGATAATAGATACTAAGTTTGTAATAGCTGGAACGATTGTGTAAATCATAACCAAACCAGTCTTTGTGAATTCTGTTTGTAGTGGCTTATGGCTTTCAATGTAGCCCATTGGTTGAGCAAACATGAAGTATACTAGTAGGAAGCTTAGAACATAATCCTTAAATCCACTTGAAATCTTACTTCTTAAACTCATTAATGAGAATGTAATACCTTCACATCTATCACCAGTCTTGTCTTCCCAGTAATCTAGGGTATCTGTAGCCATTAAGTGAGGAATTACGTTTAAGATACCTACTGGAATCATTGCGACAAACATTAATCCGGCAAGTAGAATCCATCCCCAAGTCTCTCTTAAGTTTTCTACACCTACAGCAAGCGCAATGAAGAAGATTACACCAAGAGCGATAGAGTGCCAAATTGTTGCTACAATAAACAACTTCTTTGAGTCCATCATCTTACGCATCTTAGGCGCGAGCATCATACCTATCATTGAGGCCGCGGCACCAGGTAGTGAGAATACAATTTGTAATGATCCTTTACCAATTACGTATGAAACTACATATAGAATCATAGCTGAAACAAGGTTTCTGAAGAATGTTAATAAGTTAGATAAGATTAACAACATAAATTGTTTATTCTTAAATAAATACTTAAATCCTTCCCAAACACTTGGAGTTTCCTTTGTTGGCTCTAATCTTTCCTTGATAGTTCCAGCACCAAGCAACATGAAGATTGGTCCTAAGATACCGATAACGATACCCATCCACATATAAGAACTTGAATAATCGTCGTGTGTCATTAACAAGAATACTGTTAATAGAACTAACGCAGATTGTTCACCGATACTTCCTAAGATACGTGAAATAGAAATAATCTTCGCTCTTTCATCTGTATTTGGTGATGCAACAGCTGGGATACCATCTAGAGGAACACCGATAATAGTTCCTAATAAGCCGTAAGCAAGATATGTTACATACATGTAAACAATCTTACCAGTCATATTCATACCAGCATAAACTTGTGGTAAGAACATCGCTATAGTAATGATTCCCCAAGGAATAGCACCGAAGAACAAGTAAGGTCTCATCTTACCCCATCTTGTTCTTGTTTTATCTACGACAGCACCCATGATTGGGTCGTTTAAACCATCGAAGATTTTTGTAATCAAGAACATCAAACCAACCGCACTAGCATTGATACCTACGCATGAAGTATAGAAATACAATAGGTAACCTTGTACTAAACCAGTAACGGCACTTGATGCGAATCTAGCTAAGCTGAATAATATATAATCTCTTGGCTTTAAATACTTCTTACCTAGTAAAGCTTGTTCTTCTTTAGATAATCCGTTATTGTTATCGCCATTTGAAACAACTTCTTCAGCAGCAACAACAGCTTCGTTGTTCATTGTTGTTTCTTCGCTCACAATTAAACCCTCCAGTTTTATTTATCAATTTTCTTACTAAAGAAATCACCATTTGGATAACTCAAAACGAATGCACCAGTTGATGACCATGCTTGTAGTAATGAACCGTCTTTTTGTAATGGGTTAAAGAACTCGATAGGAGTATAATTACCCTTTTCAATGTTATATGTAAACCATCTTGTTAAAGGATACATATAATCCATACCATACATTAATTTTGCGTAAGCATAAATACAAGATAGATATGGCCAATCTCCACCATTATGGTAGTAGTATGGAAGTGATGACTTTTGAACAATGTCTTGAATATTCTTATAGAATGGATATACAGATAATGTACCAAAGTCTCCAGCTACTTGTTCTGTATTATTCTTACTTTCAAGCCACTTCTCCATATTTTGTAACATTCTCTTTGCTCTGTCTTCATCTGCAACTTTAAATAGAGCTGCTACAACAGTATCAATAGATAAGTTATCTTCTACGAAGTTATCTGACTTGTAGTTAATGTACCAACCTTTTTCTTCATCCCACAATAAATCATTAATGCTCTTTTTAACCTTTTGGTGCATTTGAGCATATTTTGCTGAAAGATCTTTATCTGATAGAGAGTAAATTTCGCTTAAGCAGTAAAGAGCTCTACAATATAGGACTTCATCATATGTACAATATGTTGATCTGAATACGTTGTCGCACCAGTCTCTTCTATTGTACTCACCGCCTTTGATTAAAAGGCCTGTTGATTCTTCTACTTCTTCATATAGTCTATCTAGTACTAGTCTTGCACTATCTAAAACTGTACCACAAGCAACTTGCTCGTTCAAGATAGATTTATCATTTGTGTGCGCGATATAGTCATAAATCATCATAACAAAGAATGATGGAGAATCATAGTGGTTACCCCAATAATTCTTAAAATTGAACTTAACGGCACTTGGACATTCACCCTTTGAGTTGATACCGTTTGCCAATGTGATGATTTCGTTTCTAACTAATTCTGGATGAACTGGAAGAACAGATAGAACTGTCCAGTAAGCATCTCTATAATATGTTCTTGCTGGGAATTGATATACAATACCTGCTAAGAAACCTTTGAACTTATTTAATTCTTTATAGTTAGATAGTGATGTATTTAATAATGACTTATAGTAAGCGTTTAAGAATTCATCCTTTAATTCAACTGGGCACTTCAAATCAGCAATATATGCTTCTGTGTCTTTAATTGCATTATCAAAATTCTTTAAAGCAGCTTGAACATCACAATATGTAAAGTCTGTTCTTGTACCAGCAGATATAACATATCTATAAACCTTTGTTTCGCCCTTCTTAATCTTAGAACCATAACCAAATTGGTTAACGAATCCTCTTTCAGATTCCAAAGCGATAGGTTCTGTTGAAATAGCAATATCTAGATAGAAGTCACCAAGTACATCACCTCTAATGTAACCTGTGCCATCCTCTGCCACTGTTAAACCATTCTTTTTAGATCTTACGAATCCAGCAAGTAATGTTCCAATAGTCTTTGCAGATAATCTATTTGCTAAAAGTTGTTCAACATAAGAACCATAGTTAATACCGAAGTTGTTAACTACTCTAAAGTCGATATCTCTTTTTGCTGTTACCTTGTTTTGCACATAGATGCAGTTATTCTTTTGATCCAAAAATTGTAATACTTCCATATCAAAATCTTTAGCAGCAAAAGTAGTAACTTGTTTCTTACCAACCATTTCTACATGCTTTTTAGCATTCCAATCGAATGCTGTACCATCAACGCTTATTAAGTTATAGAATGCAGAAAATACAGAGAACTTATTCATAACAGCATACTTAGTAATAGAACCCTTGCTGTTGAATTGCGCTGTAATTAGATTGTTTGCTACATCATAGCAAACGTCTGCATGGTAAGCGTCATCCACTAAAATTTTTCCATCTTTGTAACTTACACTCATAGTAACCCTTTATTTTATTTATTTGAAGCTTTTGCTTCTTCTTCTTTTCTCTTTTCTAATTCTTTAATGAATAAATCTTCATCTAGAGGTAGAGTAACTTCCTTACCTAGCCAAGAAGATAGGTGGATAGCATTTGAGAATGTTAAACCATTTAAGCCTTCTTCATATGTGCCGATAAGCTTTGTTTCGTTGCCCAAAATAACATTAGATAGGTTTCTAATAACATCTGGGTGTTGCATACCTCTATTCTTAATTAACTTTTGAAGAATTTCAAAGTATGAATACTTGCATGTTTGAGTAGTTGTCTTTGGCTTACCCATAAATACAGTATTTGTCTTTGAGAATTCTGGTTCCATTGTTTCGTTCTTTGTATATTCAAGTTTCATCATCCAATCATTTGGACCAGAGATAACGATTTTACCACCATCTCCTGTGATTTCTAATCTGTTTGTACCAGGAGCATCATGTGTAGATGTGATGAATACACCTGTAGCGCCATTTTCGAATTCGCAGCAAGCTGTTACATCGTTTTCAACGTTAATCTTTCTACCAACAGTTTTAGCTTTTGCCCAAACCTTAGTAATCTTTTGACCAGCTAACCATGTGAATAAATCTAATTGGTGAGGATCTTGGTTGATTAAAACACCGCCGCCTTCGCCAGCCCATGTTCCTCTCCAACCGCCTTGATCGTAGTATGCTTGTGGTCTATACCAGTTTGTAATAATCCAAACGATTCTCTTTAGATTTCCAAGTTCACCAGATTCGATGATTTCTTTAGCCTTTCTATATACTTTATTTGTTCTTTGATTTAATAATAAAGCGCATACTTGATTTGGCTTTGTCTTTGCAAATTCAGCTGTTTCTCTAACTGCCTTTGTATAAACGCCAGCTGGCTTATCACTCATTACATGCAATCCTGCTTCTAGTGCTGCCTTTACGATAACTGGATGGTAATAGTGAGGAGTTTCAACCATTACTACATCAATTAAACCGCTCTTGAACATTTCTTCATAGCTTTCAAAAATCTTTACGCCAGGAAGTCTCTTTTGAGCCCATGCACGTCTTTCTTCGCTTTCATCACAGATTGCTGTTAAAACAGCATTCTTATCTAAACCGTCGTAAACAAATTCTGCATATAAGTGACCTTGTTTACCAACACCAACTATACCATATCTAACCTTTTCCATAATTACTCCTTATTTCTTCTCAGCGTAAGCTTTGTCTAATAACTTCTTTAATCCTTGATATTGCCATGTAACGATAGTCTTTCTATCTACCTTTTGCCATCTCTTAATTCCCATGCCAGCATCAATTCTCTTAAATACTCTATGCCAGTACTTAATTGGTTTAATAAACCATGTAATAGGCCATACGCAATTGAAAGCAATCTTACCTTCAGCATATTTACCTGTATGTGGTTCAAGTGTCATGAAACCATCATATTTTCTATTTACGATTAAATCGTGAATCATGTTTTCGTAACCGCCTTCTCCTAAACCGATTGGAACTTCAACCTTTTCTGGAGAGCAATCTTTAATGTGGTAGTAAACTACCTTATCTTTTAGCATCTCATAAGCTTGTGGAGCATTTACATTACATTGAATGAAGTTTGATGCATCGAAAGCTAATTGGAATTGTGGATCATTGATTTCGTTATAAATCTTTAACACTCTTTCTGGTGTATCTGCATAAATCTTCTTTTCATTTTCGTGTAATAAGATAATATCTGTTCCCTTAACTTTTTCTAGGAATCCTCTTAACTTCTTTACAACGATTGGGAAGTATTCGTCATAGTTGCCTTTTGGATCAACGATAAATGAGAACATTCTGATGTATTTGCAATCCATAATCTTACAAATCTTAACAAGTTCTTCTAACTTCTTTAATTGAGCTTGGTACCCTTCTTCGTCATATAGGCCAACCTTACCGATAGGTGAACCGATTGATGAGAACTTAATGCCGTATTGATCTAATACTGGCTTAATTTCCTTTTCGAATTCTTCTGCTGTATATGTAGAGATGTTTCTACCATTTACAACTCTTGGGCAAAGGTATCCTTCACCAAATGACTTAATTAATTCACATTGTTCCTTTAAATCTGGGCTTGCTTCATCATAAAATCCTGAAATCTTAACCATAAATCCTCCAATTACTTTTCTTGTTTTTCTTGTTCAATTTTTTCTTTTAATAAATCTGCGTATTCTTGGTCATCAAATGGAAGACTTATTTCTTCATTTGTCCAAGAAGACATATTTAGTGCATTAATCAATGTTAACGCCTTAATTCCTTCTTCAATAGGTGCAATTAAAATATCTTTATTCTTTGTCTCTAAAGCTTCAACAAAGTTTTCTAAGATATTGCATTGTTGTCCACGGATACCATCAAGGATTGCGTTTTTGAATCCATACCAATCGCGTAGAGTCTTGCCAACCTTATCTTTCTTATTACCATAATCTCTTTTAGCTCTTGCATTAACTTCTGGTTCACTTAATTTATTGATTCTATATTTCATAGTCTTTGAATAAATATCTATGATACCTTTATCGCCTGCAATTTCTAATCTATTAACACCTGGGATTTCGTGTGTAGATGCTGTAAATGTACAATCAAAACCATCAAATCTTAGAATTGCTGTAACATCATTTTCTGTTGTAATACGTCTTCCCTTTGTTTGGTTATATGACTTAATTAGATATGGCATTCCGCATAGCCATTGTAATAAATCTAATTGGTGTACACATTGGTTAATTAGTGTGCCGCCACCTTCTCCAGACCAGCTTGCTCTCCATCCACCCATGTTGTAATAGAATTGAGATCTATACCAATCAGTTATTGTAAAGCTAACTCTTTGAATCTTACCAATTTGGCCAGATGTAATGAGTTCTCTAGCTTTTTTGTACATCCTATTTGTTCTTTGGTTGTACATCATTGCGCAAATCAAATCCTTATCTTTTGCAGCCTCTAAAAGTTTATTTGCTTCAAGAGTAGTAACTGAGATTGGCTTTTCACATAAAACATTGATTCCCTTTTCTAAGCACTTTAGAGCTATCTCTACGTGAGAATAGTGTGGAGTTGCTATAACTACACCATCTAATGTTTCTTTAGCTAACATCTCATCTACATCATAGTAAGCTTTTGCTTTTAGCTTCTTTGAGATTAGATTTGCTTTTTGTCTATCGATATCGCATACAGCAACAAGGTTAGAATTCTTAACACGCTTACCTAGATTGTATGCATGTTTAGATCCCATTCTGCCGACACCGATTACTGCTACATTAATCATATCTACCCCTATTTCTTTTCACTACCATCACCCAACTTGTTTAAGATTGATCTTGCTACAAGTGGTAGGTTCGTTGTTATATTTCCATCTATTACTGGCACTAATCTTAATAGCGCTTCAATATCATCAACTGTAAATACACTAAGCTTTAAATCTACGGCTTTACAAGCTTCGATGAACTTTGCGCCCACTCTGTGATAATTTAGATTGATACCTTTAAAGTGAGGATTATTGTAACTTTCTATTCTTTCTTTTATTGCCTTGGCATTTTTAGCTCTATACTTGATTCCCTTAATCTTGTTGAACCAAGCTTCGCCACAGTCGATTAATTTATCATCAGATTCACTAACACATCCAGTAAAGATTAATTGGTTCTCAACGCCCATAGACTTTGCAAGTTTAATTACATCGCCAATGATGCCATGAGTCTTAAGGTCGCAATTAACCTTCATTCCCTTTTCCTTTACTAGTTTGAATACTTCTCTTAAACGAATCTTTTTGTAGAATGTGAATGGTGCTGGCCAGTGACTAATGTATAGCACACCAAACCATTTGTAGATATCTACTTCAATTGCGTCAGCCTCAAAGATATCTGTATGATGCAGATATTTGTTTGAGTTTCTTCCTGAATTGAACGATCCTCCATGTGCCGTTATCATAAATTAATCCTCTCTTTATTTTGTATATATCGGACCCATAATTGCTAAATCACAATCTTGTCCGTCTACTGTTCCATACAATTCAATTCTTACGTTCTTGCAATTAAATTCTAAATCTAGCTTTATTTCTTCTCCGCTCCATTTCTTTGCTAAGAACATCTTGCCATCTTTATATACTCTTAATCCTCTGATTTCTACTTCAAATTGCTTTGAATAATCTTCAGCGATTTGAGCACTAAGTTCTATAGTTGCTTCTCCCTTTTCAATGCTATCTCCAAGAAAGTATTCTTTTCCATTTTGAATAACCTTTGCATCAATCTCAACACCCATAGACATATATGTGTGTCCATCTCTAATTGCTTGTAAAAGGTTATCTTGATTTAATTCGCCATCAACGCCAACATATGTATATGCAAAGGCTGGTCCATCTTCATCTGGAGTATGCCAATCATATCCATATACAGGAGCGATCTTAAATCCTTTATTAACGATATCTGACCATTCTTTTTTAGCCTTTAGAGATTCTTCTCTAATATGTGGGTCATAATGAGACCAAACTTCATATGCATCAACATTTGAATAATCGTTGATTTTATATAAGAATCTACATTCAGAACAGAATGGTGTGCCAATTCTTTTTGGATGGGCAATTGTTACCAAATCCCCAGCCTTTTGAACTTGGGCTAATTTATCGTCAATATTTTCAAGATTCACGCTACGCCAATCTATATTAGATTTGCCGCCGCTAATTACTATATGTCCCCAGAATGTTGTCCATTCAATACCTGGGATAACAAGTAATCCTTCTTTCTTTCCAATGTTAATTGCATTTTGACAAGAAGTTGTTGTGTTGTGGTCAGTAACCACTATCGCACAATATCCTCTTGCCTTTGCACGCCTAATTAGTTCATCTGGCTCCATAATGCCATCTGAAGCTATTGTATGTGTATGCAATTCTACTCTATACCAATTCATCGCCTTCATCTCCTGAAATGACAATATGTATAGATACCTTATCTGTTAACACTGCATTCATTGAAGCTGTGATTGACCACTTACCTTCATAAATTGGAGTGTTTTTAAATCCTGGGGTTGATCTACCATTAGATATTTCTAACCTTTGATTAGGATTATGATTATGCTTTGTACCTAACAATTCAACTGGGCTATCTATTGACCAACCAATATGATTTGCAAGAGGCATATTCTTCAACAACTCTTCATCAGGAAAATCTGATAAAGAATAATCTGCTTTAACAATAGCCTCTCTCATCATAGCTAGTCCCTTTTGCGCATCCTCTAAATATTTTGGAGAATATGAGCATTCGAAAACTAGTTTTACATATGGCTTAGTTACTAAAAAATCACCGCTTATATGTTTTTTAGTTTCGTTATTAGTTATATCCCAATTAAATTCAGTTATCTTTTCCATTAGGCTTTGATATCTGGTACTTCACTTAAATCAACTTTTCTGCCGCCGTCTCTTCTAGACATTTCAGCTGCAGTAACAATTCTATGGCTTTCAATTGTATCTTGAATCCATGTATATTGACCATTTGGATCTAATTCACCACGAACTAAATCAATAGTTGCAGCGATAACGCCTTGGTCTCCACCGAAGTGGCCCTTAATTACTGGAATTAGATTTACAACAATCTTCTTTTCCTTCTTGCCGAATAATTGTAGTCTTAAAACTGAACCGCTATCATCAGCAATTAAGATACCTTTTGAACCTCTGATTTCTGTATGTCTATGGTCGTGTTCATTAAATGCATTTACATTCAATTGAATTTGTACACCATTCTCCATTTCCATATTTACAGTTTGACAATCTACAACGTCGTTATCGCACTTAAATACACATCTTGACCATAGCTTACCCTTTTCGTCATTCTTTAACTTATCTAGGATATCTGCTGGATCATTAGAGATACAGAAAGCATATGGCTTCCATTTATATTTCTTTGGTTCTTTTCCGAAGAACTTCTTCTTTCTTCCAATATATTGGTAAGTAGCTTCGAAGTTACAAGTATCCTTATGTGGACAATCAAAGCATGTATCTGTTGCTCCTTCTGGTTCATTACCTGGCTTGAAATAGTTCAAAGAACCATATGAAGAAACACTCTTACATTTGCTTCCTGCATACCAGTACATTAAGTCCATATCATGGCAGCATTTTGCTAATAAAAGTGGAGATGTATCTTCTTCTCTTCTCCAATTACCTCTAACGTATGAGTGGCAATAGTGCCAATAAGCAACATCTTCATCGTGGTTGATTAGGATGATTTTTCCTAAAATACCAGAATCGATAATTTCCTTAATTCTCTTATAGTAATGTGCATATCTTAATACGTGGCAAACAAGAACTTTGCATCCTTGCTTTCTTGCATATTCTTCCATTTCAAGACATTGGTTAATATCTGGAGATAAAGGCTTTTCAATCATTAAATTGTATTTTAATTTTAAAGCCTTCATAGCGTGACCATAGTGGTCCTTATCTTGAGTTGCGATAACCATTGTATCTGCAACCTTACCTAGACCGAAGAACTTCTCTTCGTCTGTAAAGCACATTTCATCTGGTACACCCCAAGCCTTCTTAACCTTGTCGATTTTCTCTTGATACTTATCGCAAATCGCAACAATCTTTACTCCTGGAGTATTTGCTAAATGACCACCGTAGTTCTTACCACGATTTCCAAGACCTAAAATAGCAACTTTTACTTCTTTAACTTGTTCCATAGCTACCTCTTTATATTTTTAATTAAACCCCTGAGTATGCTGAGAATCCGCCATCGATTGGTACAACAATACCTGTTACGAAACTTGCAGCATCATTATCTGTTAACCACATAATAGTACCTAGTAATTCTTCAGGCTTACCAAATCTCTTCATTGGTGTACCAGCAAGGATCTTACCTGTTCTTGGTGTTGGAGATCCATCTGGGTTGAATAATAAAGCTTGGTTTTGCTTTGTTACGAAGAATCCTGGAGCAATAGCATTAACTCTAATTCCTGCATTAGCAAAGTGTACAGCTAGCCATGCTGTAAAGTTAGATACAGCGGCCTTAGCACCTGAGTATGCTGGGATTTTTGTTAATGGTCTAAATGCGTTCATTGAAGAAATATTGATTATATTTCCTCCTGTCTTTACCATATCTTTAGCAAACACTTGAGTTGTCAAGAATGTTGCTGTGAAATTTAATTTGAATACGAAATCTACACCACTTTCATCTAGATCGAAGAAAGAAACCTTTGCTTCATCATCGATATCTTCTGGGAAGAAATATTCGCTAGTTGTTGTTCCCTTTGGATGGTTACCACCAGCGCCGTTAACAAGGATTGTGCAAGGACCTAAATCACTAACGATTGCATCATGTGCTGCAATGATAGATGCTTTGTCTAAGCAGTTAATTCCATATGCTTTAGCAACGCCACCGTCTTTAACGATTTCATCTACTACTGCTTGAGCTGCTTCTTGACGTAAATCTGTTACAGCAACCTTAGCTCCTCTTTTTGCATATTCTTTAGCGATTGTGCTACATAAAACACCGCCACCACCTGTGATTACAACTACTTGTCCATTCATATTATGTTCCATATTATATCTCCTTATTTATCTGCTTTTTCTACAGCTTCGATTAAGCCTTGTAAATACATTGCACCTAGAGCTCTATCATATAGGCCATATCCTGGTCTTCCTGTTTCGCCCCAAATCATTCTTCCGTGGTCTGGTCTTACATAACCATCAAATCCGTCATCATGAAGTGCTTTAACGATTGCATACATATCTAAGCTACCCTTTGAAGATAAGTGTCCACTTTCTTCGAAGCAATGGTCACCTGTAATCTTGATATTTCTTAAGTGTACAAATGGCATTCTGCCCTTGCATGTATGAATCATATGAACGATATCGTTTGTTGAGCTTACACCTAATGAACCTGTGCATAGTGTAATACCGTTTGCTGGGCTATCTACTAACTTTAAGAATCTCTTTAAATTCTCTTCACAAGTGATAACTCTTGGCAAACCGAAGATTCCCCATGGTGGATCGTCTGGGTGAATAGCCATCTTAATGCCAGCCTCTTCAGCAACTGGAATGATTTCCTTTAAGAATGTTTCCATATTCTTCCAAAGCTTTTCTTCATCGATATCTTTGTATTGATTTAATAAATCTTTTAATCCTTCTTTTGTATAGCTTGCATCCCAACCTGGAAGTGATAATTCACTTGTTAGTGGGTTCATAGAAAGAACTGTTGCGTGGTCATATGCTAAAGCGTTTGAACCATCAGTTAATTCCTTTGCAAGATTGCTTCTTAACCAGTCAAATACTGGCATGAAGTTGTAGCAAATACATTTAACTCCAGCCTTTCCTAATCTTCTAATATTCTCTTTGTATACTTCGATTAACTTTGGAGCATTAGCGTTTCCAAGTTTAATGTCTTCGTGTACTGGAACTGATTCAACAACTTCAAATGTTAAGCCAGCATCGTTACATTGCTTTTTCATCTTTAGGATGTTTTCCATTGGCCATACTTCTCCAACTGGAACATCGTAAATTGCAGATACAATTCCTTGAACTGCAGGAATTTGTCTGATGTAGTCTAAAGTGATTTTGTCATTTTCTCCGTACCAACGGAATGTCATTTTAAAACTCATTTACTATTTCTCCTCAATAATCTTTTTTGCGTTTGTGTAGCATAATGCCTTAGCAACATCAATCGCTAAATCATCTGCTTCTTTAATGATTCCACCTAGGAAATCACATACGATTTGTCTATAGTAGTCATGTCTTACATAAGATAAGAAGCTTCTTGAATCCGTAAGCATACCAACTAATGATTTGATATGAGATAATTCAGTAAGCTTTTCTAATGTTTCGTACATACCTCTCTTGTGATCACAGAACCACCAGCTAATACCAAGATGAACATTTCTGAATGCTCCAATCATAGTAATTAATGTGTAATACATTGCTGGGTTTAGTGTATAGATAATTGTTTCTGGTAATGCATTGTTTGAATTTAGTGCATCAATGATGTTTCTAATGTATGTAATTGGAATAACTTCACTTACACAATCAAAGCCTGCATCCTTGCCTAAGATTTCAAACATTTGAGAATTTGAATTTCTTGTTACGGCTAAGTGTAATTGCATAACCATCTTTCTATCTGTATAGGCCTTACCTAGGAATAAATACATAAATCCTAAGAAGCCATTATATTCAGTATCAGAAACCTCCTTACCTGCGATTAACTTTCTAAATACGTCATTTGCTTCATCTCTATCTGCAACTCTCTTTGGGAATCCTTGGATACCAACATCTGAGAACTTGCATCCCATTGACTTAAAGAAATCCATTCTTGATAGAATTGCTTTTTGTAGTGTATCGATATCTAGAATCTTAATTCCACTTGCATGGCTTAATTGAGCAATATATACAGGATAGTTCTTATCCTTAGCCAAAAGAATGTTATCTACTCTAAATGATGGAACTACCTTAACCCCAAATGATGCATCCTCTTGTAGAAGTTTGTGATATTCCAAAGAATCGATTGGATCATCTGTTGTTGCGATATATTCAACATTAGCCATCTTGATTAACTTTCTTGGGCTTAATGATTCGTCCTTAATCTTCTTGTTTGCCAAATCCCAGATTGTCTTTGCGTTTTCTGGTTTTAGTGCAAGTTTGATATCAAAGAACATTTCAAGTTCTAGTGCTACCCAATCTTGAATTGGATTGCCATATGCTGTTGATACTGTTTCGATGAATTTGTAGAACTTTTCTTCCCATGTGCTTCCGCCTGTGATGAATCTTTCTTCTACACCATTAGCTCTCATTAAACGCCACTTATAGTGATCGCCAGCTAACCACATTTCACCGATGTTATCAAAAACCTTATCTTCATAGATTTCTTTTGGAGATAAGTGACAATGGTAATCGATAATTGGCAAGTCCTTTACTGCCTTGTATAAGTCTTCTGCATATCTAGTCTTTAGTAAATTGACTGGTCTATCTTTGAACTCTGCCACTGCCGTCGCCTCCTACTAACTTCATAACTTCGTCAACGCTTGTAATATTGAAATCGCCTTCGATTGTGTGCTTTAAGCAAGAAGCTGCAATAGCGAATTCAATTGACTGTTGTTCGCCAAGCTTGTTGTAAAGACCATAGATTAAACCAGCACCGAAGCTATCTCCGCCGCCTACTCTATCAACGATTTGAATTGTATATTTCTTTGACTTGAATGATTGTTCTTTTGTAATTAAAATTCCTGACCAGTTATTTACTGAAGCAGAAATACTTTCTCTTAAAGTGAATGCAACATATTTAACATTTGGGAATTTTTTCATAAGCTTGTGGCCAATTTCTTCATAACCTTCAGTTGATAATACACCAGCTGTAATATTTGATCCACTTGCTTCAATTCCGAATACATCTTTAGAATCTTCTTCGTTTGAGATAAGAACGTCTACATAATTTACAAGCTCGCTCATTGTCTCTTTAGCTTGATCTCTTGTCCATAACTTCTTTCTATAGTTAAGATCGCAAGATACTGTGATACCCTTTAATTTTGCTGCTCTTAGAATCTTTCTCATAACTCCAATAGCTTCTTTAGATAATGCTGGAGTAATACCTGTCCAGTGTAACCATGTAACTCCGTTTAATACAGCATCAACATCAACTTCATCTTCTGTCATCTTTGCGATAGCTGAACCTGCTCTATCATAGATTACGTTACTACCTCTTTGTGAACATCCCTTTTCGCAGAAGTAGATACCCATTCTTTCACCACCACGGATGATTCTTGTAGTATCAACTCCAAAACCTCTTAATTGGTTAACACACTTATCTGCTAAAGCGTTCTTTGGAAGCTTTGTAAAATAAACAGCATCTTCACCAAATTGTGCTAAAGATACTGCAACGTTTGCTTCACCGCCACCGAATACAACTTCAAGTGTATCAGCTTGCATCAATCTCTTATATCCAAGAGGTTGTAATCTCATCATTATTTCGCCAACTGTTAAAATCTTGCCCATCTTATTTCCCCTTAACCATACGAACTTTATTTACGAATTCTCTAGAAACTTCTTCAACTGCTTTATAATCACCGCTCTTAGCACCCTTTGTGATAAATGAACCAGCGCCAACTGCATAAGCTCCAGCTTTGAACCATTCATCAACATTCTCTAAGCTTACGCCACCTGTAGGCATAATGTTTGCTTGAGGAAGTGGTCCCTTTAGAGCCTTTAATCCCTTTGGTGTTGCTACATCGCCTGGGAATAGCTTTAAGATATCTACACCATATTCAAGTGCTGTGATTGCTTCTGTTGGAGTGAAGATACCACTCATTACAGCAACTCCATATCTATTGCAAAGTTTGATTGTCTCAACATTTAAAGCTGGAGAAACAACGAATTGAGCTCCGGCTAAGATAGCTGCTCTTGCTGTTTCTGGATCAAGAACTGTACCAGCACCAACAATCATATCTGTTCCCTTGTACTTGTCTACAAGTGTCTTAATAATTTCATCTGCTCTTGGAACGGTAAAGGTTACTTCCATGATTTTGATTCCGCCTGCATAGCAAGCTTCAACTGTTTTGATTGCTTGATCAACGCTGTCGCCACGTATAACGACAACAACGCCTTCGTCTTTAACCGCTTGATAAATTTCAAACTTCTTCATATATCAAAAACTCCTCAAAAAATATTCACGTTATTGGGGGGATTTGGCGCGCAAAAAATTAGGCTCGCTAAAACCCTTATGTTATAAGTATAATTCTTGTATTAAAGTTTTACAATGTTAAATTTATTAAAATTATGGACAAAACGGATACATGAGTGTATAATTGAGCATACACACCATTAAGAGAGGTTAATTATGCCAATTATTAATTATATCGGTAGAAATATGAAAACATATGATGTATCACTACATCAACATGATTATTGGGAAATCATTTATTGTACAAATGGTAACGGAACTATCAAAACTCAAAATGGCCAAAACATCCAATACGCAAAGAATCAAGTGGTAATCATCCCACCAAAGACACAACATACAAACACATCACAAAACGGTTTTAAAAACATTCACATGACAGTTGCTAATTGGAACCCAGCATTTAAAAATGCTGTTCTTATCAACGATAATGAAAAGTGTGACTTATTCTCTGTTTTAAATATGTGTCTAAGATACTTCAATACAGAAGATATGGGGCACTCAGATATTATTATGTCTTTTACAGAATTAATTTTATCTATGCTTATGGCATTTGGTGATTCTCTACAAACATCACACCATATTGAAGCTATTGCAAATATCATCCTTGAGAACTTCTCTGATCCTCAATTCGATTTAGAAGATGTATATGCTCAATTCGATTTATCTAAGGATTATATTAGACGTCAATTTATTAAAGAAAAAGGAATTTCTCCTTTACAATTCTTATCTAATACAAGAGTAAGTTTTGCTCAAAAGTTATTATTATCTAAAGATGTAAATAATTATAAGATTTATGAAATCGCTGAAATGTGTGGTTTCACGGATCAATTATATTTCTCAAGAGTATTCAAAAAGATTACTGGTGTATCTCCAAAAGAATTCACAGAATCTCCAAAGATTAAAAACTACAATAGCGATAACTAATATATTGATAAATAATATTAAAGTAAGCGAGGTTGAGCCCTCGCTTACTTGTTTTTTGCATAATACAACACAATTAATTTGCAGGTGTATACTTAAACAATTTTGTATTATTCTTATCACCAATTTGTCTTGTTGCACAAATTAGTTTAATTGGGATTGCTCCGCTACCAAGTTTTTTCGTTGTATACTCAGTACCATAACCTTCTGGATTTGAAGTCTCAACCATACCAGAAAATTCGTTTGAATAAGTAAATGATGTTGTTGCATAGTATGTCACAGTATATTCTGTTGTTTCTGGAATTGTAGCTTGCACTAAACCTCTACCATGAATTTCAATAGATTGTGGAACTACTGATGTTGAAAATGTTGCATCACCATAAGGTGTTGAAATATTTACATTACCTGTTGCTTCACCACCAAATGAAATATCTCCACTAAATCCTGAAGTATTCATCTTAACATCGCCAGTGATTCTTGAATTTGTTACTGTTGTCTTATATCCAGTATTTGATGTTTCTAAAGAACCTGCTTGGATATTTGTTGCTAGAATTGTTGCACCATGGTTTTCTACATAGAAACTAGCAAGAGAAATCTCTGGCATTGTAATAGTTAATGTCTTTGTAGTCCATTCTCCTGAACTTGGAATTTCATCTTCATCTACGCTTGCAGATACTGGTTTAATCCACAAAGTCCCATCTGGGTCTAGATAACGATGAAGAGCCCAATCTTCCCCTGACTTTGAATTTACTTCACTAATTTGGACAGATGTGTATTCGCTTGATGCTGTGATAGTTGCACTACCTGCTGTCCAAGCAATGTTGATTGCACGAACTGAACTTGCTGCATATTCTCCATTACCCACGCTGTACTTATCGCCATCTGGGTATCCTGATCTAGTGTCTTTACAAGATACTAGCCCTACTAAAGTCAAACACGCAATAAGCCCAATCGCTATAATTGCAATTATTCTTTTTCTCATGTTTCCCCTCCTAATACTTTACTAGAACTGTTTTTATTTCATAAGGTCCGAAATCTAATTTTGATGTTTCAAGTTTAATTGGTTCTTGCTCAATTAGATTTGTTAGATATACCTCTTTTGCCTTTACTCCTATTCTTAATTTGCATGATGTAGGCATACCATACCTCTCATATAATCTTACCACAAATCCATCACCATTTGCTGAAGGTTTGATTGTTTCAACGATTATATTAGAGTTATCTACGTCTACAATATCTCCTATATCTACAAGATAATCTGATACCATTAGTGGCATATTAAAACAATATGATTGTTTTACTAAATCACTCTCTTCCCAGCTTCCTGCGTGTGGATATAGAGCATACGAGAAGTGATGCTTACCCATATCACAAGTTGGGTCTGGAGATTTAGGACTTCTCAATAGATTTAGAGAAATTAATCCTTCTTTTACTCTATGGCCATATTTGCAGTTATTGATTAATCCAAGACCGTAACCTTCTTTGTCAATATTTACGAACTTGTGAGCACAAATTTCGAATTGTGCCTTCTCAATTGATGTATCATCATGAGTTGATCTATCTACATTACCAAATTGGATGTCACAGTTAACTTTATCCGCAAAGAAAGTTGGTTTAAATTCTGCTCTTAGCATCTTATAACTTTCATGCCAATCTACAATTGTTTCAAAAGAAACAAGTTTAGAATCTAAAGAGATTTTAATCTTTTGTACAAGAGAGCTCTTGTTATATTGATATGAATTCTCTCTTACAACTTCTGGCCCATCAATATATGAATTGAAGTTAACTAATTTAAATTCTTCTGTCTTTAGCTTTCTATAGTCATCTCTTATATCCCAAGCGTTATAGTACATCTTTGGATCAGTAAATACAGCAAGCTTATTCATATATTCGCCGCATAATTCTTTTTGTTCTTCTTTATCATATAAAGAACAAATTGTACCATCCATATTGAAACCAACTTTTAGTTTTGGCGTTGAAATGAAATCATCTGAATATTTCAATCCTTCAAACTCGCCAGCTGGAGTTAAGGCTGCTGCAGAATATTTATTTACTTCTGCCTTATACCAAGTATCTTCAACCTTTACATATTCACTTCTTTCGAAATCCGTAGGATTTATAACAGATAGAGTTTGCTTAGTTGCAACCTTAGCTAAGATGAAGCTTTGCATATCTGCAACTTCTTTTTCTAATACTTCATATCTTGCTACAGATTCATCATATACACGCTTAATTGAAGATCCAGGGATAATATCATGGAATTGATATAACAATACTTCCTTCCAAATCTTATCTATCTTTTCTTGGTCATACTGAATTCTATTAATTTGAGCTACTGTACATAACCATTCAAGAGTATGCAAATCGTTCTCAAGCTTTCTATTGTAGTATTTATTTTTTGCTTGAGATGTATATGTACCTTGATGCTTTTCAAGATATAACTCCCCTTCATATTTAGGAATTACTTCTATATATTCTTTTTCAAGGTCCTTGAATAGCTCTTCAGCGCCTCTTCTTACAATCTTATTTAGACCGTATGTTTCTCTCTTAACAAAGTTAAGATGAGCTTCACCTGGGCCACCGCCTCCATCTCCTACACCATAGATTAGAAGCGCCTTTCCAATCTTATCTTTTTGTGGGTTTCCATTATTAGATAATGTTATCGCCATTGGAGATGCAGTTGAATTATAGTTTCCTTGTGGAGCCATATGAGATAAAACTTCTGTTCCATCAATACCCTTCCATAGGAATGTCTTATATGGGAACTTGTTATGTGTGTTCCATGTAAGCTTAATTGTCATGAAATATTCTCTGCCACACTTTTTGATAATTTGTGGAAGTGATGCTGGGTATCCAAATACGTCAGGTAGCCATACCATCTTAGATGTCTTACCGAATTCGTCTTGGAAGAATTTCTCTCCATATAGGAATTGTCTTATGATTGATTCGCCAGATGGGATGTTGCAATCATTTTCTGTCCACATACCACCTTGAAGTTCTACGTTTCCAGATTCTACGGCTGCCTTGAATCTTCCATATAGTTCTGGTTCATCTTCTTTAATCCATTGCATTAATTGTGCTTGAGATGCACCAAATACATAATTTGGATCCTTTTCAATATTATGTAGCGCTGTTGCATATGTTCTTGCGCCCTTTCTCTTTGTTTCTCTAATTGGCCATAGCCAAGCCAAATCGATGTGAGCATGTCCAATTGCTGTATATTCTGTTGATTCATAATCGATTGGTTTAAAGATTAATGGCTTTAAAACATCTTGAGCTTTTGCATATTCTTTTTTCTTGTATGATTTAAAACTCAAAGATAGAGCTTTAGAAATTTCTTTTACTCTTTCTTCTTTTAGATGTTCATTCTTTCCGAATGTTAGCATCAACATAAATAATTGAAGATAGTCATAATAGTAAGCTAAGATTTCATCATTGCAAATTGCAATATCCTTTCTTGCAAGTTTTACCTTTGTGCCTTGCTTATGGCGCTTACCATTAAAACCAGCATCGACAAGTAAATCCACCTTCTCCCCGCCTTGAGCAGATTCGAATAGGTCTACAACTTGCTTACCCTTTCTTGATTGGACTAAATCTATACCACTTAAAACTTGTGTGATACCTTGTTGAGCTTTACCGTCGTTATAAACAACGCCTTCGCCTTCTATGTTTAAAAGTGCAACAACGTGCTTACCTTGTGCACTTTTAGGAACTTCTCCTTTGAATTTAAACCAAGCACAATCAAAATCTGAACCCCATACCATACCAGTTTGGAATCTTGCAAATTCTGCTTCGTTTAATCTACATTTTTGAATTGGTTCTTTTGATAATGCAGCCTCACAATCAAGCTCTGCTACCTTTTGATAAATGTCACTTCTAACCTTCAATAATCTTGCTACATGTTGTGGATATAGCGCAGTTCTTTCAACCATCGTTCACCTCGCGTTTATATATTTATTTTAAGTTAATTTGGCGTTTTGTCAATATGCGCCCGCCTACACTTGAGCGCGTTTTTTTATCTATATTGACATTGCTATTTCTAAACTTATATAATTTTTATATTGATAAAAACAAAATCAAAAAAGGTGAATTATGAAAAAGAAAGACATTCAAAATGAAGAACTAGACGAAGAAATCATCGACGACGAAGAAGAACTTTTAGACGATGATGAAGTTTTAGACGACGAAGAAATCGATGAAGATGAAGAAATCATCGATGATGAAGAAGAAGTCGAAGAAGCCCCAAAGAAGAAAGCAAAGAAAAACGGTAAGAAACCAATGAAGAAAAGCACAAAGATTGCTATTATCTCTTCATCTGCTGCTGTTGGTGTAATTGCAATTGTACTTGTTGTATTATTTGCAATCCTACCTCTTCTTGGCATCAACCTATTTGCAAAAGCAAAAGGTGGCGATTTAGCTGATTCAATTGATTTCTCTGTTAAGCTAACTGGATATCAAGAAAATCCAAATAGTGTTACAGCCAAAACAAAGATTCTAAATGCTCTAAAATACAACGAAGAAGATATGGCAGAATTATACAATTCTTCTTTAGATAAGAATCTAATTGCTGCACAAATGTTATACGCAGCAACAAAGAACATTGCAACAGCTTATCAATATTCATATTTTAAGAGCCAAGTTGGTACAACAAATATTGGTAGCAAATCTGGTACTCTTATCGTTCAAAGAATGAGAAGACAAAATCAAGAAATCAAAGATGATACTACACTAAAGCTACCATACAACCACAACTTCGGCGCAATTGAAGCCACAGTTGTAACAGGCGAAGGCAAAACAGCTATTAGATACGTTAAGAACAATAAAATTTATAGAATCATCTCTAAAACAATCGATTATGACCCAAAAACAGGTTTCTTAACATGTGACGATTGGAAAGCAAGTAATGATAGATATGGTAATGCAGATACTCCTGCAAATTCTGCTAACTTAACAGAAGCTAGATTTAACTACATCTCTTTAGTTAAGGATATGAAGTATATTGACGATTATGGCTCAGAACAAGACCATGCAGATATCACAAAGCCAAAGGCTGTATTCAAGAAAGATACTGCTAAAATCACAGATAAAGGTGATTACTATGAAATCTATGTAGAAGTTGATTCTGATGTAGTAGACAACGATGCTGAAACTGCATATATGTTTGAAAAAGATAATACTGCTACTGGTGTTCATATTGCTAAATGTAACATCACATACCAAATCTGGAAGTGTGGTTTACCAAAAGCTTATGTAATTGATGAAACATGGAGCGGAAAGATTAAGGTATATTCTGGTGAAGCTAACGCTAAGTCAGAATGTAAGTACAGCTATACAGATAAAGATTGTAACGACGATTCAAAGACAGAAGCTATCTGGAAAGCACTATAATTCACTAACTTAAATACATTCAGGGTTCGGGAAGCCGAGCCCTGTTTTTTTTACATGAAATATGGAGGCTCGGCAGCCTCCATACTTCGAAAAAATAATTTAGGTTTACAAAAAAATCATCTGTCAATCAAATCTAATTCTTTTAACCAAAGTGATGCTTTAGCATCAGATGGCATTCTCCAATCTCCTCTTGGAGATAAAACAACAGATCCAACCTTTGGTCCATCTGGTAGGCATGAACGCTTGAATTGTTGTGTAAAGAATCTCCAATAGAAATTCCTTAACCATTTATAGATAATCTCTTCTTCGTATATACCTTTAAATGTATTTATAGCTAATGCATAAATCTTCTTAGGCTCATATCCCCAACGGATAATGTAATACAAGAAGAAATCGTGTAATTCATATGGACCAACTAAATCTTCTGTCTTTTGGCTTATCTTGCCGTCTTTAGATGGTAATAATTCTGGAGATACTGGCGTATCTAGAATATCGTATAAAGATCTAGATATATCTTCATTGTTGCAAGTATCTGCATAGTATTTAACAATATATCTAACTAATGTCTTTGGAATAGATGCGTTAACTGCATACATAGACATATGGTCGCCATTATATGTAGCCCAACCTAGTGCTAATTCAGATAAATCCCCAGTACCTAAAACGATACCGCCCTCTTTATTTGCTACATCCATCAATACTTGAGTTCTTTCTCTTGCTTGACCATTTTCGAATGTTACATCGAAATTAGTCATAGATTGATTGATATCTTTAAAGTGAGATTTAACTGATTCAGATATATCTATATCCATAAATGAAGTATTTAGGGCATTTGCTAATATCTCAGCATTTGATTTAGTACGCTTTGTTGTTCCAAAGCATGGCATTGTAATTGCAATAATATCTTTTCTATCCCTTCCTAATAAATCAATAGCTTTTGCAGCAACTAAAATTGCAAGTGCGCTATCTAATCCGCCAGACAAACCAACAACTATCTTTTTGCAGTTAATGTGTTCTATTCTCTTCTTTAGACCATTAGCTTGCATAGTTAGAATTAAGTCGCAACGTTCGTTTCTCTTTTTATCATCGTTTGGAACGAATGGGAATCTATCTAAACGTTGATGCATAATCATCGGTTCTATCTTTTGGTCAAATTCAATGTATTTAACATTGAAAGGATTAATATTTGTTGTATTCTTTCTTTGTCTTTCGTGAATGATTTGATCTAAATCGATTTCTCCGACAACTAATTCGTTCTTAAACAATTTAGATTCTTTGATCATTCTACCTTCGCTAGCAACCATGTTATGGCCAGAGAATACTAAATCTTGAGAAGATTCACCATCGCCAGCTGAAGCATAAACATATCCGCAATCTAATCTTGCAGATTGATTTAGAACTAAATCTCTTCTATATTCACTCTTTCCAATAACTTCATTTGAAGCAGATAGATTTGCGATAATTGTTGCTCCTGATGTTGCTAGATATGAAGATGGAGGAATTGCTACCCATAAATCCTCGCAAATCTCAATACCAAAGACAAAGTCTTTTTTATCTCTATCTCTAAACAATAAATTAATACCAAATGGAACAGTATATCTCCCAATTTGGATATCTGAATCTAATATATTTGCACCTGTTGTAAAATGTCTTACTTCGTAAAATTCGTTGTAATTTGGAATGTTGATCTTTGGTACAACGCCAAGAATCTTGCCATTATGAATAACTACAGCACAATTAAATAGTTTGGCATTCTTTCTTAGCGGTGCACCAATCACTACTACTATATTTTTGTATAAGGTTTTATTTGCTATATCAATAATCGCTTCTTCAACTTTATCTAATAGAATCTCTTGTAAGAATAGGTCATGACATGTATAACCAGTTACACACAATTCATTAAATACTAATAGATTTACATCACGATTAAATGCTTCATCTATCTTTTGAAGAATCTCTTCTTTATTTGCTTCAATATCTGCAACTGTAACTTTAATAGTTGCGGCAGCTGCTCTAATTAATCCTGATACTTCTTTATCTGTATCAAATTCACTTTTAGTATCAGAAAGAATCTCAATAGTAGCCTTTTTGCTCTTTGTGTAAGCAATTTCAGTAATATTTGCTCTATTTTGCTCTAATAGCTCTAAATATTTTTGAGGGCTATTTAAAAGTTCAAATAAAATATTAGAATATTTTTCGTTTGGAATATCCCCATCTAAGTATCTGCAAATAGTAGTTTCTCCCCATCCAAGAAGAAGAGACAATGGTTTCTTACCAATGTTATATGATACTAAAATCTTTTCAATTTGTTCTTTTGTAACTAAATTTTGCATATACTCAACTTCAATAAATACTTTTTATTTTATTTATCAAAAATATTTTAACACTTTTTAGTATCATTTACAATAAATATTTATATAAATAGTATCATAATTAGCAATTATTTATAACATATAGTACTTTTATAACAAAATTCATACTATTTAATTGTTGATCTTTAAAAAATGAGGAATAAAATGGTAAAACTACCTAAAAATTTGCAAACTAAAAGCTGCTATTTCTAGCAGCCTTTAAATTTTATATTGTTATTTTAATTAAGCTTCTTTTGGGTATACGCTAACTTGCTTCTTATCTTTACCCTTTCTTTCAAACTTAACTACGCCATCAACTAGAGCGAATAATGTATCATCTCCGCCGATACCAACGTTTGTACCTGGATGATATTTTGTTCCTCTTTGTCTAACAAGGATGTTACCAGCTAGAACAGGTTGACCGTCAGACTTCTTAAGACCAAGTCTCTTAGCTTCTGAATCTCTACCATTCTTTGTGCTACCTACACCTTTCTTATGAGCGAATAATTGAATATTAATAAACATATTATTTGTCCTCCAATTTTATGTACTTAGAAAAGTCGCTTTGAACATCTGCTATTCCTTGTAACATTGTTTCAAGTATCGCATCACATTCTAGTCTTTTCTCTTTACCCAAGTCGCCTACAATTCTGAATTTCAAATATCCTTTGTCATCATTTCTTGTAACGTCAACTTTCACCTTTGCTACATTCAATAATCCTAACAATGCTGTTTGAGTTATTGATGAGATGGCTGCACATACAATGTCTTCACCTTCTCGAGCAAATCCCGTGTGTCCTTTACACTCAACTTGGATAATGCTATTTTGTTGTCTCTCTATAGTTATAGTTGTCATTATTTGATTTCTGTAATCTTTAGAGCTGTGAATGGTTGTCTATGACCTTGGCGCTTACGCTCATTCTTCTTTGGCTTATACTTGAAAATAACAATTTTCTTAGCCTTGTCTTGAGCAACAACTTCTGCTTTAACGCTAGCCTTAGCTACATCCTTACCACACTTAATCTTACCTTCATCATTAAGCATAACAACGTCTAAATCAACAACATCACCAACATTAGCTTCTAGCTTTTCAACCTTGATAATATCATCTTTTGCAACTTTGTATTGCTTGTTTCCTGTTGTAACGATTGCGTACATGTCTAATACCTCCTCTCTCCAGTCTCGCTGTTAAGGTGTTCCTTACATAGAAAACTTCATACCTTCTCCATGCGGCTCAGTGTCTATCTTACTAAAATAAAAAATATGTGTCAAACGAAATAATAAATATTATATATAAATTAATATAAAAGTTTTGCTACGTCTGGAAGATCGATAATCATATCATTTGTAGCTCTAATCTTATATTTTTCAATATGCATAATTTCAGATGGTACCAAATAGATTCTCTTATCTTGCCATATAGTTTCGCATTCTTTTTCTAGTAACTTGTATGCGAAAATCTTATTAAATACATTAACAGACAATTCAACAATTACTGTTGTATTTAGTGGGTTTTTAAATAGCATATTTAAATCTTGCTTCAGTTTTGTAGCAACGTGCTCCTCACTATATACATAACCATCACCACCACAATATGGACATGGTTGCAACATAACATCGCCTATCATTGAATTAGATTTCTTTCTTGTAATTTCAACTAATCCAAGTGGCGTTATGTCAATAAGTGTTGTCTTAATTCTATCTTTTGCAAGCTCTTCTTTTAAAATCGCCATAACTTCATCAATTTGAGATTGCTTATCCATATCGATAAAGTCTACAACAATAATACCGCCTAGGTTTCTTAATCTTAATTGTCTTGCAATTTCCTTTGCAGCAATCTTGTTTGTTTCGAAAATAGTTTCACTCAATTGCTTTTGACCAACGTATTTTCCTGTGTTTACGTCGATTACTGTTAAGGCTTCTGTTCTATCAATTACTAAGTATGCACCGTTAGACATTTCCACTTTCTTTTTCAAAATGCTATCGATTTGTGAACTTAGGTTATATGCGTATACAACATTTTCGTTATGTGTATATAGTTTGAATAGATTTGGATTTTCTTCGCAAACGTGTGGGAATGCTGCTTTTAATTCATTGTAAACCTTTTCGTTATCTACAATGATTTCATCAACGTCGCTACGAAGCATGTCTCTTACAGCTCTTATTGCTAAAGATTCATCCTTGTAAATTAAAGCTGGAGCGCTTTTATGAATAAAAGCGTCTTGAATTTTAGCCCACTTATCTTCTAGCTCTTCAGTATCTTGTAGAATTTCTTCTTTAGAGCAATCTGTTGATTGAGTTCTTAAAATATATCCGTGACCTTTCTTTCTGATGCTTTCTACATAATTCACAAGGTCGTTAACTTGCTCTGTATTTTGTAGCTTTCTAGAAACACCAACATAATCTATTTGAGGCATCAAGATTAAACCTCTTGAAGGTAGAGATATATTCATTGAAATTCTTGCGCCTTTATTACCAAATTGATCTTTAACTACTTGAACTAGGATTTCATCGCCAACTTTAACATTAAGCTTATTGTTTTGAGGATCTTTTTGAACACAACCGTCCCCATCAACCATATCCCCAGAATATAAGAAAGCATTCTTTTCAAGGCCAATATTTACAAAGGCTGATTCCATACCTGGTAATACATTCATTACCTTGCCTTTATAGATATTTCCTACTATTCTTCCTGTACTTTCTCTTTCAACCCAAAACTCTACTAATTTGCCATCTTCAACGATGCAAACACGAGTGTTGGCTGGGTGACATGCAATAATAATTTGCTTCATAGTTTTAGATAATCATCTACTCCAATTAGTTTGTCTTCTAGTTGAACGAATTGCGCTAAACGCGTGATATCATTCATTGTCGTGTCAATATTATACACTTTAATTAAATGCTTTACAAAAGAATCGATTCTCAAATTTGTATTTCCAGTTGCACTTCTAATCCAAAGATTCTTTCCGTCAACAAAAATACTATATAACATAGAACGTACGTCCTTTTGAATGATTTCACCTTTTTTATTTAGGTCAATCACATATTCTTTTTCATCCATTATATCTTCAATCTCAACAGGCACCACATTCTTGCATTTGATTAAAAAATCACTTGCAACAACATTACCTGCAAGGTTTGGATTCTTTGGTTTTGCAACAGCTGTCACACCTCTTAAATCTTGAGGAACATTCTCGTTAAATCTTTCTAAGAATTCTTCCGCTGAAATGCCATTGCAATCAACCGCATAATATTCAGCAACAGATTGAGTTCCAAGAGGAATTGGAGTTGTTGCATATGTTAACATATGCTTTACGAAACCTTGAGAATAATTTACGTCTATTTTTGCACGCTTAAGAGTTCTATGCAACACATCCATTGTGTCTAAGTGTGACACATATGCAAAATCGCCTGCTTTTACATGCTTAACAACTATAATCATTAAAAGCACCTCCCAAGTTTTGCAGCTCCGCAACCATTACATTTGCCCATACAATTTGGAGTTGTCACACCTTCGTATGCAAGGTGCTTTTCCTTTAGAAGATATGCCTTTGTCACACCATTATCTATAACGTCCCATGGTAATTCTTTATCTTCTGGAATTTCTCCTGTATATTCATCTACGCTAATGCCACACTCTTTAAATGCTTCCATCCATTTATCAAAATCGAAGTTCTCACTCCAGCTATCAAATACGCATCCTTTTTCATATGCCTTTATAATAACTGGCATTAATCTAGCATCACCTCTTGCAAATGCGGCTTCTAAATAAGATGTCTTAGCATCGTGCCAATTGTATCTAACATTCTTCAATCTTAGAACTTCTTGAAGATGCTTTACACGTCTATCCATTTCTTCTAGAGAAATTTGCTTTTCCCATTGGAATGGAGTTAATGGTTTTGGAATAAATACAGATGTAGATACTGTTACATTTAACATCTTTGACGTTCCGCTCTTTTTATGTAACCACAAAACTTCTTTTGCGATATGAGCAATACCATCTAAATCTTCGTCCGTTTCTGTTGGAAGTCCAATCATGAAATATAATTTAACGTTTTTAACGTTATTCTTCATCGCACCTTCAATTGCTGATGTGATGTTAGCTTCAGATATATTCTTATTGATTACATTTCTTAATCGTTGTGTTCCAGCTTCTGGAGCGAATGTTAATGAAGCTCCATTTAGTTCTTCATAGATCTCAGCCTCAAACGAGTCCAATCTAAGCGATGGAACCGCAAGTTTAACCTTTCGCTTATCCGCTTCTATCTTTATTCTCTCAACGAGTTCTTTTAAGCCTGAATAGTCTGATGTAGATAAAGATGCTAAAGATAATTCTTCGTATCCTGTAGAATCCATTATCTTTTTAGCATAATCCACCAAAGTATCTACGCTTCTTTCTCTAATTGGTCTATAGTAGAAACAAGCTTGGCAAAATCTACAACCATTTGCACAGCCTCTAAATAATTCAATTGTTGATCTATCGTGAACGATTTGGCAGTTAGGAACTAATATCTTAGTTGGGAAATATGCTTCATCTAGATTCTTAACAATAGCTCTTTTAGCCTTATTATTAAATCTTGGCACATATAAGCCTTCAACTTTTTCTATTGCAATCTTTAAAAACTCTTCTTTTGTTAAGTGTTGTGGTTTTAATTCCTTATGCAATTCAACTAATTGTTTTAAATTAACTTCGCCATCTCCAATTAAAATTGCATCGAAAAATCCTGCATATGGCATTGGATTTACAGAGCAAGGACCACCTGCAACGATTAGTGGGAATTCTTCTCCTCTATCTTTTGCATAATATGGAATGTTTGCTAAATCAAACATATATGCAATATTTGTATATTGAAGTTCAAATTGTACAGAAAAACCTACAATGTCAAATTCTTTTAAATCTTTCTTTGTTTCTATAGAGAAAAGTGGCATCTTATGTTCTTTTAATAATTTTGCTAAATCCAAATCTGGAGCAAAACATCTTTCGCATACAACACCATCCATGTCATTTAACATGTGGTATAGAATTCTAATACCAATGTTAGACATACCAATTTCGTATTTATCACTAAAGCACATACAAACGCGCTCATCACAAGGCTTTTGCATATCTGGTAGGTTGAATTCACCACCAACATATCTTGCTGGTCTCTCAACTTGCAATAGGATATCTTTTAATTCATTTGTCATCATTATTTCATCGCCAAGCATGCAGCGCCCACAATACCTGCATTATTTTCTAAAACAGGACGTTTTACTTGTATGCCAGCTCCCATATTATTCTTTGTTATGAAGTTATTTAATTTTGTATCAATTAACTTAATAAAGCCATAACCTTCTTTAGCTACGCCACCACCTATAATAAATATCTCTGGTCTAAAGATTTGTGTTAAGTTAATTAATCCGCAAACAACATAATCTACATATTCGTCTACTAATTCTTTTGCAACCTTATCTCCCATCTTTGCTGCTTCAAAGCAAGTATGGGCTGAGGCCTTCTTATAGCTTGCTATAACGTCATTTAATTTACTTGAAGGATTTTGCTTAGCGACTATCTCTGTGCGTCTAGCAAGGCTCTTTGCTGAGGCGTATTGCTCCCAACAACCTTTATTTCCGCAATTACATTGTTCCCCATTATGCACAATTACCATATGACCGCATTCGCCACCCATACCATTAGTACCTCTAAATAGTTTCCCGTCCAAAATTATGCCAGAACCTATTCCTGTCCCTAATGTAATTAGAATCGCATTTTTAGAGTCTTTAGCGCCGCCAAATCGCCATTCAGATAACATAGCACAATTTGCATCATTACCTATTACTACATCCTTTTCAAAACGCTTCTTCATTATTGTTGAAAAATCCAAATCTTTCCAACCAAGGTTTACAGATAAAACAACATTACCATTATCGTTAACAATACCAGGAACGCCAACACCAATGCCCTCTACATTTTCGAGAGTCATTTCGTTTGCTTTTAATAATTTTTGAGTAACTGTATAAATCTCTTCAACTAAATCTACGGCATCTCTTGGCACTTTTGTTTTAAACGAATCGATAGCAATAACTCTTCCGAGTTTGCTAACTATTCCAACTTTAGTATTTGTACCACCAATATCTACGCCGATAAACATACTATTTTAAATTTACTACATTCAAAAGGTTTGCTAATTGATCTCTATGGTCAATAAAGTACATACCGCCATTAACTATAACGTTTTCTGGATTTTCGGCTCTTCTTACCATTAAGCCAACATCGTTTGCAATATATTCGCAAAGGCCATTAATTCTTGAAGAACCACCACATAATAAAATACCATTTGCTACAACTTCATCTACCATTGTTTCTGGAGTTTGAGAAAGAATTGATAAAATTGATGTACAAATCTTAGAAACATATGGTTCTAATGCCTTTTTGATTTCTGAAGAATGGATTTGAATTTGAGTTTGTGTTCCAGCACCGATTTCAGTTACAACTTCATTTACTGCAAAGTTTTCTGAATCAGATAAAGTAGCTAATTGCTTCTTTAATTTTTCAACTCTTTCTGGGGCTAGTCTAGAACGCTTCTCGTCTAAAAGATAATCCATGATTGCTTGGTTAAATGAATTACCGCCAATATTTAGAGAACATCCAGCAACAATACCTTGTCTATTTACAATAGCAACTTCCGTCTTAGATGCACCTATATCTACGATACATTGAGCTGTACCATCATTTAATCCTGCATAGATTGCAAGTGGAGATTCTAGTATAACTACTTCAGATACGCCTGCCATAGTTAAAACCTTTTCGATATCATGCTTTTCTGTATTTGTTAATCCACAAGATACACAAGCAATAACTTTAATCTTTGGTCTAAAGATAGATTCTCCTGCAATCTTATTTAAGAAAGCTCTGTACATAAGTACAGCTGCTCTTTCATGATAAATTGTTCCTTCTTTAATTGGGTAGATAGCTTGTTCGTTTGGACGTTGTTGACCTATATAGCTTGCAACGCCTCTTCCACATTCAATCAAATTAATCTTGTTATTTCTATTCTCAATAAATACTAAAGACGCATCTTTCAAAACAAAGCCTTTGCCTTGTTGAGAGATTGTCGTAAATTTACTACCGATGTCAATTACTAATTGAATGCTTCTCATGCTATTACTCCTAACTTTTTCAATTCTTCTTTTAATTTCTCTACAGGAAGTCCCACGATATTAGAATAACTACCCTCATATCCTTTTACCATGTCCCCATCTTGTATTCCATATGCGCCAGCTTTATCTAGTGGCTTTTTTTCATTCACGTACTTTAAAATCTCGTCTTCGCCAAGTTCTCTAAAGTGAATTCTTGATTCATCATAAAATACATGCTTTTGACCTTTATATGCTATGCATACTCCAGTGTACACAAAATGTGTTGTTCCACTCAATTGCTTTAATATATCTATTGCATTTTCTATTGTGTGTGGTTTCCCGAATAACTTACCGTTTAACCATACGATAGTATCTGCTGAGATTATTAAGGCATCTTTATATTTTTGATCCAAATTGTTTAATTTCTTTAGAGCTAGTTTTTCAACCAACTTTGTTGGATCTTCATCGTGTTCATTTTCGTTCACATCTTGAGGCATTATATCAAAAGTTGGAAATATTTCTTTTAATAACTCCTGCCTTCTTGGAGATTGTGAAGCTAATATTATTTGCATTATTTAGCGCCCCAAACATTTGATGGATTCTTTTTGAATTCAGCTTGCAAAATATCTTTTGCTTTATCTTTGTTTTCTTCCTTTTGAGAAGTAAGTCCGCTAAATGCGTACCAGAATGCTGATCTTTCCATCTCCTTTAGTTCTTTTAATTCCTTTGCTCTTTCAAAGTATGCTCTTGGCGTTCCAAACGTTAATAGCTTATCTTCGTATTTAATCTTTAAAGCATTATCATTTGTCGTTTCTGCTATAGCAACAATTTCCTTTGCAGCTTTCATAGATCCTAAATCTGCAGCTTTCTTATAGAATTCTAGTGCCTTTTTAGCATCTTCTTTGTTTATGGTTCCCAAAGCTTCGTTTGCTATAGCTGAACCTTCTTTTGCCATATTTTGCAAAACTTCTAATTGCTTTTCGTCATCTTTATATGTGATTCTTGCTAATTCAGCTTTTGCCTCATAAGAACCAAAGTCAACAGCTTGTTCATATTCAGCTTTAGCATTTTGTTCATCTTGGCCAACTCCATAATATGGGTCAGACAATTGTCCAAGCTTTAGCATAGAATCTTCATATCCTGCTTCTGATGCATAGCCATATAATTCAACGGCTTTATTGTAATCTTGATCAACCCCAAGACCATATTCAAAACACATAGCAGCAAAGTGGTTTGCTTCTTTAATGCCTGAATTTACTGCATCTCTACATAAATCAATAGCCTTTTTATAGTTTTGAGCGCATCCACATCCTGTTATATATGCATATGCTAAATTCAAAACTGCCTTTCTATATCCTGCATCGTATGCTCTTTGATAGTTCTCAAAACTCTTTTTATAGTCTTGATCGCATCCGATTGCGAAATCATAGCAATATCCTAAAGCAAAATATACAAGTGGATATCCACTCTTTGCGGCATCACTCAATAGAGTGAATGCTTTTTTATTGTCCTTTTTATCTAAGCATCTAATTGCTAAAGCATATTGTGCTGGAGCATATCCGCCCTTTGATGCTTCCTCAAATAGAGTTGTTATCTTTTGTTGCATATCATTTGCAGCTTTTTTATCGTTCTCATCTTCGCTCTTCGAAAGCTTTGATGCTTCTTTGCTTAAGATTAAGGCTTGTTCATACTTTGCTGGCACAAAGTTGTTTTGAGATGCTTTCTCAACATATTGAAGAGCCATCTTTTCATCCTTCTCTACGCCATACAATCCTTTTCTATAGATAAAGCCTAGAGCACATGCTGCATAATTATCTCCAAGGTCGTTTGCCTTGTTGAAATATGTTATTACCTTTTCGTCTGTTTTCTCGACTCCAAGGCCCATCGCATAAGTGTAAGCTAAATAAGAATAAGCATCAGCACTATCTTGCTTTGCTGCTCTTACGAAATAGTTATGGGCAAGTTTGAAGTCTTTTTCAACTCCCATCCCATACAAATAAATGCGGCCTAGTTTAACTAAGGCCTCAACGCTTCCTTGCTCAGCTTCGTATTCGATGTTCTTAATTCCCATAATTCACCCTTAAAATATTACGAGTTTATTTTATCACGCGCGAATAATAAAATCAATGCAACGAAAAAGAGGATGCTTGTGCATCCTCTTTCCACCCCTTATCCTATACAAATTATAAAATTTGTAAGTTCTTCTTGTATGCTCTCTTGAACTCAGCAACACTTGTTAAAGCATCTTTGATTTCAAGTGAATAGTCGCCTTCACCTTCAACCTTCATAATTACGCTATCGCCTAATACATCACAAAGGATTGTTGATACGCAACCACTCATACTTCTATCTAAGCTTTCTGCAATTCTTACGATTACGCCAATCTTCATAATTGCATCAACATCTTCTTGAGTTAACATATCTTTATACTTCATTAATTCAACCATATTGATTTCGCCTCTTCTATGAAGTGAAGCAACAAAGGCACTCATAACTAAGTCTTTATGAGAAATTCCGTATAAGTTACTATTCAAAATGATGTAAGCTGAATGGAATTGGTGTTCATAGTACTTAATTCTTGTACCAGTATCATGTAATAAAGCTGCAACTCTTAATACTTTGACATATTGTCTTGGTAGTTTGTGCAATACTTTTAATTGCTTGTAAAGTTGCATAGATAATTCATAAACATGCTCAGCATGTTGGATGTTTGCATTGAAGAAGTTTAATAATGAATAAACGCTATGTCCTACAACGTCATTGATTGGTCTTTCATTTGTTGAAGGAACTGCATATTTGAACATAGCACCTTCTCTTAAACCACAACCAGAAATAACGATTTCATCAAATGTGCACTTCTTAATAATAGCGCTAACTACAGATAGAGCTGCTGGGAAGATATCTGCACGAACAGAAGATAAACCTTTGATCTTCATTGTGCTAGATAATTCTAGTGTTCTAATGTTGTTGTAGATGCTATCGAATTCTTGAGCTGGGATTTGATAGTTGTGAGCCATTGATAGAGGATATTTCTTTAACATTCTTGAAATCTTACCAATGTTTCTGAATGAACCACCAACACCAATTAATTTAGTATCTGGAGCAATTTCTTTTAGCCATGGCAATTGTTCCAATTGCTTTAGAACATATTCTTCCATAGCCTTAGATCTTTCTAGTGGGTTTGCTCCTTCGTTTTTGAACATATCTGTAATTACTACAGCACCTAGTGGCAATGTAGCAAATTGTAACAAGTTCTTTCTGTTGTAGTAGATAAATTGAGTACTACCACCACCGATATCTACGATTAAACCTCTTGGGATATCTAAAGAGTTAATAACGCCTTGGTATACAAGTTTTGCTTCTTCTTCGTATTCCAAAACTTTTAATTTAATTCCTGTGCTTGATTCAATCTCATCTAAGAATCCTCTTTGATTCTTAGCTTTTCTGATAGCTTCAGTAGCATAGGCATAAATTCTCTCGATTTTGTTTGCATCACAAAGTCTTGAGAACATCTTTAATGTCTTAACTGTTTGCGCTATTCTTGCAGGTTGGATAAAGCCATCTTCTTCCATGTCTTGGGCAAGTCTTAATGTTTCTTTTAACTGATCCTCAACTTGGAAAAATCCGTTCTCTAAAATGTCTACGATAACTAGACGAGCTGAATTTGAACCAACATCAATAATTGCAATTTTTTCCATATTCTTCCTTCGTAACTTAATTATAAATTAATCTTGCAAAATCTATTTTAACATACAAAACAAATATTGTCCATACTCGTATTTTGACACGAGTATCGATTTTTTGCCTGTATTTCACAGTTTTTTGCAAAATTGTAAATTAATTTTTTCCCTTCAAATTTTCCGCGAACTTTATCAAATAATCTTTAATTGTATCCATTACTTTGTAGTAATCGTTTATGTCTTTCATTAGCCAAGGATCTGGGATAAAAACATCCTCTCCAACAGCAATTTCAGACAAAGTTTTAAACTTTTTCTTAAATTGCAATGGGACAAACACCTTGTTTGCATTGTTCATTCCAATGATTAAATCTGCCTCTTTAAAATCCTTCCATGCGAACCACTTAAATCTTGGTTGATGCGCATATATTTCCTCATCAGAAAAGCCTTCTCTTCTTAAAGCTAAAACGGCTTTTGGATGAATCGCAAAAGATTGATTTAAAACGGCTGCAGAAGAAACTTTCTCTATTGATAGAGAAAGCTTTTCATCTTCTTTAACCATTCTTCTAAACAAATATTCGCAATAAGGACTTCTGCAAATATTTGATGAACATACAAATAATATCTTCATTATTTAGCGTATTCCTCAAGATCTTTAATCATATCGTCAAACATACTTTGGATTAAAGCTTCATCACGAGCTGAACATTTCTCTGCGATACAGAACTTCATGTCTGAACCTTTTGTTACGCAAGTGAATTGGATGTATGGTTTATACTTTACAGCACCTGTAATAAAGCAGTCATATAATTCACAACCATCGAAGTTAACTACTTCGCTCTTAACGATTCCCAAATTGCTCATTTGGATTAGTGGATTTTCATACCCTAATTTAATTGCAAATGTTGCAATGCAATCCAACCAGAATAACTTATATGCCAAATCTAAAAGTGGGATACCATATAGTCCAGCTACATCATCATTCTTTTGCTTAGTAGTTTGCTCTACAACTCTTTTTAAAGTTTCTTTGAAACTTTCACCAACACCATTTTCTAATTTACATGGCATAAATGCTGTCATATTTGTACAGCCAACTGTTCCACCATTTTTCATATGACGTCTTAAATCCATCATAGAAGTAATGTTAATTGGTTCATCTTCTTTAACTCCGATTTCTTTTACCAAGCCTCTAAAATAAGCTGCCAAAATAATATCGTTAATTGAGGCGCCTTCTTTCTTTCCTTTAGCCTTGATTGAATCAAATACCTTAGGATCTAGCATCTTTGTAATAAATCTCTTTTCGCAATCTTTATCATCTGTAAATTTGAAAGATGTCTTAAGACCAGTCTTTGAAGCATTGTTATATAACTTCTTTGCTTTCTTTGCTATTTCTGGATTCATACTATCGTAGATTTGTCTTAGAGCTCTTGTGCCATCTTTGATGTCCACATTGTCTATATTCCCATTCTTCTTGAATGAATTGTAGCATTCTACGATTTTGCACATTAGGTATTTAAAATCGCTACCATCAAAACATTGGTGGTTTACTAAAGCTGCAAAAGAACACTTTCCTTTACTAGCAAATACTTTAATTCTAAATTGCAATTTATCCTTATTTGATATATCACCCTTTAAGAAATCATATGTTGCTTTTTCCAAATCTTCAACTTCTTCATAAGAAGCCATTTGCTCTAGAGTGTAATCGTTATATATTCTCCAATATGGTAAGATTGGGCTTGCTACATATTTTGAGTGTAAAGTAGGAACTTTATCTACTACTGCTTTTACAGCCTTTCTCATTGTTTCTATATCTAACTCGCCATCATAAAACATGGCATAGTGCATCATTCTATCATAAAAATTAGACAAAAAATATTGTGTTTTATCCCACAACTCTGCCTTCATACGTGTTTTGCTCATGTACGTCTCCTTAAATAATATTTAATACTTTGAAAACAACTATATAAACATTACCTTAATATAAGTTAAAAATTTATAAACTATTAATATAATCGTTTAATCTTTTTTTTTGTGCTTCGTCTAGTGACTTATATTTTTGCATAAGAATATATGCATCATCATTTTCAATATTTCTATTTTCATATCCTAATAGATCATCAATCGAGCATTCAAAGAATGTAGCAAGTTTCATTAAGCCATCAGGTAGAGGACTCCTTTCGCCTCTTTCCCATGCCGAAATATTGCTTTGCCCCAATTGAGTCAATTGCCCTAATTCTACCTGGCTAAGTCCACGGGCCAATCTTAGCCTCTTCAAGTTCTCTCCGAACATATTCTCTCCCTATGGTTCGTCTTGAATATTGTAACACATTTTTTACAAAATTGCGCAATTATATATTGACAAATACCCGAAGTCGGGTTAAAATGAAAATACCAAATACCCGAAGTCGGGTAATTTGAGAAACAAAACAGTCTCCCTATGGCTTGCTATGGTGGGTAAATTATGTAAAAGTATTTACTTCCACCATAGCAAGATTTTTAATATGAGAAGAACTAACAAAAAACAACTTTTAACAATTTGTTTATTTTTTGTATTGCTAATTATATTTGCATATTCCATTTGTACATCCGAAAATCATGCCGCAGCCGAAGAGATAGAATCCGCATCAGGACAAGTAAATTTATACCTAGCCAACACTTATAGTGTTATTTACCATCTAAATGGCGGAACAAACAACTCATCCAACCCTACATCTTTTTCGACATCGGATTCTAACTATACGCTTCAACCAGCAACACGAAGTGGTTATAAATTCTTAGGATGGTATCAAAAAGAAAACTTCACAAAATACACAACAACTATAAAACCAGCATCTGCTTCTGGCGATATAAACCTATATGCTAAATGGGCTGAGTATGTTTATATACCAGTTAAATATTCTTATACAGATTTTTATTCAACTTTTAATGATACAGTCGGATATGTTCAAACTTTTTATAATGATGTATATTATTATGACAATTTAACTGATTGTTCAAATATGGTTTCTGGTCATAGTTCATACACAATATACGCATCAAATGGAGCTACTCTATCTACATCAATCGACGAATATGGATATTGGTCAAACCCAAACACTGGAACTCCAAGTTATATCGTTATATCATCAGATCCATATTATTCAGTTTCTTACGAATTGAATGGTGGCTCTATTCCAAGCGGATATACACCATACAATTACTATTATGTGCGTGCTGATTTAACGCACAATGGATTCACTCCCACAAAAGATAACTCTGCATTTGTTGGTTGGTTCTTAGATGCCTCTTTTACAAAGACAATGTATACATCTTCCTTTACGCCAACTAACATCACACTATACGCGAAATGGGCCCCATACGAACAAATCAACGCATATATAACAACTACTGACTTATATACAAAGACCACAACAACCATTGATACTATTGGATTCTATGAAGAAGATGGAGATTATTTGTATTCAGAAAACTATAGATCTCTTTATGATAATTACTCAGAATACGAATTCAATGTATATACAGACGATGATATCATTATCCCTATATATGTATTAGAAGGCACATATAGGTCTCATATATCTTACGGTAAACCTTCATATATAAAATATGAAACTCCTATATTCTATTCAATTGAATATGTCCTTGGCGATGATGTTTATTTTAATGACGGCGAGCAATTATACAACTATTATTTTGAAAGAGCCGATTTAGGCGACTTAGTAGAACCAAAGAAAGATAATGCGCTCTTTGTTGGTTGGTTTTTAGATGATGAATATACGACGTCTTTCTACACATCCTCTTTCACACCACATGACATAACACTTTACGCAAAATGGAAAGAATATAAATATGCCCCTGTTTATTATTTTGATTCTTCATTAGATATCCCAGATTATACACATGTTGGAGATACATACTATTACGAAACAGACTATGATGGTTTTTGCGTTGGATATTTAGATGATACATCAAGGCAAATCCCTTACTATTTTTCTAAATATGATGTAAAAGCTTACAAAGTAATAGACTCAAATGATAAAGAAGCTCACATATATAACAATAGTGGCTATATGTACGCAAAATGCGATGGTGACATTAAATGTATTTATATATATAAACACTATTCTGTCAAATATTATGTTAATGGCATCTATTATTACGAAACTCACGGCGATAAAGACGCCAAAATCGAGATTCCTAATGCTATCTGTGGATTTATTGGAGAAAACTATGATGCCGCCCATATCGGGCCATTTACGATGGGAAAGAGCTATGCTCTATATATTATGAAAGGTTGGTCTCTAACTGATACTAGCGATATTACATGGTTTAACAAAACTGAAGTAGATATTTTATCTAGCAATCTAACATATGGTTCTTTAGATAACGGCGAATATGTAGTATCTTTATATGCCTATATGACATTCTATGGGAAATTAAATTCCAAAAATTCTAACATAGATTATGATGCTTATATTTTAGAAACAAACGGATTAGTTACAACCGCATCAAATTATTCATTAGATGATTTAATGCAAGAACATGTAACAGAGATAAGTAGCGATTCACAACAAACTAATGTAGATAAATTGTTAAAATATTTTAAACTAGATTCATTAGGGTCTTCATCTTTAAATCTATTAAAGAAAATATTCAATGGAGAGGTTCTCTCTTTTGATGATTTTTGGAATAGTACACTAGGTAAAATATTTATAATTTCTATATTGCTCTGCATTGCATTTATTGTTATTTTCAACGCAATTAATTTTGCTAAAGCCTTATCTAAAATTCAGTCTAAGTCATAATTGCATAAGCTAATTAAATATTATATACTTTAATACGCACGGAGAGCTGTCCGAGTGGTCGATGGTGCAGCACTCGAAATGCTGTATACGAGCAATCGTATCAAGAGTTCGAATCTCTTGCTCTCCGCCATAAAAAATGAATCTTCCCCACTTTTTTGTACCAACAAAAATTAGTACAATAGAAGAAGGAGATTCATTTTTTTTATGCGTTATTCAATCGAAGACAAGTTAAAAATAGTCAAAGAACACATCACACAAAACCTTTCAATCAATGAATTAGTAGAAAAGTATCATATCAGTAGAGATACTTTAAATTACTGCGTCACGCTATACAAAATGCATGGCGAAAAGGCATTTGAGAATCACGGAACGAATAGAACCTACACGAAAGAATTCAAACTAAAAGCAATTGATCGAGTATTAAATCACAATGAGACACATTGGAAGGT
>JAEEGH010001657.1_pt1 | contig 63066 bp, 54 predicted proteins | sample 9134181 | NCBI WGS metagenome assembly JAEEGH01 (sample SAMN16246544, study PRJNA631951) | gut metagenome | biome: gut microbiome; feature: rumen; material: DP-attached | host: Bos | place: Iran: Karaj | collected 2018-10
ACCAGGAAGGGCCTAAAAATCCTTTGAAGGGCATATCGGTGAAGTCCCTGGTGCTTGCTTGTTTCGCCCAGATTCGGGTGGGTGCTGGGGGTTAAGGTTTCCGGGCGGCCATCAATGGCATGATGGTAACGACCCGGTTACCGTGGAGACCTGTTTTCGTGCGGCCGCCGCACATCCAGTGGACAAGGACGGCGTACGGGACAGGAGATGAACCTGCATTGCGGTGCGTTGAACGTGCTGTGTGCAGTGTAGCCTGCCTTGCGTGGATACGATGGGGAAAGAGGAGTCACGCGCACTTACCTGTGGCCACAGGCAAAGACGATATTCTCTGGAAACCGTATCTGCAAAAGAGGCTAAGAATCGACGGCATCCGGGGTGGAAAACACCTAGGCAGTCATCTGTGGGTACTCGAGGGATTACAGTGCGGACTCAGTGGCAATCGGGTATTGTGCGCTGGCAACGGCACAGCACAGGCATGAAAAGGGAACTGCCCGTTCGGTGACGGCGGGTTGCCTGCGGGGAAAGCCAACCCGACCTAAGCCGCAAGATTTACTTCGAGTATCGCCACCATTTCATTTCATTCATATTGAGGAAATCACCTTTGAAACAAAAATTCGACTCAAACGAAAAACCTGACCCAAGACACCGAAAAAACAACGGCGGGAAATCCGGCTCCAGGGTACGCTGGCTTATCGCAATCTTCCTAATGGCGCTGATCATTTCCGCAGCCTTTTCCTTCCTGTCTCAGGAGCTGCTGGGCGCCGCCTCTCTGTTTGGAGCCTTTGCCGTTCTGCTGGCTATTATTTCAATCGGCATTTTCTTTGATTTGCTGGGCGTGGCGGTGACCGCCGCTGAGGAGAAGCCGTTCCACTCCATGGCATCCCGGAAGGTTCCGGGCGGGGCTGAGGGAATCTGGCTGCTCCGCAACGCAGGGAAGGTATCTTCTGTCTGCTGCGATGTGGTTGGCGATATTTGCGGCATTATTTCCGGCGCAGCAGCCGCCGTGGTTGCCGTGGAGGCGTGGAACAGCCTCCTGCATCCCTCCCTCAAGGTGATCCAGCTGCTGCTCTCGGCGCTGGTTGCCGCCTTGACCATTTTAGGCAAGGCCTTCTGCAAGCAGATTGCCCTTGACCACTCTACTACAATCGTGCATAAGGCCGCCAGAATCATCTGGCGTTTCAAGCATGTGTTTTCAAGAAAGAATAAGATACAGAAATGACGGATTTCATACATATTCCATCCGCGGAGGAGCTTCGGGCCATGAACGGGCAGGAGCTGCGAAAGCTCTGTGAGGAGATTCGCGGCTTCCTGGTAGAACAGGTTTCTGCCACCGGCGGCCATCTGGCATCCAACCTGGGTGTGGTGGAGCTGACTGTAGCCATCCACCGCGTGTTTGATACCTCCAAGGATCGCCTTGTTTTCGACGTGGGCCATCAATCCTACGTTCATAAGATTTTGACCGGCCGGGCAGACCGTTTTCCCACCCTGCGGAAGCTGGACGGCCTGGCGGGCTTTCCCAAGCCCGGCGAGAGCGTACATGACGCCTTCATTGCCGGACACGCCTCCAATGCCGTTTCCGTTGCCCTGGGCATGGCCCGGGCCCGGACTCTGCGGGGCGATGACTACAACGTGATCGCCCTTATGGGAGACGGCGCTCTGACCGGGGGCCTGGCCTACGAGGGCCTGAACGACGCGGGCTCCACCGGAGAGCCGCTGATCGTGATTCTCAACGACAACGGCATGTCCATCACCCCCAACGTCGGCGCCATGGCGAAGCACCTTTCCAATATCCGCAACAGGCCCAGCTACTATCAGCTGAAAAAAACCTGGCGAAACGCCACCAAAACCACGGCGGTGGGCCGCGCCCTTTATAACGGCGTGCACCACGTCAAAGAGGGCCTGAAAAAGCGCCTGATCAGCTCCAACATGTTCAACGAAATGGGCTTTGAATATTTCGGGCCTGTGGATGGGCATGATGTGGAAAAGCTGACCTGGCAGTTGATGCAGGCCCGGGATCTGAGAAAGCCCGTGATCCTCCACGTGATTACCCAAAAGGGAAAGGGATACCGTCCCGCGGAGGAGAACCCGGATCAGTTCCACGGCGTCGGGCCCTTTGACGCCGAGACAGGCGCTCCCGCCTGCTGCGGAAAAACCTGCTTTTCCGATACCTTTGGCAAGACCCTGACCGCCCTGGCAGATACGGATTCCCGCATCTGCGCCATCACCGCGGCAATGCAGAACGGAACCGGCCTGGATCCCTTTGCCGCCGCCCACCCGGAGCGCTTCGGGGACGCGGGAATCGCCGAAGGCCACGCGGTTGCCATGGCAGCCGGACTTGCCAAGCAGGGTATGATCCCTGTGGTAGCCATCTATTCCACTTTTCTGCAGCGGGCTTTCGATATGCTGATCCACGACGTGGCCATTCTGAATCTCCACGTGGTGTTCGCTGTAGATCGGGCGGGCCTGGTGGGCGCCGACGGCGAGACCCATCACGGCGTCTTTGACGTGGGTTTCCTGCGGCAGGTCCCCGGCATGCGGATTTTCTGCCCCGCCAATCAGGCGGAGTTGGCCTCCATGCTGAAAACCGCGGTTCTGGAGCTGGACGGGCCGGTCGCGGTCCGCTATCCCCGGGGGGGGGACGGACGCTATACAGAGGTTTGCAGGAATCCCGTGCTGCGGCAGGGGAGGGATCTCACCCTCTGCGCTTACGGCACCACGGTCAATACCATGCTGGACGCAGCGGAGCTTCTTGCCGCGGATGGAATCGAGGCCGAGGTGGTCAAGCTGAACTGCATCCGTCCGCTGGACGACGCATGCCGGGTTTCCGCCCGGAAGACCGGCTCCCTGCTGCTGACGGAGGAGTGCCCGACCCACAGCGGAATCTTTGACGAGCTTGCCGCGGATCCCGTCCTGGCTTCGGTGAAAAAGCGGGGCCTGACTCTGGGAGAGGGCTTCATCCAGCACGGCGCTGTTCCCGAACTGCTGCGCCGCGCCGGCCTGGACGCCGAGGGTGTCCGCCGCGCTGCCCTGGAGCTTCTCAAGGAGGAAGGCCGATGAAACAGAAGGAACGCCTGGACGTGCTGCTGACAGAGCAGGGCCATGCAGAATCCAGGGCCAAGGCGCAGGCGCTGATTATGTCCGGCCTGGTCTACGTGGACGGACAGAAGGTGGATAAGCCCGGCTTTGCCGTGGAATCGACCCGAAATATCGAGGTGCGCGGAGTGGCCTGTCCCTATGTCAGCCGGGGTGGGCTCAAGCTGGAAAAGGCCCTGCGGGACTTCAGCGTAGACCCCACCGGTTTTGTCTGCTCCGATTCCGGCGCCTCCACCGGAGGCTTTACGGACTGCCTGCTGCAGCAGGGTGCCAGGAAGGTCTTTGCCATTGACGTGGGCTACGGTCAGCTTGCCTGGAAGATCCGCAACGATCCCCGGGTGGTCTGTATGGAGCGCACCAACATTCGCAACGTCACCCTGGCCGATCTGGGAGAGCCGCTGGACCTGTCCGTGGTGGATGTCTCCTTCATTTCCTTGAAGCTGGTGCTCCCGGTGATCCACGCGCTGCTGAAGCCGGAGGGCCAGGTTCTCTGCCTGATCAAGCCCCAGTTTGAGGCAGGGAAGGAAAAGGTCGGAAAGAAGGGCGTGATCCGGGATCCGGCGGTCCATCAGGAGGTTCTGGAAAGCTTCCTGGACACCGCTGCGGCCCTGGGTTTTACGGTCCGAAACCTGACGTTCTCCCCGGTGAAAGGTCCCGAAGGCAATATCGAATTCCTGGGCCATCTTTCCAAGGCGCCCTGCGTCCCCTTTGAACCTGACTGCGCGCAGATTGTCCGGCAGGCCCATGAGAGCCTGGATTCCCAGAAGGAGAATAATGCATAGTTTATGAAACGTGTAGTAATGACCCCCAACCCCTATCGGGATCGGGACTTTGCCTGCGTGCTGGAGGCGAAGGAGATTCTGGAGTCCTCCGGCGTGGAGGTAAAGATCTGCCTGGCCTTCGAGGTGGATCCCAGCTTTGAGCTTCCGGCCTACGTGCAGCTCTCGGAGCTTCAGGAGGAGATCAAAACGGCGGACGCTCTGATCTGCTTCGGCGGCGACGGCACCATTCTGCATTCCTCCAAGCTGGCGATGCGTCGCGGAATCCCTATACTCGGCGTGAATATCGGCACCGTGGGCTTTATGGCGGAGCTGGAATCCGGCGAGATGGATCTGCTCCGCAAACTGGCGATTGACGACTATACCGTCGATGAACGCATGACCATCTACGTCCGCCTGATCCACGAGGGTAAGGTAATCCACCGGGACGTGGCGCTGAACGACGCCGTGGTGACCAAGGGCGCCGTAGCTCGGGTGATCCAGACCTCTGTGTTCCTGGACGGGGTGGAGGCCATGAACTTCTCCGGCGACGGCCTGATTGCCGCCACCCCCACGGGCTCCACCGCCTATTCTATGTCCGCCGGCGGGCCCATCGTAGAGCCCCAGGCTGACAACATTATCCTCACCCCTATCTGCGCCCACAATCTCCAGCCCAGAAGCCTGATTGCCTCTCCCAACCGCAAGGTGGAGATTCAGGTGGGGCGGATCAACCGCCGCAACGCCTTTCTGTCCGTGGACGGCGGCAAGGCTCTGCGAGTCTTCACCGGCGATAAGATCCTGTTGGAAATGGGCAACCAAAAGACGAAACTATTGAAATTGAAGAACACGACGTTCTTTGATATAGTGAAGTCGAAACTCAACCAGTAAACTTAGAGACGAGAATGGAGTAATCATTATGAAATCACAAAGACAAACCAAGATCATGGAAATCATCGCCTCCAAGGATATCGAGACCCAGGAGCAGCTTCTGGAGGAGCTTCGCCAGGCAGGATTCCATAGCACCCAGGCCACGATCTCTCGTGACATCAAGGAGCTGCGGATTCTCAAGGACCTGACTGCAATGGGAACCTACCGGTATTCTATCGGCACCAAAGAGACCTCCGGCGCATTTTCCAACCGCCTGAACGCAATCTTCAAGGAGAGCGTGATCAGCTACGACTACGCGCAGAACATCGTGGTGGTCAAGACCCTTCCCACCCTGGCCCCGGCTGCCGGCCGCGCCATTGACGCCATGAACATGTCCGTAGTGGTGGGTACCCTTGCCGGTGACGACACCCTGCTGATCATCATGCGGGACGTGCAGTCCGCCATCGGCTTTTGCATCGAAATTAAGAAATTGCTCGACTGATCCATGCTGACCCTTTTGCACATCGAAAACATCGCCGTCATAGAAGCCGCCGACATCAGCTTTGACCGGGGCTTCAACGTACTGACCGGCGAGACAGGCGCAGGCAAATCCATCATCATCGACGCCATCTCCGCCATCCTGGGGGAGCGGGCGTATCGTGAGGTCATCCGTACCGGCGCGGATCGGGCCTTTGTGTCCGCCGTCTTTGACGGAGTTCCGGTGCTGGACTGGTTTGCCGAGTACCAAATTCCCTATGAGGATGAGCTGCTGATCCAGCGGGAGATTTTCCTGGACGGAAGGAATCTCTGCCGGGTCAACGGCCGGGGCGTCACGGTGGGACAGCTCCGTGTTCTGGGTCGGCAGCTCATCTCCATCCATGGTCAGCATGATTCGCAGCAGCTCTTCGACGAGCAGACCCACCTGGGCCTGCTGGACGCCTTTGCGGCGGATGAGGAGCTGCTGGCTCGCTATGCCGCCGCCTGGGAGCGGGTCAAGACCTGCAAGGCGGCGCTGGACCGGCTGTCCATGGACGAGAGCGAGAAGGCCCGGCGCCAAGAAATGCTGCAATTCCAGATCAAAGAGCTGGAAAAGGCGAATTTGCAGCCTGGCGAGGATGAGGCCTTGGAGCAGCGGCAGAGGCTGCTGATGAACGGCGAGAAGCTGTCCGCCGCCGTTCAGGACGCGATCACGTCTCTGGACGGAGACGAGGACAGTCAGGGTGCTGCCGAGCTGCTGGACGGAGCGCTTGCCCGTCTGGCAGGTGTTTTGCGCTTTGACGAAGGGCTCTCCGGACCCCATGACAGGCTCCGGGAGCTGAGCTTCGCCCTTTCCGATCTGGGAGAGGAGCTTCGGGATTACCGGGACAGCCTGGGCTATTCCGAGGAGGAGATCGATGAGATCGGCGCCCGGCTGGACCTGATCCACAAATTAAAACGAAAATACGGCTCCAACTGTGCCGAAATGCTGGACTACCTGGCAGGAGCGAAGGCGGAGCTGGATGATATTATCTTCGCGGAAGAGAAGATCAAGCAGGCCGAGAAGGCCCATGCCGCCGCGGTTGCCGACGCCCGGGAAATTGCCCTCCGGCTCCGTCAGGTTCGGCAGGACGCAGCCGCAGAGCTGGAACGGCGGGTCTGTTTGGAGCTTGCCGAATTAAATATGCCGAAGGTCCAGTTCCTCTGCGAGTTTTCCGAGGTTTCCCTGGGAGCGGAGGGGCTGGATGGTCTGCGCTTTTTGATGAGCGCCAACCTGGGCGAGGCGGTGAAGCCCCTTTCCAAGGTGGCCTCCGGCGGCGAGCTGGCCCGGATCATGCTGGCCATGAAGAACGTGATGGCTGCCCATGACCAGGTGGGCACGATGATCTTCGACGAGGTGGATGCCGGCGTCTCCGGCCGGGCCGCCCAAAAGGTGGCGGAGAAGCTCCGCAAGGTGGCGGAAGGCCGCCAGGTGCTCTGCGTCACCCATCTGCCCCAGATTGCCGCCCTGGCGGAGCACCATTTGCTGATCGAAAAAACCGAGCGGCAGGGGAGGACCTATACGGAGGTCACCCTTCTGGATCGCACCGGCCGCATCCGGGAGCTAGCCCGGATGATCGGCGGCGCGGAAATCACACCGACAACCCTGAAAAGCGCGGAAGAAATGCTTAGTTAATCGCATTTTATACTGGAATAATTCAATCCGAGGAGAATACAATGGGAATCTACGAAGAACTTGTCGCCCGGGGACTGATTGCCCAGGTGACCAACGAGCCCGAGATCCGGGACATGATCAACGCCGGCAAGGCCACCTTCTACATTGGCTTTGACTGCACCGCCGACAGCCTCACCGCCGGACATTTTATGGCCCTGACCCTGATGAAGCGGCTGCAGATGGCGGGCAACAGGCCTATCGCCCTGATTGGCGGCGGCACCACCATGATCGGCGACCCCTCCGGCCGTACCGACATGCGGAAAATGCTGACCAAGGAGGACATCGACCACAACGCCGAGTGTTTCAAAAAGCAGATGTCCCGTTTCATCGAGTTCGGCGAAGGCAAGGCCCAGATGGTCAACAATGCCGAGTGGCTGCTGAACCTGAATTACGTGGAGCTGCTCCGGGAGGTAGGCGCCTGCTTCTCCGTCAACAATATGCTGCGGGCCGAGTGCTACAAGCAGCGGATGGAGAAGGGCCTGTCTTTCCTGGAATTCAACTATATGATCATGCAGTCCTATGACTTCTACTATCTCTTCCGCCACTACGGCTGCAACATGCAGTTCGGCGGCGACGACCAGTGGTCCAATATGCTGGGCGGCACGGAGCTGATCCGCCGCAAGCTGGGCAAGGACGCCCACTGCATGACCATCACCCTGCTGACGGATTCCCAGGGCAAGAAGATGGGCAAAACCGCCGGCAACGCGGTCTGGCTGGACCCCAACAAGACCAGCCCCTTTGAGTTCTACCAGTACTGGCGCAACGTGGGCGACGCGGACGTGCTCAAGTGCATCCGCATGCTGACCTTCCTGCCCCTGGAGCAGATCAATGAAATGGACGGCTGGGAGGGGGAACACCTCAACAAGGCCAAGGAGATTCTGGCCTTTGAGCTGACCAAGATGGTCCACGGCGAGGCAGAGGCGGAGAAGGCTCAGAACGCTGCCCGGGCGCTTTTTGCCGGCGGCGTGTCCGACGAGAACATGCCCACCACCGAGCTGTCCGAGGCCGATTTTACCGACGGCAAAATCGACGTGATCACCGTCCTGACGGCCTGCAAGCTGGCTGTATCCCGTTCCGACGCCCGCAAGCTGATCCAGGGCGGCGGCATCACGGTAAACGAGGAAAAGGTTACTGCCTTTGACCTGAGCTTCACCGCCGACCAGCTTCGGGACGGTCTGCACATCCGCAAGGGAAAGAAGGTCCATCATAAGGCGATTCTGAAAGCCTGAACGGACCCCGATGATAGAAAATAAAAAGTCGAGGAGGCAAACGCCATGCCCGAACCAACCACCCAATTCCGCGCGGCCCTGCACGGATACAACCGAGAGGACGTGGTCGATTATATCGACCGGATGACCAAGGAGCACGATGACACCGTACAGCGTCTGCAAAAGGCGAACGCCAAGCTCCGGGACGAACTGGCGGAGGCGAATGAGGCGCTTGCCGCGGCAAAGGAGAACACCGAGTCGGAAAAGGCACTTTCCGACGCCCAGACCCTGATCGCGGATCTTCGCAGTCTCAATGAGGAGCAGGAGGATCGGATCCAAGGCCTGGAGGAAGAGCTTGCCCAGGCCCGGGCCGAGCGGGAAGCCGAGACGGTTCCCATGACCATGGATCAAGAGGAGGCATTAGAGCGTCTGCAAAAGGACAATGAACGGCTTCAGACGGAGCTTTCAGAGGTGAAGGAAGCCCTTGCCGCCGCCAAGGAAAACCCCGAAGCGGAAAAGGCCCTTACGGACGCCTGGGGCCAATACGCGGAGCTCCGGAATCGCAATCAGGAGCTGGAGAATCAGAACCATGGCCTGGAGGAAGAGCTGAATCGGGTTCGCGGGACGATTGAGGCGGAGACTGCCTCCATGACGCAGGCCAATGAGGAAGCCGTGGAGCGTCTGCAAAGCGTCGAGGCAGAGCTCCGGGAAGAGCTGACGGCGGCGAAGGAGGCCAATGCCGCCCTGCAGGACGAGCTGGCCGCTGCCAATGAGTCCTATGGCCTGCTGCAGCAGGAGTTTGCGGCTGCCAACGCTGCCCTTGCCGCCGCCGAGGCGAACACCGCGCGAGAGAACTCCGAGGCCGAAAATGCCCTCTCCGACGCCCAGACCAGGATCGAGACGCTCTGCGGTCGCAACGGGGAGCTGGAAAGCCGGATCCAAAGCCTGGAGGAAGAGCTGGCCCAGACCCGCGACGAGCTGGAGAACCGGCCGATCCCGCCTGTGGCGGAGGCGGTTCCTGTTCCGGCGGAGCCTGGCAGAAACTATGAGGAGCTGGAGCTGGCGGCCTATCGCCGCGCGGAGATGACGGAGCGCCTGGCCCGGGAGCGGGCGGAGGGCGTATATCGTCAGGTGCAGTCCGTTTTCGGAGACGCCAACGGCAAGCTGGACGAGCGCCGTGCTGAGCTGGAACAGATTTCCCAGGCGCTTGCTTCCAACGTGAACGAAATGCTGGCCGCACTGACCAATCTCAACAGCACCTACCGGCAGACGGAAGCGTCCTTCTTCGAGATCGGCGCAAAGGACCGGCAGCTTTTGGAGGAGAACAACTGAATCGGGACGCGAAACCCTGACCCTGTCCTGTGATTTCTGCGAAAAAGCGGTCTGCGATCCGGCTGATCCGGAGACAATCCGGGACGTTATACAGGCTATGTAGCCGGAAACCGGCGGCAAGCTGTAAAACAGAATGACGAACAAGAGGCGCCCCGCCGGGGCGCCTCTTGTCCGTTTACTCGGACGTTGCAATCATTTCATGAAGCTGTGCCAGCGCTTCGGAGAGGCTGCCCAGCCGTTCGATCAGTCCGCAGTCCACCGCCTGCTTGCCGTAGAGAACGGTGCCCACGTCGGTGGCCAGCTCGCCGGTGGCCATCATAAACTCGGTAAAGCGCTTCTTGGAAATGTGAGAATTGGCCGCCACAAAATCCACGATCTGACTCTGAATGCGGTTGAAATACTGAAAAGTCGCCGGAGCGCCTACCACGGTTCCGTTCATGCGGACGGGGTGGATGGTCATGCCTGCCGTCGGCGCGATCATGCAGCATTGAGCGGCTACTGCCAGGGGAACGCCGATGGAGTGCCCGCCCCCCAGCACCAGGGAGACGGAGGGGGTCTTCATGCCGGAGATCAGCTCCGCGATGGCGAGCCCCGCTTCGATGTCGCCGCCCACGGTGTTCAGCAGCAGCAGGAGCCCGTCCACCTGCTCGCTTTCCTCGATCTGGGCCAGCAGGGGCATTAAGTGCTCGTATTTGGTGGTTTTTACGCTTTCCGGCAAAACCTGGTGCCCCTCGATCTGCCCGATGATGGTGAGAATATAGATGTTTCCGTATTTCGTGCGAACCAGCCCGGAGCCCAGCTCCAGCGCCTGATCCAACCCCTGTTCCGAAACCGGCCCTTGTGCCTGATTATTTGTTTCCTGTTCCATAGAATCAGCTCCCGTATTGGTTTTCTATAGCTTTTCCGAAACGCGGGATTTTATTCCGCAAACCGCTCGGAAAAAGCGCCGCTGCGCGCCCGGCGTCCGCCGCGGCCCATCCTGGAACAGGGAACTTGGGACAAAGAACAACGGAACAAGCTTTTTCATACTTATATTGACGCTGAAATAAGTTTAGACCTATTTTCTGGTTCCTTTGTTCTGCATATTGTGAATCCACAGGGAAAAAAGGCTTTGCGTACAGAACAAGCGTGGAACAAAGTCCGGAACAAGCGGAATAAAGTCCGTATTTCCCGACCTTCTCCGCCAGCGCCAGCTTCTTCTCCCGGGCCATCGCCTCGAATTCCTCGCCGCTGTCATTCTGAGCGGAGCGCGGCGAAGTCGAAGAATCCGTCTTCTCGTCCTCCTGCGCCTTCCCGATCCAATCAATCTCCCCGTCGTCCTCCGCCGGCGAGAACCGAATATCCCGGTTTTTCCATTCCTCCGACCCGACCCGATCCGCGCGGAACCGCTCCGAAAGCGGAATCACGTTCCCCTGTTCGTCGTAGGTAACGGGCTCCGCGCTCTTGACCTGCTCCGGGTCAAAAACGATGTACGTTTCCACCTTCGGCCCACCGTAAACCTTACCGTCGTATTTCAGGTGGATTCCGTCATATTTGGATTCTTTCATGTAGGCGGTGACCAGATTCTTCATCTGCCGGCGTAGAGGCTGCAAGGCCTTGTTCCACTCTTCCAAAAATTCGTCCTGGCGCTTGTCCAGCGCATCGAGTGCGCTCTGGTCGTCGCTGTCGTAGGTTTCTTCATACAGCTTGAACCACTCAGCGTCAAGCTCGTCGTACTGCCGTTTCAGCTCATCGTCCTTTTCCTGCAGCTGTGCTGCAAGCTCTGCATAGCCTGGAACATTTTTCTTCCAGTAATCCCGAATGGCCGCCCGATCCGCAAACTCCAGCATATTGTCAGCCTTGAAGTAAAGCGGCATTTGCTTCTTTCCGCTGGTAAGCCCGATATCCTCGTCAGTCGGCTTGATGAAAATACCCGTTGGGGTTTCATCGTCAAACTGTCCTGCGACCTCGTTCTTCGTGCTGAAAGAGGTAAAGTCCGCGCCGGTCTGATGGAAGCCCTTGTGGGTGTACCCGGCCTCCTTCGCCGCCTCGTCCACCATCCATTTGGCCTCGTCCTTCCGGCCTTCCTTCACTGCCTGCAAATACACTCGGTCTTTTCCGCTCATATCTTCGTCGCGGTTCCCGATCCAATCAATCTCGTCAGTTGGCCTTCCTTCCGGCTTCGGGATATATTTTACTGCGTCCCCCTTGACAAGATCAAGCAGGTCTGCTATATTGATAGTAGGAGATGCTGAAGGGTCGTTGATCGCCACTTCTGTGGTAGATGCGGCTGAACTGGAAGCTTCTTCTTTTTCTATTTTCTCAACAACAAGGAAGTTTCCATCGTAGGCTTTGGCGTACTGTTCAGCTTTCCCGTTGTTATCAAAGTATTCTTTTATGCTCTTCGGTAAAGCTTCTGCGTTAGAATTATATTCTTTGACTTTTATCTTTACCGGTCGCACAGGTCCGCCGTTATCTCTTGCGGCAGCAAACAGCGTATAGACTCCAGATGTGGCCTTGTGTTCATGCTTATCTGGCTCAGCATGTGTCAATACTGCGGAAGCAATCAACTCCTTTATCTTTTTGGCGACTCCAAGCTGCGCTGATCCTTTGTTGGAGTATATGTGCGTTAGCGTTGCCGGAACAACAAAGCAAAGCTGATTCGTATCTCTGTTCAAAACTGGTTCTTTGAAAAACTCACTTTCTTCTGCTAAAGTTTTGAACTCATTTCTTTGCTCTGAAAACCGTTTTCCTTTTTCTGCTGGTGGAAGATTCACAACTTCTACTGGCTCTTTTTGAATCAGCTCTTCGTAGGTTGGAATATGTGCATCCGCAAAGCTAAACCTCTGCCCCGGCCCGTTCCGTCTCTCGATCCCCGCCCGGTTCTGCCGGGCGTTTTCAATATCCCCGGCAAAACGCTGGGCGGTACCGGCCACGGCCTCGCGGGCTCTGGCCGCCTCGTTGCCGCCCCGGTTCATGCCGGAATACTGATCCGCCAGGATCTCTTCCAGGTAGAGCCGCACAGAGTCCTCGCTGTCGCCGTAGATGCCGTCCGTGGCCACCACGTAGGCGTCCACCATCCGGCTGATCTCCTCCTCAGAGTATTGCTCGTAGAGCTCGTACACCATGTCCGGCAGCCCCCTGTTCGGGGCCGCAAAGGTGTGGAACATCAAAAAAAGGGTGGAAATTCGGTCAACACTGTGCTATAATAATCCAGATGTGGCGACGATTCGCCCAATGGAGGAACTATGACCATTCTTGCCGCTGTTTTGCTGGCTCTGGCTGCCGGAATCACGGAGATTCTGCCGGTATCCGGCTCCGGCCATCTCTATCTGCTTGCCAAGCTTTTGGGCGTCCAGGCAGCCGGAACCGAGTTCCGCTCCTTCCGGGCTATGCTTCTGCTTGGCGTCGGCTTTGCCGGGCTGCTTTTCTATCACACGCAGCTCAGCGATATGCTGCGGGAGAATCTGGTGTTGCTGGGACTGCTTCGCCCCAGCAATCGGGACCGGGGAATCCCTTTTGGCAGAAGACTGGGCCAGTTGATTGCTCTGGCGGTCCTGCCTATGATACCGGCTCTGCTCCTCAACGGCCTCCGGGGCAGGATTGAGAACGGCGATTATACGCTGATCTACGTGAGCGTTTTGCTCTACATCTCCGGTACGGTACTGTTTCTGACCGCCCGATCTGCCCGGGAGAAACGAACCATCCATCAGATGACCCTTCACGACGCGGTTCTGACCGGCGTGGCGCAGACAGTCACGGTGCTGCCGGGCCTTTCCCGCTCCGGCCTGACCTCGTCTCTGCTGCTGCATCGGGGCATGAACGGCCCCGCGGCGGCTGAGTTTACGGGCCTGCTGGGCGTGCCGGTTTTCCTGGCCTCCGGAATTGTCCAGCTGATATCCGCCGGCGGCGGAGAGGGAAGCTTTGCGTCTGTGCCGTTCCTGATTCTGGGCTTTGCCGTTTCGGCGCTGGCAGGCTTTTTTACCCTCCGTTTCTTTACGGATTTCATGTCCCACCGCCGCCCGGTTATCTTCGCCTACTGGTCCTGGGGCGCCGGAATTCTGTCTCTGATTCTGTTCTTGATTTCCGCTTGATCGGGCGCTCCGATCCTTTCAACGATTCCAACACAGGAGTTCATCGCATTATGGCTACTACCAAAAAGAAAACCAAACGCGGCGGGACCTCCCGCGGCAGCGCAAAACGCTCTGCGCCGAAGCAGCAGCGGCGGGATCCCGGGATTACCGCGGAGTTCCGCAAGGAGATATGGGGCGGCGTCTGCGCCATTCTGGCCCTGCTGATCCTGCTCAGCGGCCTGGACAAGGAAAGTGCCCTGGCCAGGTTCTTCATGGGTATGGTTGGCCGCGTGGGCCTGATCGTTTTGCCCATCGGATTGGTTTTGTGCGCCATCGCCCTGTTTTTCCACGGGGGAAAGCCCGTTACCATGCGAATCCTCTGTTCTCTGAGCTTTGCCCTGCTGGTCTCCGCCGTGGCCCATTTGGCCCTCGACGCCTCCGAGGCGAAGTGGGGCGGGGAAATGCTCGGCGTCCTTTACAAAGAGGGAGCGGAGCACCTGTCCGGCGGCCTGCTGGGCGGTTTGCTTGCCATGCTCTTCTGCCTGCCCGGCGGTACTGCCGTGGGCTGGGCGATCTGCATTCTGCTTTTGATGGTCACGCTGCCCGCTTCCTTGAATCTGACGCTGACGGGACTGCTTCGGGCCGTCAACGACCACCGGGACGAGCTGCACCGGAAGGACCGGCCCCAGCGGAAGGAGCCCGCTGAGGTCCTGGTGGAACGGGCCATTCAGCACCGGGAGATTCGGGACGAGCGCAGACAAGAGCGGGAGCTCCGCCGTCAGCAGCGCAGCCGCTTTGACTACGATCTGCCCGTGGACGACCCGGATCAGGCCCGAAAAGGGGAGACCGGCAAGCAGGAGAATCCGGTGCCGGTTCAGCTTCCGCTGGAGCCTGTGACGCCGCGTCCTGCCCAGCGGCCCCGCCGCATTGACATTGACCTGCCCGTAGACGATCCCGTTCGGGTTTCCCAGGAGAAGCCGGCCCCGGAAGCCGCAGTGATTCCCGATCCCGAGCCGATTTTCCCCCCCAAGCCCGCAGCCTCCGCGTCGGTCCCCGAAGCGTCGTCTGTCAAGACGCCGCCCTCTGAGAAGGTCAAGGCCTCCGAGGCCAGAATGGCCGCCGCCGAGATCGGCATGGAGATTGAAAACGCCAACGCCTATACGCAGGAGCAGGAGAAGCCTGCCTACGTTTATCCGCCCATCGATCTGCTGGACACCGTTGCCCATGACAGCGTGGACGCCAGCGCGGAGATGCGGGAGAATACCAGACGCCTCCAGGAAAAGCTGGCCTGCTTTAACGTGGACGCCCAGATCGTCAACGTCACCCGGGGCCCCAACGTCACCATGTATGAGCTGCAATTGGCCCAGGGCGTTCGCCTGAACAAGCTTACCGGCCTGGCGGACGATATCGCCCTGGAGCTGGGCGCCTCCGGCGTCCGAATCTCCGCCATCCCCGACAAAAACTCCATGGTGGGCATTGAGGTGCCCAACAAGCAGGGGAGCACCGTCTCCATCCGGGAGGTCATCGATTCCAAGGAATTCAAGGGCGCCAAGTCCAAGATTTCCTTTGCCGTGGGCAAAGATATCAACGGCAGTTGCGTGGTGGGGGACATCGCCAAGATGCCTCACGTGCTGATTGCCGGCACCACCGGCTCCGGCAAATCCGTCTGCACCAACAGCATCCTGATTTCCCTGCTCTACAAGGCCACTCCCGAAGAGGTGAAGCTTATCGTGGTGGACCCGAAGATGGTGGAATTCGGCATATACAACGGCATTCCCCATCTGCTGATCCCCGTGGTTACCGACGCCAAGAAGGCCGCGGGCGCCCTGCAGTGGGCGGTCACCGAAATGATGCGCCGCTATCGCTCCCTGTCGGAGGCGGGCGTGCGGGATATTGAATCCTACAACAAACTGGCTGCTGAGGACGAGGCCCTGGAGGCCATCCCCAAACTGGTGGTGGTCATCGACGAGCTGGCCGATCTGATGCTGGTGGCCGGGAAAGAAGTGGAAGAGGCCATTTGCCGCATCGCCCAGATGGGCCGTGCCGCCGGTGTTCACCTGGTAATTGCCACCCAGCGTCCCTCTGCGGACGTAATCACCGGCCTCATGAAGGCCAACATCCCCTCCAGAATTGCGCTGGTCGTCTCCAGCGCAATGGAATCCCGGATCATTCTGGACGCCATGGGCGCCGAGAAGCTCATCGGCCGGGGCGATATGCTCTATGCCCCCCTGGGCAAGGGCAAGAAGCGAGTCCAGGGCTGCTACATTGACGAGACTGAGGTTCAGCGGGTTATTGACTTTGTCAAGGCCAACGGCAGCGCGGACTATAACGACGAGGTCCAGCAGGAAATCGAGCAGCGTGCGTCCCAATCCGGCAAGGGCAATCCCGCCAGCGCCAGCGCCACGCCCTCCAACCCCAGCGGCGCAGCTGCGGAAGAGGAATCTGGCGACGAGCTGCTGCCCGCCGCCGTGGAGGTCATTCTGGAGACCGGCCTTTGCTCCGTTTCCCTGCTCCAGCGCCGCCTGAAGCTGGGCTACGCCCGGGCCGCCAGGATCGTGGACGAGATGGAAGAGAGGGGGATCGTCGGCCCCTTCGAGGGCTCCAAGCCCCGTCAGCTCCTGATCACCAAGGAGCAGTGGGCCGCCATGCAAAACGGCGTACCCATGGACCTGGAGGGACCCGCCGCGGAAGCGGACGAGCCTGTGGAGGAACTGTTGGAGCCCTGACGCCTTTGCCATGGAGAAGCGAATATGAACTATGTGATTTCGGACGTTCACGGCTGCTATGAGCTCTTTCTGCGGATTCTGGACAAGATCCGGTTTTCGGACGGGGATACCCTCTATCTGCTGGGGGACGCCGCCGACCGGGGCCCGGATGGAATCTCGCTGCTGCTTGACGTAATGCACCGGAAAAACGTGGTCCCGTTTCTGGGCAACCACGAGGACATGTTTCGCCGGGTGATCCGGAATCATGAAAACAGGCTGTCCCTGGACGAACGGCCCGACGCCAGAAGGACCTTTATCAATTGGACGGAGCGCAACGGCGGGGAAGTGACCTGGAGGGCTTACCTGGCCCTGCCGGAGGATAAACAGAAGTCCATTCGGGAGTACTTGATGGGTCTGCGGCACTTTTTGGACCTGACGGTGAATCGCAGACGTTTTCTGCTGGTCCATGCCGGGGTGGGGGAATACGCCAGGGACAAGCGGCCCGAGGACTGCGACCTGATGGATCTGATCTGGACCCGGATGGACTATTCCAAGGTCTATTATGAGGACAGGTATCTGGTTACCGGCCACACGCCCACGGCTCTGATCGACCCGGACTGCTCCGGAAAAATCTTCCGGCGGAACAACCATATCGTCGTGGACTGCGGCGCGGTCTATCTGGGGACGCTGGGCTGTCTCTGCCTGGACACCATGGAGGAGATCTACGTGAACTGACTGGCTGTTCATTTCAGAAAAGGGAAGATTTCTATAAAAATATATTGACAAATCCGGATAATGTGCTATAATATCTCCGTTGCCTGCGGGTGTAGCTCATCCGGTAGAGCGCCACCTTGCCAAGGTGGAGGTAGCGAGTTCGAGCCTCGTCACCCGCTCCAAAAAACCTCTCTTGCCAGTCCGGCGAGAGAGGTTTTCTCATGTGACGGAAAAGGCCGGTGCTGCGTTTGCAGCACCGGCCGAAATTGTTCAATAGGGGAATTAGCCCTTGTAGGCAATGACCTCAACCTCAACCAGTGCCCCCTTGGGGAGCTCCTTGACTGCCACGCAGGAGCGGGCGGGCTTTGAGGTAAAGTATTCGCCGTAGACTGCGTTGAAGGCGGCAAAATTGGCCATATCGGAGAGAAAGCAGGTGGTCTTGACCACGTTTTCCTGGGTTAGGCCGGCCTCAGAGAGAACGGCCTCGATGTTCTTCATAATCTGGTCGGCCTGAACGGCAATCTTTGCGGGCGCCAGCTCACCGGTGGCGGGAATGATGGGCATCATACCGGAGAGATACAGAAAATCGCCCGCCCAGACAGCCTGGGAGTATGGGCCGATGGCCGCGGGGGCCTTGGGAGTGGAGATACGATTCAGCATGGAAAAACTCCTTTCATTATCCGGGTTTTGTACAATCATTATAACAGATGGAGCCGGAATTTCAAGTACGATTTACGTTTTTCATAAATGATTCGTGATGTGTGGCTTTTCCGGAAAAAAAGATAGCATTCCCTGTTAAGTTGTGATATAATACCCAAAAGCAAGAATTTTGAACAAAATACGACTCGGTTGAACAGACCGAAAAGGAGGTCCCTATGGAACCGATTAAGAGAAATATTCTGCTGAATCCCGGCCCCTCCACCACCACGGACAGCGTCAAATACGCCCAGGTCGTGCCGGATATTTGTCCCAGGGAAAAGGAATTTGGCGGGCTGATGAAAGGCCTGCGGGAGGACTTAGTCAAAATCGTACACGGCGATCTGGAGAAATACACCAGCGTCCTGTTCTGTGGTTCCGGCACCATCAATATCGACGTGGTGCTGAACAGCCTGCTTCCGGAAGGGAAGAAGGTGCTCGTTGTGAACAACGGCGCTTACAGCTCCCGGGCCGTGGAGATCTGCCAGTATTACGGTCTGCCGCATATTGATTTGCGGTTCCCGGTGGATCAGCGTCCCGATTTGGCGGTCGTGGAGGAAACTCTGCGGGCAAATCCTGACGTCGCCTTGGTTCATACCACCCACAACGAGACCGGGACGGGCATTCTGAATCCCATTCGGGAGATCGGCGCGCTGGCCCATCAGTACGGCGCGATCTTTACGGTGGACACCACCAGCTCTTACGCCATGCGGCCTATCAATCTGGAGAAGGACAACATCGACTTCTGCATGGCCAGCGCGCAGAAGGGCCTGATGGCCTTTACCGGCCTGAGCTTTGTGGTGGGCATCCGAAGCGTCATCGAGAAGAGCAAGGACTATCCGAAACGGTCCTACTACTGCAACTTGTACATGCAGTACGACTATTTTGAGCGGACCGGGGAGATGCATTTCACGCCTCCCGTGCAGACCATCTACGCCACGATCCAGGCCTTGAAAGAGTACTGGGCGGAGGGCGAGGAGGCCAAGTGGGCCCGCCATACCAGAGTCTTCAACGCCATCAACGCAGGGCTGGACGAGCTGGGCTTCCGGCAGGTGATCAAACCCGAGTGGAGGACCGGTCTGGTTTCCTCCGCCATCTATCCGGACGATCCCAACTGGTCCTTTGAAGCGGTCCATGATTACTGCTACGCCCGGGGGTTCACCATCTATCCGGGCAAAATCAGCACCACCAACACCTTCCGCCTCTGCGCCCTTGGCGCTATCGACGAGGCTGACGTCAAGGACTTCTTCGTGGTGTTCAAGGAAGCACTTGCCGCCTCCGGCGTTCACACGCCGGTCAGATACAAAGATTGAAGGAGACTGCGTAAATGAAAACTGTCTACACCTGCTTCTGCACGGACGTGGTCCATGAGGGGCATTTGAATATTATCCGGGAAGCCCGGAAGAGAGGAAAGGTTATCGTCGGCGCCCTCTCCGACAAAGCGTTGATTCGGTTCAACAAGTTTCCTACCATCAGTCAGGAGGAACGGGTGCGGCTTTATCGGAGCATGGAAGGCGTGGAGGAGGTCGTCATCCAGGACGACGCCATGTACGACGACGTGATTACGCTGATCCATCCGGACTATGTGCTCCACGGCGACAACTGGAAGGAGGGCCCTGAATCCGCAATTCGCGATCACGTCTTGGAGCTGCTGGGGCAGTATGGCGGCGAGCTTGTGGATATTCCCTACACCTACAATGAAAAGGTGAAGAAGATCGACCTCCAGCTGCGGGAGAAGCTGGCCATGCCGGAATATAGAAGAAAACGGCTGCGTCAGCTTCTTCAAATGACGCCCGTGGTGAAGGTGATGGAGGCCCACAGCGGCCTGACCGGCCTGATCGTGGAAAAGACCGTGGTGGAGCACGAGGGCAGGCTGGATCAGTTTGACGCCATGTGGGTTTCTTCCCTCTGCGACAGCACGGCAAAGGGAAAGCCGGATATTGAGCTGGTGGATATGACCAGCCGCTTCCGCACCATCGACGATATCATGGAGGTCACCACCAAGCCGATTATTTTTGACGGAGACACCGGCGGCCTGACGGAGCATTTCGTGTACACAGTCCGCAGTCTGGAGCGGATGGGCGTGAGCGCCGTGATCATCGAGGATAAAAAGGGCCTCAAGAAAAACAGCCTGTTTGGGACGGAGGTTCAGCAGACCCAGGCTTCTATTGAGGAGTTCAGCGCGAAGATTGCAGCGGGCAAGCAGGCCCAGCTCACCGACGACTTCATGATCATTGCCCGGATCGAGAGTCTGATCCTGGAGAAGGGCATGGAGGACGCTCTGGAGCGTGCCCGGGCCTTTGTGAAGGCCGGCGCGGACGGTATTATGATTCACAGCCGCAAAAAGGACCCGGCGGAGATCGTGAAGTTTTGCGATAAATTCCGGGGTGAAGACAAGACTACCCCCATCGTGGTGGTTCCCTCCAGCTTCAACGTGATAACGGAGGAAGAACTGGCCGCGCACGGCGTGAACATCGTCATCTACGCGAACCAGCTGACCAGATCCGCGTTCCCCGCCATGCAGCAGACGGCGGAGGACATTCTCCGCTATCATCGGGCTAAGGAAGTGGATGACCGCCTGATGCCCATCAAGCAGATCATTACCCTGATAGACGAATTGTAAGAGGATGAAAAATGAAGGTTGAAAAGCTTGTAGAGATCATTGGGGCTGATTTTTATACCGGGGTGCCGGACAGCCAACTCAAGGCCCTGTGCAATTATTTGATGGACCGTTACGGGATTGACCCGAAGCACCATGTCATCGCGGCGAACGAGGGAAACTGCGCGGCGCTTGCGGCTGGTTATCATCTGGCAACCGGCAAGGTCCCTGTGGTCTATATGCAAAACTCCGGCGAGGGCAACATCATTAACCCCGCGGCCAGCCTGTTGAACGATAAGGTGTACGCCATTCCGGAAATATTTATCATTGGCTGGCGGGGGGAACCGGGCATTCACGACGAGCCCCAGCACATCTATCAGGGGGAAGTGACCCTGAAGCTGCTGGAGGATATGGGAATTGCCTCCTTTGTGATCGGAAAAGAGACCACGGAGGAGGAGCTGAGATCCAAAATGGAGGAATTTCGTATAATTCTTGCCAAAGGCAAGGACGTGGCCTTTGTGGTCCGTAAGGGTGCCCTGACCGACGCCCCGCAGCTGAGCTACCGGAATGACAACACCATGGTTCGGGAAGAGATCATCCGCCATATTGTTCAGGCAAGCGGAGAGGATCCCATTGTCTCTACAACGGGAAAAGCAAGCCGGGAGCTGTTCGAGATCCGGGTCGCCAACGGGCAGAGTCATCAGTTCGACTTCCTTACCGTGGGCTCCATGGGGCACAGCTCCTCCATCGCGCTGGGGGTGGCCGTCCAAAAGCCGAATCAGCGGATCTGGTGCATCGACGGAGACGGCGCAGTGTTGATGCACATGGGCTCCATGGCTGTGATCGGCGCCAACAAACCGGCCAATCTCATTCACGTTGTGATCAACAACGGCGCGCATGAGACTGTCGGCGGTATGCCTACCGTGGCGGGCGAAATTGACCTGGTTTCCATTGCCAAGGCCTGCGGGTATCCCAACGCGGTTTGCGTGGACAATTTTTTCGATTTGGACACAGAACTTGCGGCGGCAAAAGACAGGAGGGAATTGAGTCTGATCGAAGTCAAGTGCTCCATCGGCGCCAGAGAGGATCTGGGCCGCCCAACCACGACCGCGTTAGAAAACAAACAACGATTTATGAATTTTCTTTCATTGCATTAATTGGTCGTAATCCCTGCTGCTTCCAGTGAAAACGAGAGGCTTCTCCGTATTTCTCCAGGAATTTGTCAAAAACACATGAAAAAACATGCACAATTGTGAAAATACAAGAAAGAGATTGATTTTTGCCATTCTGATTGATATAATTAGAATAATTAATCAATTCCATGGAAGAGGTTATGGATATGGACAGAGCGGAATTCAGTGCACGCCTCGATCAGACCATGCGGGATCTTCGGAATGATTATCCGCGTCTTGAACGAGAACTGAAGAAATATATGAAGGAAGCTGAGCGGGAAGGTGACGCCTTCCTGGTCGGCAAAATCAGCCTGTACCTTTCCATGTGCTACTTCGAGCTGGGAGACCGCGTCGGGATCCTTCCCCACGCCTTCAAAGCGGTGGGAATTTTTGAGAACACAGAAGAGTATTCCTTGCTTGCCCGCAGTTATAACCTTCTCGGCATTGCGCATTTGGCCCAGGGAAATCTGCAGCTTTCCCTGGATATGTTCAACAAGTCTCTCAAAACGATCCGCGGACGGAAAAAAGTCGATCTTCGAAAAGAAGTTGTATACAATAACATCGCCGAAAGTTATTATCAAATGGGCGAGTACCAGAAGAGTATTCAGCTCATGAGAGGTTGCCTGGCGACTTGCAGAAGGCTTACCCCCAATAACCATATTTCTATTTCTATTTACGGGCTCAATCTGTCCGACTGCTATGAAATTCTCGGGGATTTTAATAAATCCTGGGAGATTCTTGACGGCATCGACGGAAATATCAAGAGCCTTGGGCAGAACATTCTTGTCTGTGGCTATTACGCCCGTCGGGCCTGCGTCTCCTACTGCCGCGAAGATCTGGAAAACGGCGCGAAGTACGCGGATTTAGCCCTGGAGGAAGTTCGGTCCAACCACGATTCCTTTGAGTTCCACCGTGATTTTGAGAAAATCGCTACGATGGAAGTTAAGTTCGGCGATATGAAACGCGCCCAGTGCTTTGCGGATATACTCTCGGAATACGCAGACACCAACGGTCATACCATTGATAAAATCGTTTCCAGGCGTGTTCAGGCCAATATCTGCGACTGCAGCGGTGACCGGGACCGCGCCCTTGCGCTCTACAAGGAGCTCAGCGCGCTCTATGAGAAGCGTACGCTGGAAGAGAACGCGATGCAGTATGAGAGTCAGAAAAACGCCGAGGCCGCGACCAGAGAGATTGCCAAGCTGATGAAGCGAGTCCGCCTCAGTGAGGAGCGGGCGGAACGGGATCCGCTGACCGGCTTGATGAACCGTTCCGCGCTGGTCACCATCACAAACGAATTTATCCAAAACGCCAAGGAAAAGGGAAGAAAACTCGGCGGGATTTTCATGGATATCGACTATTTCAAGGAGTATAACGATACCTACGGCCACGCGGCGGGCGATGATGCAATCAGGTTTATCGCAAACGTGTGTCTGAGCGAGGAGACCTCGACGATACGTTTCTTCCGCTATGGCGGGGATGAGTATTTTGGTATCGTTCTCGGTCACACAGACAAAAAGCTGGAGAGCCTTGCGCTCCGGATTTCGGAACGGATCCGTTCTTCCAGCTTTGAGCATATCAAAAATCCCAACGGGAATAAGCTGACGGTGTCCATTGGCATTGTGAATATCAACATGAAGGAATCCGAGAGTACGATCCTGGATATTATTAAGCATGCCGACAAGGCGCTCTATCGCGCAAAGGATCACGGAAAAAGCACCGTATTCGCGTTCCGTGCAATGACGAACGGAGAGCACGAATATCGGGAGATTACCGCGAAATAGCGGGTGCGCATAATTCAAGAAACAGAGTAAGCGTTGCGTGAAAGAGGCGACTATGAATAAATCGACATTGAGAGACCGATTTAATCAGGTCATAAAGGAATTCAAGCAGGATGGTTCCCGGCTGGTAAAGGAACTGAGAAAGCTGCTGAAGGAAGCGGAGAATGCCGAGGATGTATATATCGTCGGCAGGCTAAATTTGCAGCTTTCCATTGCCTATTTCGACCTGGGCATCCGGAACAGAATTCTTCCCCATGCTGTCAAAGCGGTGGACATTTTCGAAAAAATGGATGACCGCACCATGCTTGCCCGCAGCTACAATCTTCTGGGTATTGCCTATTTGGCCCAGGAGAACTATCAGCGCGCCATAGATTCCTATAACCGGGCGCTGGCGACCATCAAAGGCCAGAAGAAGCCCGGGATACGAAGAGATGTCATGCTCAACAACATCGCCGAATGCTATTATCTGATGGGCGAGTACCAGAAGAGCATCCGCCTGATGAAGCAATGCCTCTCCCTCATTCGGACAAAATACCCCGAGGATCATATTTCCGCCGTGATCTATGGCATCAACCTCTCCGACGGCTACGAGGGGATGGAGCAGTATGAGAAATCCATAGAGGTTCTCGACGACGTCAAAGCGGACGCAGATATTCTGGAGCGGGACGTCCTGCTTTGGGGCTACTACGCCAGACGCTGCTGCGCGCTCTATAAGCTGGGCAGCATGGAAGAAGCCGAGCGTTATGCGGATTTGACAATTGAGGCTGTGAATAACGGTTACGATTCCTATGAGTTCCATAGGGACTTTGAGAAGATCGCTACTATGGAGATCAAGGACTGCGATTACAAGCGGGCGCAGAGCTTTGCGGACATTCTGCTGAAATACGCGGACGAGAACGGCCATACGTTGGATCTCATTATTTCCAAACGGGTTCAAGCGAAGATATTCTACGCGATGGGAGATATGGAACGTGCCCTCGGCCTTTTTGTAGAGCTCAATGATCTCTACGAGAAGCGCATGCAGGAAGAAAACGCCATGCAGTATGAGAGCCAGAGGAACGCTGAGGTTGCCAGCAGAGAGATCTCAAAGTTAATGCAGAGGATCCGTGACAGCGAAGAGAAGGCGGAACGGGATCCGTTGACGGGGCTGATGAACCGTTCGGCGTTGGTCAGTATTTCGAATGAGTTTATTCAGAAGGCCAAAGAACACGGGAAAAAGCTTGGCGGCGTCTTCTTGGACATCGACTATTTCAAAGAGTACAACGACACTTACGGCCATGCCGAGGGCGATGAGGCCATTAAGTTTATCGCAGAGGTCTGCAAGGGGGAGGAGACCTCCTCCGTAAAGTTCTTCCGATATGGCGGTGACGAGTATTTCGGCGCTGTTCTCGACTATGATGACAGGGCCCTGGAAGCCCTCGCCCTGCGAATTGTGGAGAAGATTCGGGCCGCCGGGATCACCCATGCCAGGAATCCAAACGGCCAGCGGCTGACGGTGTCAATCGGGATCGTTAACGTTGACATGAAGGAATCGGACGAGACGATTCTGGACATTATCAAGTATGCGGACAAAGCCCTTTACCATGCGAAGGACCGCGGAAAGGACGATGTATTTGCCTATTATGCTCTGAGTGCTTCTGAGCATGAATATAGGCGGATCGTGGCGAGATAACAGAAAGCCGCCGGAAACGGCAATGAAATCATGTCGGAAGCTCCTCCCCCTGAGTCGTGGGGGAGGAGTTTTTTCTGCCGATGAATGAAGTAGCGATCATCTGTATGTCCCATGGAAAAGCGTTGAAAATGCGCAAATAATGATTGATTATTGCCCTAGCGGCTGATATAATAAAATTGGCAGAATCCTGCACGGTTTATTCCTGTTTATGAGGTGAGCGTATGGAAAAGTTGTCATTGGAAGCCCGCGTGAATCGGGCGCTCGAAAAATACAGGGGAGACAGTGCCCACCTTCTGAAGGAAATGCAGAAGATTCTGAAGGAAGCGGAAAAGGTCGGTGACGTCTACATCATCGGCAGGGCGAATATGCACATTTCCGGCTGTTATTTTGATCTGGGGAATCGTGTCAAGATCCTCCCCTATGCCGTGAAAGCGGTGAGTATCTTTGAAAAGTCGAACGACCGCACCATGCTTGCCCGCAGTTATAATATCCTTGGAATTGCTTATCACGCGCTGGGAAATTATCAGCTTTCCATCGAAGCCTACAAGAAGGCGCTGGATACCATCCACGGACTCAAAAAGCCCGGCGTCGGCAGGCACCTGATGCTCAACAATATCTCCCAGTGCTACTACCAAATGGGGGAGTATCAAAAGAGCATCCGCCTGGTGCAGGAGTGTCTCTCCATTGTCAGAAAGAAATGGCCGGATGATCACCTCTCCGTCGTGATCTACGGCATCAACCTCTCCGACTGCTACGAGAGTCTTGGGGATCATCAGTCGGCCATCGCGATTCTTGATGACGTCAAGGCCGACGCGGAATGCCTTGGCAGGGGAGAAGTTCTCCAGTGGGGCTACTATGCCAGACGATGCTGTGTGTTGTATACACTTGGCAATCTGGAGGAGGGCGCGAAGTACGCAGATCTGACGGTGGAGGCGGTGAATAGCGGCTGTGATTCCTATGAGGGCCATCGTGATTTTGAAAAGATTGCGTCCTTGGAGGTCAGTGCCGGCGATTACAAACGGGCCCAGGCCTTTGCGGATATCCTCACAAAATACGCTGAGGAGAACGGTCACACGCTGGATCTGATTATATCCAAACGTGTTCAGGCGAATATCTGTTATGCTGTGGGGGAGGAAAAACGTGCCCTTGCCCTCTATCGGGAGCTCAACTGCCTCTATGAGAAGCGCATGAGCGAGGATAACGCCATGCAGTATGAAAGCCAGAAGAACGCGGAGGCCGCCACCAGAGAGATCGCGAAGCTGATGAAAAAGGTCCGGGACAGCGAGGAAAAGGCTGAGCGGGACGCGCTGACAGGTCTGATGAACCGTTCCGCCCTGACCAACGTTGCCGAGGAGTTTATTCAGAACGCCAGGGAGAATGGCAAAAAGCTTGGCGGCGTCTTCCTCGACATCGATTATTTCAAGGAATATAACGACACCTACGGCCATGCGGCGGGAGATGAAGCCATCAAATTTATTGCCGACGTCTGCACGGAGGAGGAAACCGCAAGCGTCAAGTTTTTCCGATACGGAGGAGACGAGTATTTCGGAATCGTTCTCGACTACCCGGATGAAGCGCTGGAAGGCCTCGCGCTGCGGCTGTGTACGAAAATCCGAACGTCCGGGATTGCGCATGCGAAGAATCCCAACGGCCAGCGGCTGACGGTTTCCATCGGCGTTGTCAACGTTGACGTGAAGGACACGGAAAACACGCTGCTGGACGTCATCAAATACGCGGATAAAGCTCTGTACCATGCGAAAGACCGGGGAAAGGACGACGTATTTGCCTATCATGAGCTGGGTAATTCAGAGCATGAATTCAGACGCATAGTGTCGCCCAAATGAAACAAATGCCCGGGCTGGCCCCTGGCGAGAGAGGAGAGTGCATGAAAAAGCTGCTTTTGCGAGATCAGGTCGATCAGGTTCGCGAGGAATACAAAGACGATCCCTTTCGTTGTGCGCAGGAGTTGAAAAAGCTGCTGAAGACTGCGGAGCAGGAAGCGGATGTCTATTCCGTTGCGAAGATCAATTTATTCCTTTCGAGCTGCGTTTTTGAACAGGGAAGGCGGGACAGTATTCTTGCCTACGCCTACAAAGCAGTGAGTATCCTGGAGAACCTGAATGATTACAGTTTGCTTGCCCGCGGCTATAACCTTATGGGCATTGCCTATGCTGGGCAGGGAGACTTTCAGAGCGCGATTGCTTCCTACAATAAGGCGCTGCGGGTAATCCGAGGTCGAAAAAAACCGGGGATTCGACGTGAGAGCCTGCTGAACAACATTGGCGATTCCTACTATCAAATGGGCGCCTACCAAAAGAGCCTCGGTATTGCGATGAGCTGCCTTTCCAATTGCAGAAAGAAAAATCCAGATAACCATAGGGCAATCGTCCTTTACGGAATCAACGTTTCCGATTGCTATTTCAGTTTGGGAGAGTATCATAAGGCGAAGGAAGTACTGGATGATACAAGAGCGGATGTTGATTGTCTCCCCAACAGCATCCTTGTGTGTGGATACTACACCAGATTATCCGGCGTGTTATATGCGATTGGTGACGCAGAGAACGGCGCGAAGTATTCGGATTTGATGCTTGACATGGCCGGCGCCCATTGCGATTCCTATGAGTTCCACCATGTTTTTGATCGGATTGCTTCTTACCAAATCGAAATCGGAGACATTAACAGAGCCCGGCGAATTTCCGACGCACTGACAAGGTATTCCAACTTGAGCGGACATACTTTGGATTTGATTATCACTAAACGTGTGCAGGCCAATATCTGTGAGGCTGTCGGTGATCGGGACCGGGCTTTTACTCTCCACAAGGAGCTGAATGTGCTCTACGAGAAGCGGATCCTCGAACAAAACGCCATTCAGTACGAATCTCAGATGAGCGTTGAGTCTGCCGGCAAAGAGATTGAAAGGCTGATGAACAGGATTCGCCTGACCGAGGAGAAGGCGGAGCGGGACCCGCTCACCGGACTGATGAATCGTTCCGCCCTGACAAGAGTTTCGGCAGCGTTCTATCAGGATGCCGTTAGTCACGGAAAAAAGCTGGGCGGCATCTTCCTGGATATCGACTACTTCAAGGAGTATAACGATACCTACGGCCATTCGGCCGGAGACTTGGCGATCAAGTTTATCGCCGGGGTCTGTCAGGCGGAGGAGAGCGCGAACGTCAGATTTGCCCGTTACGGCGGCGATGAATTTTTCGCCATCGTTCTCGGCTGCCAGGACAAGGATTTGGAGGCGCTTGCGCTTCGGATTTCCGAGAAAATCCGTTCATCGGGCTATGAGCACGTCAAGAACCCGAACAGCAAGCGGCTGACGGTATCCATCGGTGTGGTCAACGTTGACCTGAAGAAGTCCGAGCATACGGTTCAAGACGTTGTCAAATACGCAGATAAAGCCCTTTATCACGCCAAGGACCGGGGAAAGGACGACGTGTTCGTCTATCACGTTATGCCAAATTCGGAGTATTCCTATTCTCGAATCAGCACCGATTCCTTCCGGTTCGATCAAGAATAAGCAAAAAAATGCAACAAGGCCGGCGGTTCAACCGCCGGCCTTGCAATATTTGTAAGGGGATTACTGCTCCTTGATGGCAGCCTGCGCGGCGGCCAGACGAGCGATGGGAACACGGAAGGGGCTGCAGGACACGTAGTCCAGGCCGATCTTATGGCAGAACTCCACGGAGGAGGGATCGCCGCCGTGCTCGCCGCAGATACCGATGTGCAGGGAGGGACGGACGGGCTTGCCCAGGTCGATGGTCATCTTCATCAGCTTGCCCACGCCAACCTGGTCCAGCTTGGCAAAGGGATCGTTCTCCAGAATCTTGGCGTCGTAGTAAGCGTTCAGGAACTTACCGGCGTCGTCACGGGAGAAGCCATAGGTCATCTGGGTCAGGTCGTTGGTACCGAAGCAGAAGAACTCAGCTTCCTTGGCAATATCGTCAGCGGTCAGACAGGCTCTGGGGATCTCAATCATGGTGCCGACTTCGTACTTCATCTCAACGCCGGCAGCGGCGACCTCAGCGTCAGCGGTCTTGACCACTTCGGCCTTTACGTACTTGAGCTCCTTGACCTCGCCGACCAGCGGGATCATGATCTCGGGGACGATCTTCCATTCGGGATGAGCCCGCTGGACCTTGATGGCGGCGCGGATCACGGCCTTGGTCTGCATCCGGGCGATTTCGGGGTAGGTGACAGCCAGACGGCAGCCGCGGTGGCCCATCATGGGGTTGAACTCCTTCAGGCTCTCGATGAGGGCCTTGACTTCTTCCACGGACTTGCACTGGGTAGCGGCCAGCATCTCGATGTCCTTCTCCTCAGTGGGCACGAACTCGTGCAGCGGGGGATCCAGGAAGCGGATGGTGACGGGGTAGCCTTCCAGGGCCTCGAAGAGAGCCTCAAAGTCATTCTGCTGATAGGGCAGAATCTTGTTCAGGGCGGTCTCGCGGTCCTCGGCGTTGTCGGCGCAGATCATCTCGCGGAATGCGGCGATGCGGTCCGCCTCGAAGAACATGTGCTCGGTACGGCACAGGCCGATGCCTTCGGCGCCCAGCTCCCGGGCCTTCTTGGCGTCGCGGGGAGTGTCGGCATTGGTGCGGACCTTGAGCCGACGGTACTTGTCAGCCCAGCCCATGATCCGGCCAAAGTCGCCGCCGATGGTGGCATCCACGGTCTTGATAATGCCGTCGTAGATGTTGCCGTTAGAGCCGTCGAGGGAGATCCAGTCGCCCTCATGGAATTCCTTGCCGGCCAGGGTGAAGCGCTTGTTTTCCTCGTCCATGACAATGTCGCCGCAGCCGGAGACACAGCAGGTGCCCATACCGCGGGCCACAACGGCAGCGTGAGAGGTCATGCCGCCGCGGACGGTCAGGATTCCCTGCGCGGCCTTCATGCCGGTGATGTCCTCAGGAGAGGTCTCCAGACGGACCAGAACTACCTTCTCGCCGCGGGCCTTCCAGGTCTCGGCGTCCTCAGCGGTGAAGACGATCTTGCCGCAGGCGGCGCCGGGGGAAGCGCCCAGGCCCTTGCCCATGGGCTTCGCGGCCTTCAGAGCGGCGGAGTCAAACTGCGGATGCAGCAGAGTATCCAGATTTCTGGGATCGATCATGGCCACGGCCTCGGCCTCGGTGCGCATGCCCTCGTCCACCAGATCGCAGGCGATCTTCAGAGCGGCCTGGGCGGTACGCTTGCCGGAGCGGCACTGCAGCATATAGAGCTTGCCGTTCTCCACGGTGAACTCCATGTCCTGCATGTCGCGGTAGTGCTCTTCCAGCTTCTTGCAGACGTCCACGAACTCGGCGTAGGCCTCGGGGAACTTCTCGGCCATCAGGTCGATCTTCATGGGGGTCCGGACGCCGGCTACCACGTCTTCGCCCTGGGCGTTGGTCAGGAACTCGCCCATCAGCTTCTTCTCGCCGGTGGCGGGATCACGGGTAAAGGCGACGCCGGTGCCGGAGTTGTCGTTCAGGTTGCCAAAGACCATGGGCATGACGTTGACAGCGGTGCCCCAGGAGTAGGGGATGTCATTGTCGCGGCGATAGACGTTGGCGCGGGGGTTGTCCCAAGAGCGGAACACGGCGCGGATGGCTTCGTAGAGCTGGACCTTGGGGTCGGAGGGGAAGTCGGTGCCGATCTGGGCTTTGTACTCCGCCTTGAACTGCTCAGCCAGCTTCTTTAGGTCGGCAGCACCGAGCTCGATATCCAGCTTCACGCCCTTTTCAGCCTTCATCTTGTCGATGAGCTGCTCAAAGTACTTCTTGCCAACCTCCATGACGACGTCGGAGAACATCTGAATGAACCGGCGATAGGAGTCATAGACAAAGCGCTCGAACTTGGGATCGGGATTGCCCTTGATCATAGCGTTGACAACGTCATCGTTCAGACCGAGGTTCAGGATGGTGTCCATCATGCCGGGCATAGAGGCGCGGGCGCCGGAGCGGACGGAAACCAGCAGGGGGTTCTGCAGATCGCCGAACTTCTTGCCGTTGATTTCCTCCATCTTGGCCACATACTCCATGATCTCCGCCATAATCTCGTCGTTGATCCGGCGGCCATCCTCGTAGTACTGGGTGCAGGCTTCGGTGGTGATGGTGAAGCCCTGGGGAACAGGCATTCCGATGTTGGTCATTTCGGCCAGGTTAGCGCCCTTGCCGCCCAGAAGCTCGCGCATCTTGGCGTTGCCCTCGGTAAAGAGGTAGACATACTTTTGGGACATGTAGGTTTCTCCTTTCAATATCATGCGGTGGATCCTCTCCGCATGTAGATTGATAAATTGTGCGTGTGTATAACTAAATACGCTATACTATAACACCTTTTTTTCTTTTTTTCAACGGTTTTTGAAAAAATTACATAAGAAACCAATTGTTTTTTTGAAATGATTGCCGCGGATTCAGATTTTTACACATGGAGTACTGGAAAAAATCAAAAACTTGTGCTATAGTGTAAAAGACAGAGTTTGCAGATTTTTACAAAAGCAACGGGAGAACCTCATGAATTACGAAAAACTTTTCGGTTTGATCCTGGACCTCGGCAGAGACCTGATCCGCTGCGGGGGGGAGACGCACCGCGTGGAGGACACGCTGTACAGGCTGGCAGCGGGTTACAATTACCGTGACTGCAGCATCTGGGTGGTGCCTTCATTGATCCAGGCGACCTTTACGGACCCGGACGGCGTCGTCCGAACCCAAATCCGCCACGTCAAGGGCAGCGGCGTGGATTTCAATGCGCTGGATCGGCTGAACGCGGTTTCCCGCTGGGCCTGCGCGGAGCAGCCTGCTGCGGAGGAGCTTGCGTCAAAATTGGAAGAAATCCGAACCGCCAAACCGCCCAGGCTAATTATTTCCTGCCTCAGCGAGGTCCTTGGCGGCTGGGGCTTCGCTCTGTTTTTCGGCTGTAACGTATGGGACTCCGTGATTGCGGCCCTGGCGTCTCTGCTGGTTTTCCTTCTGGTACGGGCGTTTTCCAGGAAAGAGGGAAATCCATTGATCCTGAATTTTGCCGTCTCCTTTGTGACCGAGGTGTTCATTCTCTGCGTCTGCCACTTCGGACCCGGCAATCACATGGAGACCATCACCGTCAGCGTTGTCATGCTTCTGATCAGTGGCCTCGGCGCGTTCAACGGTCTGCGGGATCTGGTCCATCTGGACACCCTTTCCGGCCTGATTAACCTGGCTGCTTCCTTTACGGGGGCCATCGGCATAGCTTTGGGCATGGCTTTTCCCATGCTGATCTTTCGGGATTGGGGCGGTGCTGTGGTTTCTACCCTGGAGCCCCAGTCGATCATCCAGATCGTTGCGGCGGCCTTTGCCTGTGTTGGCTTTTCGATCCTGTTCGGTGTCCGCGGCTGGAAAATCATTTTCTGCGCTTTGGGCGCGGCATTGACCTGGGGCGTGTATCTGATGGTTTATCACCTGTATCCGTCAGTCTTTGCGGCCACGCTGTCCGCTGCCGCTTTCAGCGGACTGTATGGGCAGATTATTGCCCGAATTAAGAAGTCTCCGGCCACGATCTTCTCTACGATTTGCATTCTCCCCCTGCTCCCGGGCTCTTCCCTGTACTACGCCATGTACGGTGTCGTCACCCGGGATGCGGACCTCTCCTACACGAAGGGGATCGGGCTCGGAATGGTCTGCTTTGGAATCGTTCTGGGCTTTATGTGCGTCGAGGTGGTCAACCGCTTCCTCTGGCGCAGACCGCGTTGAATCCCGCCGGATGCCTGAGCCCGCGGAAACCCTTTGGGCTTGCCGCTTTCCTGCCTGCCTGACGCTTTTGCGTCGATAAGGAGTCTGATGATGAAAACGAAATTAGCGAGACTTCTTCTTGTCCTGCTCTTTGCCACGGTGATACCCGCTTGCACGGCGGAGAAGCCTGTGGAGTGGACGCTGGTTCGGGGGGCGGCCCAGACTGAGGCCGCGCCGCAATCATTTGCGCAGTCTACAGCGCCGACGGTGCAACAGGAAATCCCCACGCAGACTGAGGAGACCGAAGCTGTTACAAATCCCGTTGAAGAATCCGGAGAATATATTTCCGCTTCTTCCGAGATAAGCCAGGAGCCCACAGCTTCCGACCAGATAGAGATGAATCCTACGGAAGAGGTGCAGAAGCGTTCTCTCCCGGAGCAGACGGATGCGCCTGTCCCGGACACTGCCACGGGGGACCCCCAGGTTGCCTATATTGCCAATACGAATACCAAGAAATTCCATTACCCGGACTGCAGCTCTGTCCGGGATATGAAGGAGAGCAATAAGCTCTATTTCACCGGCACCAGGGACGAGCTGATTGAGCAAGGCTACCAGCCCTGTAAGCGCTGCAGCCCTTAGCCCAGAACACGACGGATTGACTTTTCTTAAACCGAAACTGCGGCGCGGGATAATTGTCCGCCTTTCCCCGCCGGACGCGACGGATGGGCTTTGTTCAAACCGGAGAAGGGAAGACCGGGAACAAGCGGGATGGGAGAATCTGAACCGGAGCGTAAAAATTGTACGAAAAGAGAGAACAAGACAATCCGAAAATACCCCTTGATTTTCCCAGCCTGACTTGCTATAATAGCGCCGTTGTATACGGAGCGGTATCGAAGTGGTTATAACGGCCCTGACTCGAAATCAGGTGTACCGGCAACGGTACCGTGGGTTCGAATCCCACCCGCTCCGCCAAAAGCAGAGAAACGTTGAAAAGCGTTTCTCTGTTTTTGTTTATGGGGTTTATTCTGGCCTCTGCCACCCGTACCCACCGTAATACTCCGGCTTCCTCAGAGCATGAAATTACCTTGAAAAAGATCTTGACATCATAATCGCTATATGATATTATCACAATACAAATAAGACGAAAGGGGGACGGCAGTGATGCAAACCGAGAAAGAATTCTTCTCACAGTACAGTATTAGCCAATACGAACGACCTTCGCTTACTGCCGACATTGCTGCCTTTATGGTTCGATCTGAGCAGAACGACAACTACAAGCGAAACTCGGAAACCAAGTTGTCCATTCTGCTGATCAACAGGGGCGGGCATCCATTTAAAGGCTTTTGGGCGCTTCCCGGGGGATTCCTTCAACCATCTGAGACGGTAGAAGAATGTGCACTTCGTGAGATTACCGAAGAGGCAAATGTCACACCGGTTTCACTGATGCCTGTGGGCGTGTTCAGCGAGCCCGGAAGAGATCCGAGAGGATGGATTATTTCAAACGCTTTCGCGTCTATTATCAGCGAAGCGTCTGTAAAGCAGGGGGGAGGAGACGACGCCTCCGATGCGCAGTGGTTTGACGTCCGGTTTGAACAGGGCAAGGACGGGGATTATTACCTGGACCTTTGTTATGACAATATCAAACTGAGTGCTGTTCTGACTGCAGAGGAAACGCGATTTGGCAGAACGAAGTATAAAATCAAGGACAGCGGCAATCTGGCTTTTGACCACGCGAAAATAATTGCAACTGCGCTCACCGCACTCCGGAATGGCGCAAAGAATTTTGAGACGATATTTGATTTCCTACCGGGGAAGTTTACCCTGACATCTCTCCAAAAAGTGCAGGAAACGATTATGAATATCTCAATTCTTCCCGCGAATTTCAGACGCAAAATCAGCGATTATGTAGTTGAAACAGATGAGTACACGCAAGGCGCGGGGCATAGACCGGCGAAGCTGTACATGAGGAAACAATAACAGGCATTTTGAATCGTGTCAGGAGGAAAACATGAAAAAACTATTGATTGTTGTCGATGTGCAAAACGATTTTGTGGACGGCGCACTCGGCAGCAGGGAGGCGATCGCAATTGTCCCTGCGGTCGCAAAGAAAATCAGTGAATTTGAAGGCGACATTTTTGTCACCTATGATACACACTTTGAAAACTATATGGACACTGAGGAAGGAAAGAAGCTGCCTGTGCCGCACTGTGTGAAGGGGACGGAAGGTTGGGAACTGAACGACGAGGTTCGTAAAGCACTTGCCGGAAAAGATTTCACTTCAGTTGAAAAAAACACCTTCGGATCTGTTGAGCTTCCTTTGCAGATTCAGAAAGCGGTGGGAGATGAGGCTTTCTCCATGGAATTGATTGGACTTTGCACGGATATCTGCGTGGTATCCAATGCGCTCATTCTGAAGGCCAATTTCCCGGAGGCGCCGATTGCCGTTGATGCCGCATGCTGCGCAGGTGTAACGCCGGAGAAACACGCGGCAGCGCTCGAAACCATGAGAAGTTGTCAGATTGACGTGAGGGTGATGTAGCAGGAGCTTGGATTTGCGTATATTCTGCCGGAAAAAGAATGAAACGCGTACACAGGGAATGCGCGCAGAAACACCCCGGGCAACATCAATGTCATAATAATTTGGCTCCCGAAGCTTTAGTTCAGGCGATCATCAATACAGATTGCGTGAGGATAAACAAGAGAAACGCTGGCTGGCGGTTGAGGAAATCGCGGAAAGAGAAGTATGTACGGCTGAAGATGTTTGGAATGTCCTTTCTCAAACGTCGGTAGTATGGACCCAGTAAACTGTTGTCTTTCTGTTTGATCAGTCAACAGATGAATCAATTGATAAAAGGAGATTTGCTGCAATGAAACTCGAACCGATTGTTGTGTCTCTGCTGGACACGGATCTTTACAAATTCAATATGGATCAGGTGATTTTCCACAAGCACACCAACCTGTGCGGCCAATATTATTTCAAGTGCCGCAATAAAGACGTTGTTTTTACCCCTGGAATGGTGGAGGAAATCAAGTCACAGGTGGACCACCTTTGCTCGCTGAGATTTACAAAGAAGGAACTGGACTATCTGCGCTCCATTCGGTTCATAAAGAACGACTATGTGGAATTCCTTCGGCTCTGGCATCCTATCCGGGACTATGTTTCCATTGATCTGAACGAGAACGGCGAGCTTTCTGTGGTTGTGGACGGACCGCTGTTCTCCGCCATGCAGTTTGAAATTTATCTGCTGGAAATCATCAACGAAGTATATTTCCGCATGGCATTTGATTACGAAAAACTCCGCAAATCTGCTGAGACCCGCTTGGATGCCAAGATCAGGGCCATGAATGACGGCACCTATACATTCCCGTTTGCCGAGTTCGGATGTCGCCGGCGGCTGTCCCGTGAGTGGGAGGATGTCGTAGTCCGCCGTTTTGCGACGGAGACGAAAAACTGCGTTGGCACATCAAATGTTTACCTGGCAATGAAGCATAATCTTACCCCGATCGGTACTTATGCCCACGAGTTTGTTCAGATGTATCAGGGAATCGACTCCATTCCGCTTGCGTACACAAACCATTACGCGATGCAGGACTGGTACGACGAATACAAGGGCGACAACGGAACAGCGCTGACCGACACGATTACGACAGACCTGTTCTTGCTGGATTTCAATCGTTCGATGGTCAACAACTACACCGGCGTACGTCATGACAGCGGCGATCCCTACGAATGGGGCGAGAAGATCATTGCGCATTACAGGAAATATGGCGTTGATCCGAAGACAAAGCTGCTCCTGTTCAGTGACAGCCTTGATTTTGACCGTGCTCAAAAGCTTTACGATTATTTCTGCGAAAAAACAAAGGTTTCCTTTGGCATCGGAACCTTCGTGTCGAATGATACCTGCGAAACTGCTTTGAATATCGTTATCAAGCTGCAGTATGTCAACGGAAGACCTGTGGCAAAACTCTCCGACGCGCCCGGAAAAGCAATGTGCCGCAATGCGGAATATCTGGAATACCTGGAGAGATCGGTTGCTTTCAGACTGGATAGAGAGTCATAAATGTGCTGCTGGTTCTTCTCCAAGTCGAGTTTAGTCCATTGATTAGACACGGATGTTCTTTTCATGGGAGAGCAGTTAAGGAAGGACTAACGAGTTTTGGGGCAGTATGGTATAAATTGCCGGAGTCTCCCCGGATGCCCGGCAAAGGCTGAAAATAGTATGGCTTGACGAAACAGACGCAGCTTGGATTGGATTACATTGAGATAAACCTTTCCGTTGCGCAGTGTATGCAGAGTGTTCTTCCTGAAAAAATCCGGAATCTTCAGCAAAAATATGGCGTAAGACCGGATCAGGTCAATCTGGAAATCACGGAAACAACCTTTGAGAACATCAGCGAGGTTATGCTGGAGAACGTGAACGAGCTGATCCATATGGGTTACACCTTTGCCTTGGATGATTACGGCATCGGCTACTCCAGCATCCAGCGGGTCAACCATCTTCCGCTGAAGCTGATTAAAATTGACAAGAGCATGCTGGATGCGGTTTTTACCGCAGACGGGCGGATGATTCTTGAGTATACGGTGCGTATGATGCGGAGCATACAAAAACAGCTTGTGGCGGAGGGTGTGGAGACGCAGGACGCCGTGGATATTCTGAGGGAGATGGACTGCGATTATATTCAGGGCTTCTATTTCTCTCGACCGCTTCCTGCGGATGAATTTGTCCGCTTTATTGCTGAGAAAAGCAGGATGTAGTTATCCAGGCGTTTTGCTGTTCGGATCGCTTGCAGTTTTCGACGAATGTCGAGGGCTGCGAGCGATCAACTGTTTGAGCGATAGGATGAACGGCCTGCGATGATTTTTTGTTGTGATATTTGCGCGCGTCGATAATAATTGTCCTGGTGGTATTGCATGAGTTTTGCTTTGATTGAGTTAACGCATGATAATCTTCCCGCGGTCAGAACAATCAATCGGGATGATATTCCGGAAGCTTTTGTCGATACTGTGGACACCATTATGGAGATAACAGACTATGGGCGTGACCATGGCTGTCTTGGATATACCTTTGCGGTAGAAATGAGCGGAAAGTATATCGGCTTGATTTTGTTGGGGGAAGCGCTGCACTGGGAAACAGATCCTCCGGAAATGTCCGAGAGGCCCTTTTACAGACTAATGGGCTTTGTGATCGACCAAGCGTTCCGTGGAAACGGGATCGGCAGGGCTGCCCTGGAGAAGACGATTGAAACTGTTTATCGGGAATTCGGACCAAGACCGATTGCGCTTGGCTGCCATCGGGACAACGAAGGGGCGGCGCGCTTCTACACCAGACACGGGTTTCTCAAAACGGTATATCGCGAGTCAGAAGATTATTATTTTCTTCGTTATCCGGAATCCCGCCCGATTATCGATCTGCCTCCCACATCACAGGAAAAGGCTTGATTTTCGGAAAAGGATGAATGAGTTTTTCTTGCTTTCATCGGTGGAATATGATACTATCATTCTATCAATTCGCTGAATATTGAAAGAATCATTCGATTGACGATTGGGAAGTGGAAGCTGTGAAAACAGCAATGATAATTGTCCTTTTGCTAATTGCGCTGATCGTCGCAGCAGCGATTTTGTTCGGATATTCGCTTCTGCGCCTCCCGGTCCGACGCAGGGAAGGGAAGACGCATATTGCCTGTGTCGGAGACAGCGTGACCTACGGCTGCGCACTGCCGCTGTTCTTTTTGCGGCGTTATCCGGCTGTGCTGCGGCGATTGCTTGGCCCGGACTGCCAGGTCGCTGTGTTCGCGGTCAATGACAGAACGCTGCAGAGTACCGGCAACAAGCCCTTCCGGCGGGAGCGGGCCTTCCGCCAAAGCAAGGCTTATTTGCCGGACACGGTGGTTATTCTGCTGGGCACCAACGATTCCAAGGACTGCAATTGGATTTCCGAGGCAGCGTTCCGTCAGCAATACGGGGAGTTGATTTCCGAATACCGCGATTTGCCCTCAAATCCTCGGATTCTGATTTGCACGGTGCCCTGCGCGTTTCCGCCGCTCCGCATTTTTTCCTTTTGCACGAAGGACGCGATGATAAAGCGAATCCCGCTGATTGCGGAGGAAATCAAAGAGATCGCATTGAGAGAAGACGTTGAACTGATTGATCTGTATGCGATTACCGAGGGACGCCCTGGGTTGTTCGGCCCTGACGGTCTCCATCCATCCGCCCGGGGGTCCAAGGCAATCGCCGAAGCGGTCCGTGCGGCAGTTGAACGGGCTGATAATCAAACCGATACGGCAATCTGAACAGAAAAGAGAACGAAAATGATAAAGATGGAAGAAATCCCGGTGGACAGAATAGAGGAATTCTGGGCCTTGCACTTGAAGTATCTGGTGGAGGACGGAATCATCGATGACGCGGAAGATATCGAGTACTTCAGCGGAGCGGAATACAGAGATATTATCCGCTCGAACATGACGAGACAGACAGACCGGCATCACATGGTTTACTTTGTGGAGGCGGGACAAAGAATCGGCGCGGCCCAGTATAACACCTACCAGAGTGAGGACGGGAAATGCTTCATCCTGGATTTTTGGGTGTTCCCGCAGTACCGGGGCTGCGGCAGGGGACATGCCTGCTTTGCCGCGCTTGAGACCTATACGAGGGCCGACGGCGCCCGGTACTATGAAATCAACAGTGAAAAAGAGGACTCTGTTCGTTTTTGGAAATCTCTTGGTTTTATAGAAAACGGAAAAGACGAGTACGATATGCCCTTGTTCATCCGCAGGTAGACGAAGAAAAGAGAGGAAAAAATGGAAAACGTCATTGAGATATCCCAGCTGAACAAATCCTACGGGAAGGTTCACGCTGTCTGTGATCTTTCTTTCCACGTCAAGCGTGGGGAGCTTTTTGCTTTTCTCGGTGTGAACGGAGCGGGAAAATCCACGACGATCTCCGTGATCTGCGGGGAGCTCCGAAAGGACAGCGGCTCCGTTTTGGTCTGCGGCAAGGACGTGGAAAAAGAGCTGGAGTACATCAGCCGGAAGATCGGCGTGGTGTTCCAAAGCGCTGCTTTGGATGTCCAGCTTTCCGTCAAGGATAATTTGCGCAGCCGTGCCGCCCTTTACGGTATTACAGGAAAAGTTTTTGAACAGCGTTTTCAGGAGCTGACCGGGATCCTGGACTTTGCGGATTTTGCGAACCGCCCGCTGAACAAGCTTTCCGGCGGACAGAAGCGCCGGATTGATATTGCCCGGGCGCTGCTGCACAAGCCGGAGATTCTGATCCTCGATGAACCCACCACCGGCCTGGATCCCCAGACGCGGAAGCTGCTCTGGGACGTGATTGAGCGTCTGCGCAGGGAGGAGCAGATGACAGTGTTTCTCACCACGCACTACATGGAGGAAGCTGCTGACTCGGATTACGTTGTAATCATTGACAGCGGAAGGATCGCTGCGGAGGGGTCGCCCCTGGAGCTGAAAAACAAATACGTTGGAGATTACATTACCATCTACGGCAAGTGCGAAGAAGAGCTTGCCGCGCTTGGCATGCCCTGTGAAAGGGTTCGGGACGGGTTCCGGCTTTCCGTCCCCAGTACGGAAAAGGTAACGGAGCTGATTCTGTCCAACCCCGGCCTGTTTCGGGACTACGAGGTCGCAAAGGGGAAAATGGACGATGTTTTCCTGACTGTTACCGGAAAAATCCTGCCGGGGGGTGCGTTGAAATGATCATATTGTGCAATGTGATTCGCAGGAATTTGAAACTGTTTTTCAAGGACAAGGGAATGTTCTTCTCCGCCCTCATCACCCCCCTGATCCTGCTGGTGCTTTACGCGACGTTCCTGGCGAAGCTCTACAGGGACAGCTTCGCAAACGCCCTTCCCGAAGGGTTGGTCATTGCGGAGGAGCTGTTGAACGGTACGGTGACGAGCCAGCTGGTTTCCGCGCTCCTGGCGGTTTCCTGCGTGACGGTTTCTTTCTGCGCCAATTTGATGATGATCAACGACAAGGCCAACGGAATTATCCGGGATTTCACGGTCTCGCCTGTGAAGCGCTCCACCCTTGCCGCCGGGTACTATATCGCTTCCGCGGCCAGTACGCTGATTGTGACCTTCTCGGCTCTTGCGGCCTGCCTGGCCTATCTTGCCACCCAGGGCTGGTATCTGAGCTTTACAGACGTGCTTCTGGTGGCGGGCGACGTCTTCCTGCTTACCCTTTTTGGAACAGCCCTCTCCTCTTGCGTCAACTTTTTCCTGAATACCAACGGCCAGGCCTCCGCGGTGGGTACGATCATCAGCGCGGGCTACGGCTTTATCTGCGGTGCCTACATGCCCATCGCCAGCTTCGGCGAGGGGCTTCAAAAGGTTCTGGCATTCTTCCCCGGCACCTACGGCACCTGCCTGCTGAAAAAGCACATGATGCGGGGCGTTTTTGCCGAAATGGAAAACATCGGTTTTCCGTCTGACGTGATTACGGGCATCAAGGATAGCATCGACGTCAATCTGTATTTCTTCGGCAAAGAGGTGTCTGCGGCTGTGATGTTCGCCGTGCTGGCAGGCGCTGTCCTGATCTTTACCGGCCTGTTTGTTCTGTTCCACGTCCTGCATAAGCGGGCCAGAAAAAGCTGAGGAATGTCCATGAACGAAATCAAAAAAATCATCAAAACAGAGCGGCTGCGAATCCGGCTTTCCTCCGTGAGGGAGATGACGGAATTGATCGAGGCCGAATCCGATCCGGAGCTGAAAGCTGCCTATCGGGAGATGCTGCAAGGCTGTCTGGAGCATCCATCGCAGTGGGAATGGTATGGGATCTGGACCGTTGAAAGGGAAGACGGCCAGCGTGTAGGCGACCTTTGCTTCAAGGGGCTCCCGCCGGACGGTGGCGTGGAGATTGGCTACGGCATTTTGGCGGAGCATCGGGGCAGGGGATACGCCGCCGAAGCGGTTGAAGCTGCGGTGAAGTGGGCGTTGGAGCAGCAAGGCGTGTCCCGCGTGGAGGCAGAAACAGCCCCGGACAACGGAGCGTCCCAACGGATTCTGGAAAAATGCGGTTTCCGCCCCACAGGCATAAACGGTGAAGAAGGCCCGCGCTTCGAGAAGCGGAAGGCGGGGTCAAGGCCATGAGAAGGGTAAAGGTATACGGGACCCTTGGCCCGTCCTGCCGGGCCCGGGAGATTCTTGAGCAAATGCTCCGGGAGGGAATGGATGGCGTCCGTCTGAATTTGTCTCACACGACGTTGTCTGAGTCTTCCGAGCTGATTGACGCTTATCACAGCGCCGCTCTCGGCTGCGGGGTCAGACCGGAACTGCTGATTGATTTACAGGGACCGGAGCTTCGGGTTGGGGCCCTGTCCGCGCCGCTCCCGCTGACGGAGGGAGAATCGTACAGCTTGGAGGACATCCCTTTCCCTGGCGAGCTTCGAGAAATTCTTCCGACTCTGCCGACCGGCCAGGAAGTGCTTTTGGACGATGGAAGGCTGCTGCTGGTGATGGATGCTGTCTCGGCAAAACCGGGTATCCGTCTTCGCGTCATTCGGGGCGGACTGCTGGAGAGCCGGAAGAGCGTTGCCCTTCCGGGCTGCCTCATTCATACGCCTGCTTTGACGGAACGGGACCGGGACCAAATTCGGCAGGCAAAGTCCTATGGAGTGACCGCAGTGATGCAGCCTTTTGTTCGAAACAGGGAGGATCTGCTGGAGGTTCGGCAGGTGTTGGATCGGGCCGGGTGCGAGAAACTTCGACTGCTGGCAAAGGTGGAAAATCGTTCGGGAATTGAACGCCTGGATGAGCTGCTTCCTCACTGTGATGAGATTGTAATTGCCCGGGGCGACCTTGGAAACTCCATGGAGCTCTGGGAGCTTCCCGCAGTCCAAAAGCGGATTGCCCGGGTCTGCCGTGATGCTGGCCGGGATTTCATGGTTGTTACTCAGATGTTAGATTCTATGATCTACAGGCCGGTACCCACCAGAGCGGAAGTCAGCGACATTTTTAACGCCGTGCTGGACGGCGCGGCCTCTGTAATGGTAACAGGGGAGACCGCTGTGGGGGAGCATCCCGTTCAGGTAATCCGATTTCTGTCGCAGACCGTTCGGCAGGCAGAGGCGTTTCAATGAATTGAAAAATGGACGCGGCCCAGGACTGGACCGCGTCCATTTTTCAGCTGCAGCGGGTGATTGCGGTATCTTCGGAGAAGTTTGGAATGTTGTAAAGGACCAAAACCTCGGTGATTTCATTTTCAGATATATAGTTCAACACCGAACCCCGGAAGAAACGAAGATCAATCAGGTGGGTTTGCTGATAATCGTCTACACAGAACTGGGCAAAGCAATTGGCATAGGAATCCTTGAGGATCAGCAGCCGTCCTGTCCCTTCGCCCTCCACCACGGTGTCTGCTTGGTTGGAGTTGAGAAAAACCCCGTACTGTTCAGCGCTGTTCAGGTATTTCCGCTCATAGATACTGTCGGTAACATAGCTGCCGCGATTGTATGCCACAGCGTGAAACTCTTTGCGGTAATAAGCGTCGATGGTATCATAAGCCGAAAATGGGTCATTCGCTTTGGCGTAGCAGGTTCCTCGGAAGCGGTCAGAGAGTTCTTCCCTGATCCAGTCGGAGCGTGGCGCAGTCGTTTTGCCGCTGGACTCCCGCCATTTTGCCCAGGCATAGTACGCGCCAAGGCTGGTCCAGTGGTGATCGGTCCTGTAGAAGATATACGCATCCCGGTGCTTTTCCAGGGCATCCGTCACATCCACAACCTGCAGCCCATGCTCTTTTGCGAGCGTGATGACTGTCTGCTGATCCGCATAGGGCGCGAAGGCGGGCAGCTTGTCTTGCAGAATCTCCCCGGCGGTAGGAACCAACATAAGCTGCAGGGGAATGCCCTTCTCCTCCAGCGTATCCTGCAGCCGCTTTACTGCGTCAATATTTTGCGTCAGTTGCCGAAAGTCATAGTCCCGGTGAATCTCAATCAGATAATCGTCTTCTCCAAAGTATACGCCGCCGATCTCCCGTTTGCCGGAAAGCCGCTCTGCAAGGGTCTTTGCTGCAACCCAGCTATCCCGCAGCGGGAACTGGTCAGCCAGATAGTCCTCAATCTCAGCTTCAAATTTTCCGGAGGCAAGAGAAGACCAGGAAAGGGCCGGAAGCTGTTTCAAGCTGCGCTTTTCCTGCTGAGAATAGTATTGATCCGGCAACAGAAGCTGTGCGGCTGCTCCTGCCAAAACGAGAAAACAGAACAGCCCGGAAATGATAGCGTTTCGCATTCCGTTCTCCTAAAACCGAAAATACAAGAAGGGGTTGTAAGACCCGCTGATTAAATAGGCGATGGAGAGGCCCCAGAGGATAAGGATCCGAATCATGTCAGCAGAGAGCAGCACGCCATGGCCACAGGTTTCCCGGAGCTTGGCGTAAACCGTCTTCATCAGCGGGGTAGCGGCGACTGCACAGATTCCGAGCAGCGGCAGATAGGACAGAAGCAGATACATAGTCCGGCCGCTGCTGAAGCCTGCGCCGGCGCCAAACAGAACCTTCATAAATGAAAGAACCTGCCCCAAATCGTCAAAGGCGAAGAGAACCCAGCCAAGAAGCACCACCAGCATGGTGTAAATATGGCTCGCAAAAGAGGGAATCCTTTTCAGCCACTTCAACAGGAACAGTTTTTCGCAGACCAGCAGAACACCGTAGAATACGCCCCATAAGACAAAATTCCAGCTTGCGCCGTGCCAGAAGCCGGTCAACAGCCAGACGATGGCAATGTTGCGGAGCTGGAGGGGAAGGCCCCTTCGGTTTCCACCCAAAGGAATGTACACATAGTCCCGGAACCACGTACCCAGGCTCATATGCCAACGACGCCAGAATTCGGTTACGCTCCTGGAAACGTAGGGATAGTTAAAGTTCTCCAGGAAACGGAAACCGAACATCCTGCCGAGACCGATGGCCATATCGCTGTAACCGGAAAAGTCAAAATAGATCTGGAAAGCGAAGGCCAAAATGCCAAGCCAGGCCCCAAGGGTGGTGAGCTGCGCGGACTCAGTTTCCGAGATCGTGCTCCAAAGCAGGCCGATGTTGTTGGCAAGCAGAACCTTTTTCCCAAGGCCAGTCACAAAACGTTTCGCACCCTCCCCGAAGGAGTCAAAGCTGTGGTACCGATGATCCAGTTGATCTGCAATATCCTGGTAGCGGACAATCGGACCGGCAATGAGCTGGGGAAATAGAGAGACGTAGGCCCCGAAGGAAAGAATGCTGCGCTGCAGCTTTGCGTCTCCACGGTACACGTCAATGGTATAGCTCATGGTCTGGAAGGTGTAGAATGAGATGCCGATGGGCAGGGGAAGCTCCGGCAGAGGAATGGCGGTGCCGAAAACGCTGTTGACAGTGCCAATCAAAAAATCAGAATACTTGAAGACAAACAGCAGGCCGAGATTTCCGCAAATTGAAATAATCAGACCCAGCTTCTGCCTTGTCGTACCCCGGTGTTTTTCCACGAGCCGACCGCAGCAGTAGTCCAGAATCGTGGAGAAGATCATCAAAACTACATAAACGGGCTCGCCCCAGGCGTAGAAAATCAGACTGAACAGAAACAGCACTGCGTTCTTGCCCTGCCGCGGGACGACATAATAGACCAGCAGAACCGCAGGCAGAAACAGGAAAAGAAAAGTCAGACTGGAAAAAACCATTGGAGATCAGCTCTTGGAGACGGAGGCCAGGTTTTCCGGCAGCGTTCCGATCAATGCCTTAATCGCGCCGTCGATTTTCCGGTACTCCGCTGCGGCAAGCTCCGCTGCTTTCTCAGCATCATCCCCATCATAGGAGGCACCGGCCAGGATAAACATCACGGTTTCGCCTGTGCGATAGAGCCGCGCGCCCTCCACCTTTGCCACACCGAAAGGATACTGCCGAATATAATCGACGGTACGGCTATAGTTTTCGTTCAGAATTTTCACAGCCTCTTCCGCATAGTCATCCTTGCAGTTAAGAACAATCACGGTATCCATGTTCAGGGCAGTAACCAGGGCCTGCTTTCCTACATAGGAAGAGACCTTGGACATGTCGATATCCGCCATCATGGACATCATCATTTCTTCTTCCGGAATATCCACGGTGCAGAGGTATCCGTCTCCCAGGGCCTTGGCCACGGCGGCTTCCACCTCGGAAGGAGTTACTTCGACGATTTTTGGCTCGGTTGCGTGTTTGGTGTCAGTTTCCTTGGCAGGGTCTTTTGTATTCTCTGAGCAGGCAGCCAGCGAGAACAGCATCAGAGCTGCAAGAATGAATATAGCCATTTTTTTCGTTTTCATGAGAAATTACCTCGATTCTGCGAATTATTTGCGTTGGATCCGGACTTGTACGCCGAAATCAGAGCGGCAAAGAACTCCCATGTCGCTTCAAGCTTCCATTAGACGCAATTCCAGCCAAAATGTTCCGGCCGGAGGAAGAAAAATTACAGATAATTTATAGAATAGAATCGGATCCGCGTGGCAGGCAGCGGCCGATGTGCTATAATTTTCTAAAGCTGGTTTTCAGATTATGGCTGCCCATGGGAAAAGGACTTGCGAACCGCAAGTCCTTTTCTGTGTGAAGCGAGGGGATAAGCATCACAGATTCGCAAATCGCCGGGAGCCTGGGCCCTTGAGCCAGAAGTAAAGAGCGGTGTCCAGCACCAGGAACAGCAGCGCAAAGATGCCGAGCCAGGCCGTTGTCCCAAGCTCTCTGCCAAGCCAGAGGTAAAGTCCGGCAAAGGCCATACTCAATCCGATTCCGGAGAAGATCGAGAGGAAGATCGGCGCGCTTTGTTTGATGGGGGTGATCTCATTGGTCCAGTTCAAATTCGGAATCTTAAGACCCAGAAACAGGCCATAAAGCGCAAACATGATTGCGTTCAGAATTGATACAGCCAGCATCAAAAGCTTTTCCACAAGGCTTGCGGGGGCAAGCAGCACAATCACAACACTGCAAAAAAGAGTCGGAACAGCCGCGAGGCTCAAATGCAGGAACAGCTTCGCCCGGAGCACCTGCCAGGGCGTGACGGGAAGACACTGCACCTGCCAGATGGAACGGCCTTCCAGGGAAACGGAAGGGGTCGAAATATCCACCATGCCTCCCAGCATGCAGCAGACGGCGCAGAGCATTACGGGAACGATGCTGGCAAGACTGCCCGAAAGCATCGAAACTGAAAGTAGTTTATCTCCTTGTATCAGCAGATAAATGCCGAATCCAAGCAACAGCAGCAAAGCCATCCCGCAGTTCAGCATATAATTTGCACTGGTGGTGAAGCGATACCACTCCTTCCGGAACAGAGCGGCGGAAGCAGAGCCCTGGCGGACAGCTTTTTCACGGTATACTGCTCGTTTTGGAGTCGGTGTAGCAGTGGAAATATTCAGGAAGGTTTTTTTCAGGATCAGCCAGATCAGAGACAGCAGCAGAGCTACGCCGACGGCCCAGCACAGCATGCCCAGCCAGTCGCCCTCACCGATCCGACCGAAGAGATAGATCGGGTAGGCGGAGTTCCGAATGGATTCTCCCACACGGATCATGATGGTCAGCAGATTCTGAACCTCTTTCATCACTTTGAAGTAGACAAAGTAGTACAAACCGACGAAGACCAGGGCAATCAAAACGGTAAGGAAACTGCGGTTTTTCAGCCGTTGGCTGAGCTTCGCTACCACCCAGCCCAGCAGGCAGGAAAGTCCCAGTACGATCAAAGAGACCAGGAGAATTATTACCAGTCCGCCGATCAGGTTAGAGACGGTAACACCGCCGGTGATCCAAAATACTGCCACAGCGGGGATAATAATCATGCCGGAATAGAGCAGACCCATAAAGTAGACGCCGCAAAGCCGGGAGAGAATCACGTCCCGGATGGGGATTGGCATGGACAGGAGCAGATCGTTGTCTTTGGCCAGATAGAGGCTGAAGCAGGTGCTGAAAATGCTGCCGAAGGTGCCGAACACAACGGCTGCGCCGCCGGTAAGGACAAAATACATCCAGCCCATTTCGATTGTCAGTAAATCCTCACAGATAGACAGACAGAGTGCAGCGAAAGCGCCGGCGAGATAAAGCGCCGCGAGCGCCAGCAGTATGATTGTTCCGATTCCGGAGCGAGCAGCTTTGCCTTTTTCCCCGGAGCTGCTCGCCCGCCTCCTGCGGAAGGTACGAATCAGCATTTCCGAGACCTGTTTTTTGATGAGTACTTTCAGCATGTCTCATCCTCCAACTCCAGGAAGACCTCCTCCAGAGAATCGTCTCCCTTGACTTCTTCCATGGTGCCTGAGCGAATCAGCCGTCCCTGTTTGATGATGGCGACCCGATCGCAAAGCTTTTCCGCAACCTCCAGAACGTGGGTGGAGAAGAAAATGGCGCCGCCGCTGTTACAGTGCTCCCGCATCATTTGCTTGAGCAGATGGGATGCCTTCGGGTCCAGCCCCACGAAGGGCTCGTCCATCAGAATCAGCCGGGGCGTGTGGATCCAGGCGGAGATGATGGCAAGCTTTTGCTTCATGCCGTGGGAGTAGGCGGAGATGGGCTGGGCCAGATCGGAGGTCAACTCCAGCCGATCCGCCAGCTCCCGGATGCGTCTGCTCCGATCCTCGGGGCTGACGCCGAAAACATCGGCAATGAAGTTCAGATATTTGATGCCGGTCATGTAATCGTAGAGATCCGGGTTGTCGGGAATGTAAGCGATTTTTGCCTTGCAGCCGAGGGGATCGGCCTGCAGGTCCAGGCCGTCAATGGTAATTGTGCCGGAATCATACTGCATAATACCGACAGCAGCCTTCAGCGTGGTGGTTTTTCCCGCGCCGTTGTGACCGATGAAGCCGTAAATTTCCCCCGGAGCAATGCGCAGACTCAGATCATCCACTGCGACCTTGTCTCCGTACCGTTTTGTGAGATGAGAGATATTGAGCATGTTGTTGCCTCCTGTTCTTGATTCGCGATTGCAGATGCATAATAGGTCTTATTCCGAACATTATAGTTTATTCAAATTAATTTTGCAAGAATTATTTACGCGTCCAACATTTCCTTGCTTTTGTTCCTCGCCTTTGCTATAATTATTCCGGAAAATGGAGCGAAAATGCGGGGAGCGTACGGTATGGACAAGCTTTCGGCTGCGCGGGCGGTAATCGACCGGATCGATGCGGAAATGGCTCGGCTTTTTGAACATAGAATGACTGCAGCGGCGGAGATCGCCGCCTGGAAGCAGGCGAACGGCCGTCCTGTGCGGGACTCTGCCCGGGAGCGGGAGGTTCTGGACCGGAACAGCGCCCGAATCTCGGATCCCGTCCTGCGCACCCATTACACGGCGTTTCTGGAAGGGCTGATGGCAGAATCCCGCCTTTATCAGCAGTCGCTTCTGCACCCGGAGCTCCTGTGGGTCCGTGCCGCCTCCGGCGCTTATCCCATTTATCTTTGCTCCGGCGCTCTGCGGGAGGCCGGCGACGTTCTGGAGCTGGACCGTACCGTATTCATCGTCACGGACAAAGGGGTTCCGGCTTCCTACGCGGATGCACTGGCCGCCCAGTGCCGCCGGGCGGTGGTCCATACCGTTCCCCAGGGGGAGGGCAGCAAGGCTCCCGCCGTGCTGGAGACCCTGCTGGAGGCAATGCTCCGGGCCGGAATGACTCGCTCCGACTGTGTGGCCGCCGTGGGCGGCGGCGTGGTGGGAGATTTGGCGGGGCTTGCAGCCTCCCTCTATATGCGTGGCATCGATTTTTACAATGTCCCAACGACTTTGCTGTCTATGGTGGATTCCTCTGTAGGCGGTAAGACGGCCGTGAATTTGGGCGGCGTTAAAAACGCCGTCGGGACCTTCTGGCAGCCCAAGGCCGTCCTGATCGACCCCGATGTATTGAAAACGCTGTCTGCCCGACACGTATCCAACGGCCTTGCCGAAGCGCTCAAGATGGCCGTGACCCACGATCCGGCCCTGTTCGCCCGTTTCGAGAACTCTGCGGGCTACGGTCCCGTGGAGGACCTGATTGCCGCCTGCCTGCGGATGAAACGCGCCGTGGTGGAGGCGGACGAGCGGGAGCGGGGACTGCGCCGTGTGCTGAACTTCGGCCACACTCTGGGCCATGGCCTGGAGGCTGCGGCGGAGGGCCGACTTCTCCATGGAGAATGCGTCGCCCTTGGCATGCTTCCCATGTGCACCCCGGGGGTCCGCGCACGTATTATTCCCGTGCTGGAGCGCTATGGATTGCCTGTCAGGGCGAACTTCGACGTGGACACGGCGATGCGGGCGATTTCGCACGACAAAAAATCCTCGGACGGTCTCATAGAGATTGTCACGGTTCCGGAACTTGGCCGATTTGCGTTTCAACGTGTCACGCTTTCGGAATTGCGTGAAAGGCTTTTGATGTGTATAGAGGAGCAGAGATGAACAATACCTTTGGAACCCATATCACCGTAACACTTTTTGGTGAAAGCCACGGGCCGGAGCTCGGCTGCGTGGTGGACGGGCTGCGGCCCGGTCTGCGGGTGGACGAGGACGAGATCGCCCGCAGGCTTGCTCAGCGACGGCCTGCCGGACCGCTTTCCACCGCACGGGTGGAGCCGGATCCCTTCCGTGTCGTCAGCGGCGTCTGGAAGGGACGCACCACGGGGACACCCTTGTGCATCCTGATACCCAATCTGGAATCAAAGAGCGAAGATTATGTAAACTTATCAAACGTGCCCCGACCCGGTCATGCGGATTACACGGGCTTTGTCAAATACCGGGGCTTTGCCGATCCCCGGGGCGGCGGGCACTTTTCCGGGCGGCTGACCGCAGCGCTGGTGGCTGCTGGAGCCATCTTTCTGACGGCCCTGCGGGGGCGGGGCGTCACGCTGGGGACCCATATCGCCCGCTGCGCCGGAGTCGCAGATCGGCCCTTTGAAACGCTTCCTGACGATTTAAAGGCCTTGGAGTGTGCGGCTTTTCCTGTGCTGGATCCTAGAAGGGGAGAGGCGATGCAGGCCTCGATCCTGGAAGCCGCCCAGGCGGGGGACAGCGTGGGCGGCGTTTTGGAAACCGCTGTCACCGGACTTCCCGCGGGCCTGGGCGCTCCCTGGTTTGATACTGTGGAGGGCCTGCTGTCTCACGCCCTGTTCTCCATCCCAGCCGTAAAAGGGGTGGAGTTCGGCGACGGCTTCGCCTTGGCGGAGCGGCGGGGCTCCCAGGCCAACGATCCCTTCCGCATGGAGGCGGGAGGGGTCGTCACGGAGACAAACCACAACGGCGGCGTCAACGGCGGCATCACCAACGGCATGCCGCTGATCTTCCGCACCGTCATCAAACCGACTCCTTCTATCGCAATTGCGCAACGGACGGTGGATCTTTCCACGAACACAAACACAGAAATCACCGTCCGGGGACGTCACGACCCCTGCATCGTTCCCCGGGCCCGGGCGATACAGGACGCGGTGACCGCTTTCGTCCTCCTGGATCTGCTGGAGGCGTCGTATTGACAATACTGCGAATTATAACCCAGGGACAAGCATCGTTTGTCCGTGGGAGAGGTCTGATCTATGGGCGCTTATTATCTGATCGGGGAACACCTGTCCCACAGCTTTTCCCCGGAAATCCATCGGAGCTTTGGACGCTATGACTACGCGCTCCAAGAGCTCGTTCCCGATGAATTGGGAGAATTTCTGAAAACAAAACACTTTTCCGGCCTGAACGTCACCATTCCGTATAAGCAGACGGTGATCCCCTATCTGGATCGGCTGGATCCGCAGGCCGCCGCCATCGGCGCGGTGAATACCATTGTCAACCGGGACGGCGTGCTCTGGGGGTATAATACTGATTTCGGCGGCATGCTGGCCTCCCTCAACGCCTTGGGCTGCGGGAGCCTTGCGGGCAAGACCGTCCTGATCCTGGGCACCGGCGGTACTTCCAAGACCGCCTTGGCAGTTTGCGAGGCGCTGGGGGTAGGGAAAACCGTGCTTGTCAGCCGCAGTGGGAAAGTCAACGCTTTGAGCTGCGACGAAGCACTGCGGCAGTGCCCGGATGCCGCGTGGATCATTAACTGTACCCCTGTCGGTATGTACCCGGATTTGGATGGTCGGCCGGTCAAGCTTGCCGCTGTCAATTCCGGTCATTCTGAGCAAAGCGAAGAATCCGCCCCATTCCCGCAGCTGCAAGCTGTCTTTGACTGTGTATATAACCCCCTGCGGACTCGGCTTATTTTGGAGGCCATGGCGCGGGGAATCACAGCGGCGGGCGGTCTATACATGTTGGTGAAGCAGGCTGCGCTTGCCTGCGAATTGTTTACCGGGCGTCCGGTGAAGGAGTTCGACGTGGAGCAAGTCTGCAAAAAACTGCGGATTGCCCGGGAGAATCTGGTGCTGGTCGGTATGCCCGGCTCCGGAAAGACTTCGGTTGGCCGCCTTCTTGCCGAGAAAACCGGTCGAAGTTTTGTGGACCTGGACGATGAAATCGTCAGGAGGGCAGGGAAGTCCATACCTGCCGTCTTTTCCCAGAATGGAGAGAGCGCTTTCCGGGATATGGAGACAGCTGTTGTTCGGGCTGTTTCAGCCGAGGGCGGAAAGATCATCGCCACCGGCGGCGGGACAATTCTACGGGAAGAGAATGTTTGCAGTCTGAAACAAAACGGACGCCTTATTTTTCTGAACCGTCCTTTGGAGGGGTTGGTTCCCACTGAAAATCGCCCCTTAGGCGATACGCCGGAAAAGCTTCATGCGCTTTATGCGGAGCGGTATTCCCGCTATGTTTCAGCCGCGGATTTTGAGATACCAAATCAGGGCAGTATCGAGGACGCGGTCTGCTCGATCCGTACCTTGCTTTCGCTGTAGCGCGAACTATCTATTCGTAATATCGCTGCAAGTATCTGACTCGTAATTTGATCCTTGAGAGGAATTTTTGCGATGAAACTGTTGATTTTGAACGGACCTAGTCTCAACATGCTGGGAGTCCGGGAACCGGAAATTTACGGGAACAATACATATTTTGATTTATGTAAACTAATTGAAGCCCATGCAGCGGAAATTGGAGCGGAAGTTGAAATTCGGCAGACCAACCACGAAGGTGTTCTGGTGGACTGGATTCAGGAGGCCAGAGGCTGTTTTGACGGAATCATTCTGAATCCCGCAGCTTATACCCACACCTCCGTTGCCCTGCTGGACGCGTTGTTGGCTGTACAGATCCCCACAGTGGAGGTTCATATCTCCGATCCCATGCGGCGGGAAGCTTTCCGTCGGATCAGTTACGTCCGGGAGGCCTGTATAGAAACCATTGCGGGAAAGGGCCTGAACGGTTATCTGGAAGCGATTGATTTTCTGTGTGGACAGGAGAAGATCCAATGAAATTATCAATCAAGCAATCTCAGGCCTCCGGCTCTGTGGTTGTTCCCCCATCCAAGAGTATGGCGCACCGGCAGCTGATCGCTGCGGCCCTGGGCAGTGAGCCCCGCTTGGTAGAAAACCTGGAATGGTCCGATGATATTCTTGCAACCTTGGATTGTCTGCGTGCATTGGGGGCCAGTGTAGAACGCTCCGAAGGCGCGGTCTCAGTAGGAGGAGGACTGTATCCCTGCTCCGTTTCCAGGGGGAGCGTTGTCATCGGCGGCTTGAATCCCTTTGTCCAGGGGGAACCCGTCACCCTGCCCTGCAGAGAATCCGGCAGCACGCTTCGCTTTTTCCTTCCTCTTGCCTTGCTTTCCGGCCGGGAGGTTACTTTTACCGGCACGCCTCGGCTGTTGGAGCGGCCCTTGGAGCCCTATGAGCGCATCTGCGCCCGGCAGCGGCTTTTTTATGACCGGCAGGCAGACAGTCTGACGGTTAAAGGTCCGCTGCGCCCGGATGATTTTGAGATCCCTGGGGATCTCAGCAGTCAGTTTGTCACCGGCATGTTTTACGCACTTCCGTTTTTGGGAGAACCCAGCCGGGTTTCTGTCCTGCCGCCTGTGGAGAGTCGGCCTTATATAGACATGACCCTTGCCGTTTTGCGAAACTACGGCATTCGTATTGTCGGCGTGGGAAATGATCGTTATCATATCCCCGCCAAGCAAAAATATCGCCCCCATCCTGTCCGGGTGGAAGGCGATTGGTCCAGTGCGGCCTATTTGCAAGCGCTGAACTTTCTGGGCGGCCATATCCACATTCAGGGCCTGGACAGACTGAGCACCCAAGGCGACAAGGTTTTTTCCGCTTATCTGCGAACCATGCAGGGCAAAAAGCCTGTCTTGAACGTCGCCGACACGCCGGATCTGGCGCCGATTCTGATGGCTGTTGCGGCTGCAGGGCGCGGCGCTGTTCTGGAGGGGACCGCTCGCCTGCAATACAAGGAATCTGACCGAGGTACTGCCATGGCCAGGGAACTGCAAAAGTTTGGAATTCAGGCGTTTGTAGATGAAAACCGAATTTGGGTTGAGGACGGAACCCTTCAAACGCCGTCCGAAGTGTTGGATAGTCACGGCGACCACCGGATTGCAATGGCATTGACGGTTCTTTTGACCCTGGTGGGCGGCGAACTCAATGGGGCGGAGGCTGTGGCAAAGAGCTGGCCCGGCTTCTTTGAGGCTTTGCAAGGATTGGGGATTCTGATCTCAAAGGCGGAGGAAAACGAAGTTGAAGATGGATCTGGAATTTGAACGAAAGCTGACGATTCCCATGGAGACCAAGCAGCTTTTCCCGGTGACAGCGGAGCTTGCGGAAATCGTTGACGCCAGAGCCCGGATTCTGCGGGATATTTTTGAGGGGCGCGACCAGCGCTGCCTGTTGATCATTGGCCCCTGCTCCGCGGACAACGCGGAGAGCGTCATCGCTTACCTGGCCCGGCTTCGGGATGTGCAGGAGCGGGTGCTGGAGCGAATCTTCATTGTCCCCCGGGTTTTTTCCAACAAACCCCGTACCAATGGCGAGGGCTACATGGGCTTGGTTCATCAGCCTGACGCGGCGGGCAGACCAGATCCCTTCAAGGGGATCATCGCGGTTCGCTCGCTCCACCTGCGGGCCCTGCGGGAGACGGAATTTACCTGTGCCGATGAGCTGCTTTACCCGGAAACCCACCGCTATCTGGACGACCTGCTGGCTTATGTTACGGTGGGCGCCCGTTCTGTGGAGGATCAGCAGCATCGCTTGACGGCATCGGGGCTTGGCATCCCTGTGGGGATGAAGAATCCTACCCATGGTGATTTGGACGTAATGTTGAACGCAATTCACGCCGCTCAAACCGGTCACAGTTTTATTTACCGCGGCTGGGCGGTCCACTCCCGGGGCAATCCCTTGGCCCACGCAGTTCTGCGGGGACGAACGGAAGCAGGAAAAAGCGTTCCCAATTACAGCTACGACGATCTGCGGCGCCTTGCGGACCGCTACCTGGCTTCCGGAGCCCAAAATCCCTCCATTCTGATTGACGCCAGCCATGCAAACTCCGGAAAGGATCCCTTCCGGCAGCCGGAGGTCGTGCGCGACGTGATTCAAAGCCGTCGCCGGGACCCGGAGCTGGCCCGTCTGGTCAAGGGCTTTTTGGTAGAAAGCTACATCGAAGATGGCAGTCAGCAGCCCGGCGGCGGCGTTTTCGGCCAGTCAATCACCGATCCCTGCCTTGGCTGGGAAAAGACGGAGCGCCTGATCCTTGAAATTGCAGAAAACGTTTGTATATAGCTTCGGCTTTCTGCCCGCCCATATCCACAAGAGTGTGGGGCCTTGCCCGGAAGCGCAAGGCATGGAATCCAAACCCTATACTGACAGTATAATAAATTTTTTTATTTTCGTATTAGTAGTGTCTTCCATTATTGTGGAAAACATAATATAATGCGGAAAAGGCGTTGGATACTTTAATACTATTCTTACAAGGAGGACACAAATGAAAGCACCGTTTTCCCCTTATCTCAACCGAATCACCCCGGCGCTTCGTGCGCTGCTGGAGGATCTCGGGCGGGATTACGAGTACGTCAGCCTGTTGTCGACGGATTCTGTCGGCTTCTCGACGTCCATCTCCCAGCGCAGCAAAAACGTTTCCGGCAAGAACATGACAACGGAGCGAGGAACTGTTGTTCGAGTTTACAAGGGCGGGCAATACAGCGAATGCGCTTTCAACCAGCTCGATACTGCCCGGGTAGGAGAAAAGGCCCGCAAGATCCGCTGTGAACTGGAAAAGCAGTTTGCTATGCTCGATCGGGCCGGAATGTCGGCTTACGAGACGGGGATGCTTGCGGACGAACCACTGGAGTTGTTTGTCGAAAAAGAAACCGAGCAGCTTCCGGAGAAGACCGACCTGAGCACTCTGGTCGAGAAGCTCACAGCGCTTTCCGGCGAAGGTGTCAAAACCATTCCCGGGGCTTTGGACTGCATCACTAGTGCCAGCAGCACCCATATCTCCAAGCTCTTCCTGACGAAGAATCGCTTTCTCCGCCAGAGCTACGTCTATACCGAGGCCAGCATCGCAGCCTACGCGCCCAATGAACAGGGCGAAATGAAGATCGTGCACCGGGGTGTGTCCGGCTGCTGCGGCCCGGAGATCCTGGAAGGCCTGAAGGAAAAGCTTTCGGAGCTTCCTGAGACGATGCAGGACGTGCTTGGCGCCGAAAAGATTGTTCCGGGTGAGTATGAGATCATCGCCGATCCTACTGTCACAGGCCTGATTGCGCATGAGGCCTTCGGCCATGGCGTGGAGATGGATATGTTTGTCAAGGGCCGGGCCCTTGGCGCGGAATACATTGACAAGCGGGTGGGCAGCGACAAGGTTACCATGCATGAGGGCGCGCTGTGTGCCGAAAGTGTTACCGCTTACGTCTTCGACGATGAAGGCACCCTGGCGGGTGACGTGATCGAGATCGACCACGGCATCCTCAAAACCGGTATCTGCGACGCTCTGGCCGCCCTGCGCCTGGGCACAAAGCCTACCGGCAACGGCAAGCGCGAGAACTACGCCCACAAGGCTTACACCCGCATGACCAACACCCTGTTTGACTCCGGCAATGACGAGCTGGAGGACATGATTGCCTCCATTTCCTACGGCTATCTGCTGCGGGGCATGCAGAGCGGCATGGAGGACCCGAAGCATTGGGGTATCCAGTGCATCATCGATCGGGGCTACGAGATCCGCGACGGCAAACTCACCGGCAAGGTGGTCTCTCCCATTGTTATGACCGGCTACGTCCCGGATCTGCTGGGTTCCATCTCTATGGCCAGCCCTGACCGTCGGGTGGAGGGCAACGGAGCCTGCGGCAAGGGACACAAGGAATGGGTCAAGGTCGCTGACGGCGGCCCCTATCTCAAGATGAAAGCGAGGCTTGGATAATGCTGGATATTATCAAGAAAAAGCTGGCGGCCCTGGGCTGCGACGCTTGGAAGCTGACGGAAACCGTCAATCGCGGCTGGGAATTCTACGTCATTCGGGACAGACTGGATCAGAATCGCGCCACGGAAGTGAAGACCATCAGTGTGGATGTGTTCAAATCGATTGAAAACGGGAAGTTCCTCGGCAGTGCCTCCGGCGAGATTCCGCCCACAGCTTCTGAGGAGGAGATTGATGAGCGCCTGGCTGCGCTGCTCTATCAGGCCGGACTGGTCAAGAACCCGTATTATACGCTTCAGGACAAGCAGGTGGATGTGCCGGAAAAGCGGGAGCCAGTAGATGTGGAGCAGATTGCGGAGAATTTTTTCCGGGCCATCCGCTCGGTGGAGCAGACGAAAACGGAGGACATCAACTCCTACGAAATCTTTGTCAGCGAGATCACACGGCACACCCTGAACTCCAACGGTGTGGAATACACCTGCACCTATCCCAAGTCCACCGTTGAAATGGTGGTCAACGCCCGCAAAGACGGACATGAGATTGAGCTCTACCGTATCTACACCTCCGGCACCTGCGACGCGGAAAAGCTGAGAAGCGACGTGGCTGACGTGCTCCGCTTTGGCCGGGATCGCCTGACCGCCGTCCCGACGCCCAAGCTTGGGACCGGAGCCGTAGTCTTCTCCACCGGCGACGCGGTAGAGATTTACAATTATTTCGTTTTCCGTATGAACGCCACGATGAAGTACCGCAGATTCTCTGATTGGGAGATCGGTAAGCCGGTGGTGGAGAACGCCCAAGGCGACATTATCAGCGTGGAAGCCGTTTCCTCCCTGCCCAATTCCTCCAGAGATTACCCCGTGGACGAGGAGGGCGCCGTCATCCGGGACCGTTGGCTCATTCGGGACGGCGTGGCTGAAAACTTCTTTGGCTCCCGCCAGTACAGCCAGTATTTGGGCCTTCAGGACAGCTCCAACGTCTACAACGTCCGTTTTTCAGGCGGCAAGGAGAGCGCCGAGCAGATCCGCCGCGGCGACTATCTGGAGGTTGTAGAATTCTCAGACTTCCATGTGGATCCTATGGGCGGCGACATTGCGGGCGAGATCCGTGTGGGCTATTGGCACCATGACGGAAAGATCACCGTGGTCACCGGCGGCTCCGTATCCGGCAATATGCTGGAGGCAGCCCGCACTATGACCTTCTCCAGCGAGACCCGGCAATTCGATACTCACGTGATCCCCGCCGTCACAAGGCTGGAGGGCCTGCGAATTACCGGCGTGGCAGACGTGGAGTAATACTGAATTCCCATAAGCTGAAAAATTCCCCTTCCGGCAAACCGGAAGGGGAATTTTACCATCTGAAACAGTGTCTTAGAAGGGCATTTCGCCGTCGTCCTCGTCAAACTCAAACTCCAGCAGCTCGCCGCACTTGGAGCAGGGCTTGGAGCCTTCTAAGAGGTCTTTTTCGCTAAACTGATGAACTTCGCCGCACTTGGGACAGGTAACCTCATAGACGGGATCCTCGTCATAGTCGAAGTCGTCGTCGCCGAGATCGTACTCGCCGTCGTCATAGTCCATGTAGTCATCGTCGTCATAATCGTCGTCATCTTCATCCATCAGGAATTCGTCGATGGCGTCCAGATTTTCTTCGATTTCATCCAGTTCGTCGGAGACGGCAATGGCGTTATCCTCCAGGTCGTCAATGGAGACAGCCATATCCTGGAGCAGGTCCACCACGGCCTTCAGCAGGCGGTTTTCGTCCTTTTCAGTGTCGAGCTTGATGCCATCCATCAGGCCCTTCAAGTATGCTGCTTTTTCTGCAAGTGTCATGGTGCATTGCTCCTTTCATTGTGAGAACGTCAGGTAGTTCAATCCTCAGCTGTCGATTGCGGCTTAGCCCTTGGCGCGGCCCATGTATTCACCGGTGCGGGTGTCGATCTGGATCACGTCGCCTTCGTTGATAAACAGGGGAATCTTGACCTCAGCGCCGGTTTCCAGGGTGCCGGGCTTCAGCGTGTTAGTGGCGGTGTTGCCGGCGAGGCCAGGCTCGGTGTGTGTGACTTCCAGGAACACGAAGTTGGGGCACTCCACGCCGAAGACGTTGCCCTTGTAGGACAGAAGCGTGCACTCTTCGTTTTCCTTTACGAACTTGAAGGCGTCGGGCAGGACGTCCTTGCCCAGGGGGACCATGTCGAAGGTCTCGTTGTCCATGAAGTAGTACAGATCGCCGTCGTTATAGGAGTAGGCCATTTTCTTGCGCTCTACGAAAGCTTCCTCGAACTTGGCGGTGGGGTTGAAGGAGGTCTCGGTCACGCCGCCGGTGATGATGTTTCTCATCTTGGTGCGGACAAAGGCCGCACCCTTGCCGGGCTTGACGTGCTGGAACTCCACGACCTGATAGATCTTGCCGTCCATCTCAAAGGTCTTGCCGTTTCTGAAATCACCAGCGGTAATGGTTGCCATATATGTTTCCTCCAAAACTATAGATTATTCGGAATTTTACCGGCCTATTATATACGATACGCCGATTTTTTGCAAGAGTTTTTTTCTATCACCGGGAAAAACTCTGCGAGAAACGCTGTTTTTTTGCCCGATGCCTGCCAACCATGCAGCAAATGCCACCGACGATCAAAACCAGTGAACCAAGGCCCAAACCGTAGAAGCCTACGGACAGGAATCTGGTAAAGCTATATTCGCCATACTTGACAAGCTCATACACCCACAGGCCGAGACCGGCGATTCCGGTGAGAACCTGGGCAAAGCCAATACCGGAAAGAGCAAAGCCGATTCCAAGGGCGGCGAAACCGAGGAAGAAATAGGTGTCCGAAAAGTCATCGATCAAGATGTCCGGCTGCAGATCAATCATGTTCTGGCTTTCTCCATAGGCGGAAAGATAGGGAAGAAACACACTGCCAAGCAAAATCAGCGCACCGATCAGGCCAATGAGGCGCAGGCCAAAGGAGAGGCCCCTGCGCGCACCGGGCTGCTGGTACATGGGCTGCTGATACCGCTGGTACTGCTGCTGGTACTGTTGCTGGTATTGCGGCTGCTGGTACTGCGGCTGGTGCTGCTGCTGCGGGGCGGCCCGCTCGGCAGGAGCGCCCAGAGAGTATCCGCAACTTCCGCAGAATTTTGAGCTGTCGCGTAGTTGGGTCCCGCATTTCGGACAAAACATTTCCCGCACCTCTTTCTATATTTTGTTGTGTAAATCGGCTCGCTTCTTATGCTTCGATGATAATCAGCTGCTTGGGAGAATGAGCCAGGTTTTCCACGCCGTCTTCCTTAATAATGACGCAGTCCTCAATCCGGACGCCGAACTTGTCGGGGATATAGATGCCGGGCTCCGCGGAGCTGACACAGCCCGCGGGCATGGGCTTGTCATTGGAGGGATTGCAGTTGGGGGACTCGTGGACCAGCAGGCCCAGGCAGTGGCCGTATCCATGGCCGAAACAATCGCCGTAACCGGCGTCGGCAATGACCTTCCGGGCAGCCCCGTCGATAGCCTGACCCGTGATGCCGGCTTTGGTGATGGCGATACCGGCCAACTGTGCCTTCAGAACGGTCTCATAGACAAGCTTCATTTCGTCGGTGGCGTAACCCAGAGCTACGGTCCGGGTCATGTCGGAGCAGTAGTCCTTGTAGACTACGCCGAAGTCCATGGTGATGAAGTCGCCCTTTTGCAGCTTCCGCTCGCCGGGGACGCCGTGGGGCATGGAGGTGTTGGGGCCGGAGACGACGATGGGAGCGAAGGACAATCCTTCGGCGCCGTTTTTGTACAGGCAGTAAATCAGCTCCGCGCAGAGCTCTTTTTCAGTCATACCCACCTTGATCCGCTTGCAGACCTCGGTAAAAGCCTTGTCGGTGATGGATTGTGCCTCCCGCATCCGCTGGAGCTCATATTCCTCCTTTACCACCCGGAATGCGTTGATGTCCTGTTGGCAGGGGATCAGTTTGGCGTTCAGCTTTTCCTCGTAGGTGCGGAACTCTGCGACCGTCAGGAAATCTTCCTCGAAGCCAAGCGTGAAAACTTCAAACTCCTCGATGGCCTGGTTGATCTGCTTGATGTAGCCGTTGTCCTTGGCAACCATGCGGACGTCAAAGCCCTTGAGGTTCTTTTCCGCGGTCTCGATGTACCGGGAGTCGGTGTAGTACCGGCAGCCCTTTTTGGTGACGATGGCAACGCCCTCGTCTACGTTGAATTCGGCGCAGTACTTACGGGAGATGGGGCTGGTGAGAAGCAGACCGTCATAGCTGCCCTTGTCCAGCAGAGAAAGATACTTTTCCAGGTTTGTCATGGCTTTGTTACTCTCCTTTTTCTTGCAAGATAGATAAACGGCTGCTCCGCTCCGTGGCGAAGCTTCAGCCAAATGTTGTGCAGGTGAATGGGCTTGACCAGAATGGAGGTGGCGCCGGCGCAGTTGGCGCCCAGCACGTCCGTGAAGATCTGGTCGCCTGCCAGGGCGGCCTGCCCGGGCTTTGCGTTGAACTGGGCAAGGCATCGATTGATTCCCAGTCCGGTGGGCTTTTTGGAATGGGTGATACAGGCGATGTCATGCTCTCGGCAGAATCCGGCAGCCTTGTCCTTTTTGCTGTTGGAGACCACGCAAAGCCGGATACCGTCCTGCTTCATTCTGCCGATCCAGGACAGCAGCTCCTCGGTAGGAATCCGGGATGTGTAGGGAAGCATGGTGTTGTCAAAGTCCAGCATTAGCAGGTCGATTCCCATTTGACGCAGGAATTCCGGCGTCACGTCCGTCAGCTTTTGAAAAATCAGCTTTGGCAGCAGGGAAAAGGGCATAAATGAAGCACCGCCTTCATAGAGTGTCAGGGAACAAAATCAATCCTCTTGTTATTATAACACTAAATATGGGTATTGTCCATGGAAACTTTCGTATATTTTGCGGAAAATCAAAAAATACCGGAGTCAGGGATGAACCTTTCGGCGTGGTACGGGTTTACGGCGGAGGGTTTGTGGCGGAACAAGCCGCTCCCGCCGAAGGAAACAGGGATTTTGATTGACGACCGTTTTCTTCCAAATCGATTCGGAATACTTGCGGCGCTTCGGGCTTTGGAAGCGTGGAACGGAATTGTTATCCTGGACTTTGAGAGACCGCATGAGGGCTTGCTGTCAAATTTTGCCAAGAGTCTTTCCGGGAAACGCCTGGTGCTGCCCCCTGCCTACGCCGATTTGACTTGTGACGCAGTTTTAGTCGGTCCCTGGCGGGCAGAGTGTGATTTTCCCGGCTGGCTGTCTTCCCAGCGGGAAAGGTTTGGTCACGTGGTTTTGGACGCTGCGCCGCTGCGGGTACAATGTCGTCCCGGAGGATGCAGAATCCCGTGGACGAAGCCGCTTCCGGAACGGGGTTATCCATGTCCGTGTCTGGGCTGTTTGCACCTTCGACTACCGGATGGTTCCATCCTGTTCTGGGACACAGAGCAGACCTTTCTTGCCCGTTTGAATAAAGCGGGGAATCCCCTTATCCTGTTCCTTTCCGATTTGGACGCCCTCCCTGACGTTTCAACACTCTCATAACGCGGCAAAAACGTGCGCCGCTGTTGCGTACCATTAGTCATTGTGAGGTGGTGCGTCTACGGCTGTGACAATCAATCTCTTTTGTCTTTGAGTTTTTTGAATAATCTGAAAAATAACAGTTGACAAAGGCACAAAATCGTTATATAATACGCGAGCATGAACGCCAGACCGCGTTCCTGCCGAAGCGGGGGAGACCGCCGCGGACAAGAGAATATGGAGTGGTATCGAAGCGGTCATAACGAGCACGACTGGAAATCGTGTGTACGTCAAAAGCGTACCGAGGGTTCGAATCCCTCCCACTCCGCCATCAAAGAGACCTCTTTTGTCTACCAGGGCAAAAGAGGTTTTCTTTCGTTAAAGGATTGAAAAGCTCACATTTTTCGAGTATAACGAAAAAGAAATTAGATCGACAAACCGGGATTTGTCGGGATACCTGTCGGCAAGTAAAATCGAGAAACAGTTTTGAACTGACGACGCATTACAACCTGATTCGGGGGATTGAATGAAAAGAATTTACACCGTTCAGCACACGCAGTCTGAGCACCATACCAATGGTATGGTAGGTTCATGGACGGACTGGAATCTGACAAATTTGGGGAAACAGCAGGCCGATCGAATTGCCGAAAAGCTGAAGCAGGAATTGGATGGTAAAGAAATCATTTTATATACTTCTGACCTAAAACGAGCAAAACCAACTGCCGACAGCATCGCGTCACGGTTTCGGGCTGAACCGATCGTGAGAAAGGAATTGAGGGAACGTAATCTCGGACGATGCTGCGGAAAATCTGTACAATG
>JAEEGH010001659.1_pt1:0-57500 | contig 63045 bp, 60 predicted proteins | sample 9134181 | NCBI WGS metagenome assembly JAEEGH01 (sample SAMN16246544, study PRJNA631951) | gut metagenome | biome: gut microbiome; feature: rumen; material: DP-attached | host: Bos | place: Iran: Karaj | collected 2018-10
CCACCTCTTAGCGTAGCGAAGGTGGGGGGAGATCTTCGTTTCAGGCGGGGTTCAAGCCCCGACTGAAATGAGATGCGGAGCATCGTTTTGTTACCGAGGAAACGCTGAAGGCGTTTTCGAGGTGACGTTGACGTATAATAAAGGGGAAATGCTGAAGGCGTTTACCGGGTGGCATTTACTGTATCTTAGAGGTGTTTATGGGTAATCATAATATGAAAAAGATCTTAATAATATTTATTAACGTGATCATAATGGCGGCCATATTGACCTTTGTCGTTATCTATTCCGGACTTGAGAGTCGGGATTCTCATCGGAGGCAGATAGAAAACTTTGAAAATACGACAGTCGCCATGAAGAAGGTGACGGAGAATTATCTGGAAGGTGAGCAGAGAATATGTGATGTCTGGGCGCGCTATATCAAAAATAATAAAATGACAATGGAAGAGGCTTCCGAGTATGTCAGGTCAACACATGTACTTGCAAATGCTTCGGCTCATCTGATCTTCGTTGATACTCTTAAGGGTATTTCTACACGCCCGAAACAGGGTACGGCTGATGACTATGCTGTTTCATATGAACGTATTGGGCTTTTGGACAACATTGACTGGATTGATGAAATCGGAAAGTCAATCAATATTACCCGCGCCTATACCAATCCGATGAATGGCGAACAGTCGCTGGCATTCTGCAACATTATTACGTTGTATGATCCCGAGAAGGGGACCTTAAATGAAGCGGTCCTTTTAAGGATACTTCCCATCTCGGAGCTTGAACAGAAATGGGTATATCCGCAGACAGAGCTTGTGAATGCGGAACTGTCAATGATTGACGCAGACGGTAACTATATTCTTAAAGGATATAGTTTTAAAAACGCCAGCTTTTTTGAGTTCTATAAATCATATAATCAATCGGATCCAAAATCGTGCGAGCAATTGTTTAGAACGATCACTTCATCGACAGGCTCGATTTCAATGCTTGATTCTCACGGACAAGAGTGCATACTTGCTTTTACTCCTGTTATTGACACCGCCGGGTGGACAATGCTTGGTTTCGTACCGGCAAAGGATCTCAGTGTGGAGAAAGACAACTGGCTGCTGTTCGGCGTTGTTTCTGCCGGTTTGCTGGTACTGTTCCTCTGTGACCTGTGCTATATGCTTTTCCTGAATAAGCGCCTCCAGACCACGGCCAGGGAAGCGGATTCGGCAAATAAGGCAAAGACAGACTTCCTATCCAGTATGTCTCATGATATACGGACACCTATGAATGCAATCATAGGTCTTACGACCATAGCCGAGAAAAACCTGGGAGATGTGGGGTCAACAAGGGAAAGCCTTCGTAAGATCAGTCTCGCAAGCAATCATCTGCTGACACTGATCAACGACATCCTGGATATATCGAAGGTAGAAAGCGGAAAACTGAAACTGAGTCCCCTGACATTCTCTGTTGTTGAAACGGTCGAGAACTTGGTTAATATTTCACAGCCGATGATCAAGGAAAAGAATCTTGAATTCAGCTTCCATATCAATCGGATGGAAAAGGAATACTTGTATGCGGATCAGCTTCGTCTGAACCAGATTTATATAAATATTCTATCCAACGCCGTAAAGTATACGGAACCCGGCGGACGGGTCAGCGTAGATATGCGTGAGGAAACGAGCCCCATGCCTGACAGCATACGTCTGATCTATATTGTAGCGGATACGGGTATAGGTATGAGTAAGGAATATATGGAAACCATGTACCAGCCGTTCTCCAGACAGATAGACAGCCGTGTAAACAGTATTCAGGGAACAGGACTTGGCCTGACCATTACAAAGCAGATGGTTGAGCTGATGGGAGGAACGATCGAATGTGAAAGCGAACCCGGTAAGGGGACGACCTTCACAGTTACGCTGGATATTCCTATAGCCGAAAGACAGAGAGAAGATATGCAGCTTGACCCCGTTGATGTTCTGATAGTTGATGATGATGAGATCATGCTTCAGACGGCGGTTGATACACTTGAAGAGCTTGGTGCGAGGGCGGAACAGGCACAGAGCGGACCGGAAGCACTGGGTATGATCGAGCACAGGCATCTTTCGGGGAAGGATTACGATGTTATCATCATAGATTGGAAAATGCCCGAAATCGACGGCATAGATACCATCAAGCGGATCCGTTCGGAAATCGGCGCGAATACTCCGATCCTGCTTATTTCGGCATATGACTGGTCGGATATTGAGGATAAAGCAAAGGAGGCCGGTGCGAACGGTTTCGTCAGCAAACCTCTGTTCCGCTCCACGCTCTATGATAAGCTCAATGCTCTTATGGGTAAAGAGTCCAGGTCCGTGGAGCCGGAGGACGATACTTCTGATCTTTTTGGCCTGCACATCCTTGTGGCCGAAGATAATGATATTAACTGGGAGATCATTTCCGCTATGCTCGGTATGTTCGGTATCACTACAGACCGTGCGGAAAACGGACGTGTCTGTGTAGATATGATACGTGAGGCAGAGGAAGGAAAATACACACTGATCTTCATGGATATACAGATGCCGGAGATGAACGGGCTTGACGCAACGAGAGCTATACGAAGCCTGAAGGATAAGAAGGCAGCTTCCATTCCGATCGTTGCCATGACGGCGGATGCATTCTCGGAAAACGTCACGGAATGTATGAATGCGGGAATGGACGGGCATATTGCCAAGCCTATAGATGTCAAATTAGTCATTAAGGAGATACGAAGAATTCGGGAAAGAAGGTCAAAATCATGAAAAAGACTATATGTATTTTTTTAACGATACTTATGATCCTGGAACTTACCGCATGCGGCAAAGAGCAGCAGGAGACGACAGCCGATGAAGGTTTTAAGCCGTCCCGCGACACATCTGTCAGCTGCAGGCTTAAGTTTGCCGGCGGCTATGATAACTTTGAAGCTTTAGAGGCTGAATTTGATCTTTTTAACAAATACTATCCGAATGTGGAAATGACGTACACGAAGATCGATGACTATAACAATATGATCGGTACGGTCCTGAACGGAAACGATGCCCCCGACGTCTATGTCAACTACTCCTGGATGTACGGCAGGGAAAAGTACAGCTCATCCATAGACCATGCCGAGAATCTGGCGGATCCCGCATTGGGTCTTGACCTTGACTGTATCCGCAGCAATATCATCCTGAACACGGACGATGGCAGCCTTCCGATGGTCCCTGTTTTCTCAAATACCTATGGCATGCTTGTGAACACCAGTCTTTTTGAAAAAGAAGGCTTAAGCGTACCCACAACCTATAATGAACTGGTGGCGGTGTGTGACGCGTTCCGTAATAAAGGCTATGAAAATCCGATAATGGGATATTCAAAAAAGGAGACCACATCGATTTTTACATTGACTATATATCCTTTCTTCTGCGGAACTGTTGCCAAGGATAAAGAGGCTGTAGAGAAGCTCAATGCGCTTGACCCGTCAGCAGGAGAGTATATACGTCCTTCCTTAGAGAAGATCGTGCAGTTCCTGAACGCCTGCAGGATAGACCTTGATGCATGCGATCAAATTGAAAACAATTATGATGCCGTTATCCTTCGCTTTTTTGAAGGTGACGTACCTATGATGACCTGCTCGGGAGATACTGTTTCCGGAACAGCAAAACGTGAGAGCCGCTCCGAGGCATTTATCGCTTCTCCGTTTAAGTATACTTTTGTCCCGGTACCCATGTCGGATGAAGGTGCAGCCTTCCTTGATATAGCTAATCTGCAGTTCTCCGTTAACAAAGACAGCAAAAACCTGGATATGGCTAACGAGTTTATGAGATTCCTCATCACGTCTGCGGAGCTTAACAGGATGGCACAGAAAAAAGGACTCGTATCGCCTACCAAAGATCTGTCATTTAACAGCATGTATGCTGCTTTCGGCAATGTCCCCGAATCCCGGATCCTGTCACCGGAGGTGATCGGCCTGACCGATGACGCAGTCATCCAGTTAAGACAGGCTGTATTCGGAGTGGCAACCGGTGCCCTGACAATAGACGATGCCGTCGCCCGCTACGGCACCTTTACACAATAAAGGGGTCTGACCCCTTTAGCACGCTAAAGTGCGGAGATGGTAATTGCTTTCAACTGTGCGTTAAATGACAACAGCTACGGTATATGGTAAGATTATATGAGAGAGAAAAAGCAGGTGTACCGTCACGTTAATCCGCAGGAGGTGTGGGATGGCAAAAGTAACTAACCATGCAAAAAGAAGAATGCATGACAGAATCGGTATTACTAAAGGTATAGCTCAAAAACATGCTGGCAAGATTCTAAGAGAAGGCATTAAGCATGAGGATACCACAGGAGACCTGCACAAATGGATGGACGCAGAGTTTTTGAAGTATCATACTGCAAATAATATGAGGTATTATGCAGGCAAATTATATATTTTTAACGGAGAACTGCTTATCACAGTCTTACAGGATACACATAATTTAGAGAACGCCCTCTCGGAATATGTTAAAGAAGAGGCATACGCTACGTACTGTAAATTCAGGAAATCTAAAGAGCGCAAGCAGATTAAAGAACAAAAAGTTATGGCAGTACGAGAAAAGGAGACTGAAATATTAGAAAGTTTAAAAATTTATGTTTTAGAACATGATATAGGTATTGAGATTACAAATGTTACTCTGTCCAAACCTTGGCTTGCCAGAGTAAATTATGTGTCTGATTTGAAATTCTTAGACTGGAACAGATACAACGACATTGTGGAGTATATAAAAACAAATTATGCAATCGGGGCCTATCTTAGAAGAGTCCGGGATATTGACGGTAGATTATTAACAATAGATGAATGGAGAGGTTTTCAACGAAGTGTTGAATGAAGGGTGACATTATGATCATAGCTGCACATGCGGGAACGGGCAAAACACAGTTTTCTAAAGAAATATTTGATTCCGTTGATTTTGTAAGTATGCCATATAAGTATTACCTGCCGGATGGAATCCTATCATGCGAAGAGATGGAAAGTAAGAAAGCAGACTTTGGTTTGGAAATTCGTGAAGAGTGGCCGGATAATTATATAAAGGCCGTAATAAACCGGTACAATGAAAACAGATATGTGATCATACCTCCGATTGCTCCTGTTTTAGAGGCACTGCGTAATGAGCAGATTCCATACATTATATGTTATCCGGAGAGGCAAGCCAAAGACGAATATGAACGTAGATATAAAGAGCGTGGCAATACGGAAAACTTTTTGAGTATATTTATTGGTTACTGGGACTACTTTTTGGATGCTTTGGAATCAGATCCCGGTAAGCATCATATTGTTATGAAAAGTGAGGAATACCTTACGGATCTGTATTCACGTTTTGAGGAGATTACCAAATTATTAAAAGGGGTCTGACCCCTTTAGCACGCTAAAGTGTGGCAAAAAGAAAATTCATAATATTGTATATGTTAACTAATTTGTATTGACTTGATAATATAGACATGATATCATAATTATTATTGAAGGGTCTGTGACCTTGTTAACGCGTCAGCGCAAAAAAATTACAAATGCATCTCATATAATATTTTGACATTACCTGTACCTGAACGGAGCTAAACATGACTATAAGTGATAGAATATTTGAACGACTTTCTACCATGGGAATGACTCAGAAACAGTTTGCGCAAGAAGCCGGATTGCAGCAGAGCACGATAAGCGAGTGGAAGAAAAAACATACTAATCCTACTTCGGATAAGATCATGCCAATCTGTAAGACGCTGAAAGTATCTCCCGAGTGGCTTCTATCAGGTGTGGACCGAGCCGGAGAGAAAAGAAGCAAGATAGGAAAGGATTATGTTATCATAGAAAAGAATACCGAGTTATGGGTGCTTCTGGAAGAGTATAAAAACTTTGATAAAGAAACCCGCAACAGAATCATGGGATATGTGGAAGCGATGGCTTCCCTTAATAAAAAGGGATAACCCCTTTTTATTTTATCACGATATTCATATTATTGAATATAATTAATTATATGACAATGAAAGAATAAGAGATTTTTACCATATAAAACATGGTACGCCAGGTCATAATCCGTGTCATGCGTTTTGGAAACAGGAAACTTGTATGAAAATGATTATGACATGGAGGAAAAGACTTATAAGGAGATAATAAATGTCTGAAAACCGAAAGAATGCAATAGTTTCTGTGGATCATATTGAATCTATGGTATATATAATTAGAGGACAGCAGGTAATGTTAGATCAGGATTTGGCAGTGCTATATGGTTATGAAGTCAAGAGACTGAATGAGCAGGTTAAACGTAACATTGAGCGGTTTCCTGATGATTTTATGTTTCAACTTACAAAAGAAGAGGCTGAAATGGTGAAGTCGCAATTTGCGACTTCACCAAAAAGTGATTTCTTTTCTGGGCAAGAAGGTGGTAGAAGAAAACTGCCTTTCGTTTTTACGGAACAGGGTGTAAATATGCTGTCAGCAGTTTTAAAGAGCGGTATTGCTATAGAACAAAGCATAGCGATTATGAGGGCGTTTCGCGAGATGCGCCATTATATCCGCCAGAATCAGCAATTTGTAAGTCGGGAAGAACTACAGATTCTGACTGATACCGTGGAAACAAAAACAAAAGCAATAGTTTTTAGACAGAACGAGACAGACATAAAGCTCTCTGAAATACAGGAAAGCATCAATAAGATTAATGAAAACTTTATTTCTGATACAGAGCTAAAAAATTTTGTAATATTCAAAGGACAAAAGCTTGAAGCTGATATTGCCTACATCGAAATATACAAAAAGGCGAAACACAGTATCTATGTCATTGATAATTATGTGAATATAAAGACTTTGCACCTACTTTCGCATAAGTGCTCTGGAGTGGAAGTAACGCTGTTTACGGAGAATAAACGTGGAAGGAATGGAATATTGACAGCGTCAGAGATTGAAGATTTTAACAAGGAATATCCTACTATACAGATTAAACCCAATCGTGATTGCCATGACCGTTTTATTGTTTTAGACTATAAAACAGATATGGAAAAAGTTTATCATTGTGGGGCATCAAGCAAGGATGCCGGAGACAAGGTGTGCGCAATAAATGAGATTAGTATACCTAAACTAATCCATCCGGTTATTGATACGTTGCTTAAGATTAATAGTTGAAAGGGGTTTGACCCCTTTTTGGAGGATTTTATGCCAAGAGCAAAAAGAATATGGTATCCGGGTGCGATATATCACGTTATGAGCAGAGGAAACAGGCGGATTTCGATATTTCAGGAGGATATTGATTACGCATATTTCCTGAAATGCCTGAGGGTTACAAAAGAAAAATACCCTTTTGATCTGCATGCCATCTGTCTAATGACGAATCATTTTCATATGCTGCTTACGACGGGTTCGGATGAACTATGGAAAATAATGCAGAGACTGCTGAGCATTTACGCAGAACACATTAATCATAAGTATGATTTTACCGGTCATTTGTTTGAAGGCCGCTATACTTCTAAGATTATAGATGATGAGTATTATTTTATGGAAGTGAGCCGCTATATCCATCTGAATCCGGTGAAAGCAGGAATGGTTATGTCGCCTGCTGATTATGAATACAGCAGTTACGCGTCGTATATGGGAATGGGAAACAACTTGAATTTGCAGAAAAAAACGGGTTATAGCAAGGTCCGATCAATGATCGGGGAACTTATAACCACATCTCATGTACTTGGAGCTTTTCCGAATAACAACCCGGAACAATATCGTACATTCGTCGAAGAAAAAATATCGCACACAGAACACGAGCAGCAGATACAAAAGGACATGAAGGAAGATGAAATGTGGTTACCTAAAGGGGTCAGACCCCTTTCACACGTTAAGGAACTAAAGGGGTCAGACCCCTCAGAAAGGAGAACGTATGAATAACAGTACGCACCAAGAGTATTACGGTTTGGACATGGAAGCAACCGGCAAGCGCATAGGGAGATATTTGACCCAAGGCAATTATAGCGACAAAGATCTGGCAGAGATAATGAATATATCCGTTCAGGCTATTAACAAGTGGCGCCATGGACATTCTATTCCGGACATAGATAATCTCTATTTCTTAAGCAGGATACTTAATGTAAAAGTGGATGATTTATTGGTTTCGCGAGCTGACAACACGTTTAGTCTGATATATGAAATAGAAGACTTTAGAGAAAAGCCATATTGTCCACAAAACCTTGAAGAGTATTATAGTATGTTTTCCAAGCTGTTGCGTAAGAGAATCTATTTAGGAATGTATATATATCATAATGAGAATATTTTTAAAGTGAATGACTCAGTTTTTCAACTACGGGTTAAATGACAGATTTAATAGTAAATGCTACACTTTTGAGTACACCGAAAAGGAGGAAAAAAAGATGGCTGAAAAAATGTTAGTAACACAGGCACTTGATGAAAGGGATCTTCTTGTAAAGAAAATAGGAGATAAGATTGCGAAGGCATCTTTTACAGATGTTAAAAAGCATAATGAGGAGAATGTGATTGAGGGCCGGATTAATGAAAAAGAGTTTTGCAAGGATGCTGAGAGTTCATATCAGCAGATACTCGATCTTATTGATCGTTTTCAAAAAATCGATGCAGCGATCGTAGCATCCAACGCTACTACCAAGATTAGCACATCTTATGGTGAATACACTGTGGCCGGAGCAATCTCACTTCGAAACAGGATGCGAGGATTTGGATCATATGATGGGAATGCTAATTTTGAGTTTGCTTTACAGAACAAGATGACAAACGAGTATGCAAAAAGGGTAGAATTGGCTGAATCAAAGAATAAGCAGCTTCAGGTTACTGCGGAGGGGATGAGGCTTTCCATTCTGGGCAAAGACAACAGAGTAAAGGATGATAAGCCGCTTGAAGTCGTTGAGGCGTATGTACGGGAAAACACATCGGAAGTCATTGATCCGTTGGATGTTCAGAAGAAAATTGTAAAACTTCAAGAAAAAAAAATGCACTTCTTACTGAACTTGATACGCAGATTAAAGTTTCGAATGCTACTACGTTTATTGAATTGTAATATATTTGCCTGCAACACGAAAACTTCAAACCTGGTTTCCCTGTAACAGGGTTAAGTTACAAATAATCCAAGAATGTAAAATTGGAGATAGTTTGGTATGGTGCAGTGGATAGCACATCAGACTTGAAATCTGAGGCCGCAGGTTCGAATCCTGCTTCCAAGCCCCTTTAGCAAAGGGAAATTCCATGGCTGTAGTAAGTGACTGCCGCGAAGAAATCAACGGTTTTAAATTTTTTTAAACAATGAACTATCAATAAGTAACGGTTTTTTCTTCATTTTATTAAGTTTAAACATCTAACTTTCCTATAGACATAGAAATATGTTGAAATCCATGGAAAAGGTTAAGGTGCTAAACCAGTTGACCTGAAGTAATCCTCATGGCTGTGTTGCAGGCAAGGGGTCAGACCCCTTTAATACATTAACGTATGAAAAAGGAGAAAGTAGGATGAGTCGAAAACTGGCAAGTATACAGAGAATTCATAAAATTGAGTCTATAGAAGGTGCTGACAGAATTGAGTTGGCCCATGTCCTTGGGTGGCAATGTGTTGTAAATAAAGGGCAGTTTAAGCCTATGGATTTAGGTATATATTTTGAGATAGATAGTTTTTTACCCGTTCGGAAAGAATTTGAGTTCTTAAGAGCGTCCAGCTATAGGAAAAATGATATTCTGGGCGAGGGATTTCACCTAAGAACCATGACTTTCCGGGGACAATTATCACAAGGCCTTTTGCTACCGGTCAGTTTGTTTGCAGAGATCCCTGAAGATGCAGAATTGGGGAAGGATGTATCGGATATTATCGGGGTAAAAAAATGGGAAATCGAGGAAAGAATAACTACAGGAGGAACTGTTATCGGGACATTGCCTTATGATATTCCGCATACCGATGAAATCCGTGTCCAGGCTGAACCGGATTTGATCAAAGCCTTCGCAGGAATTGAGTATTACATAAGTACCAAGATGGATGGTTCATCTCATTCTATCGGTATCGATGAAAATGGTTTTCACGTGACAGGTCACAATTATGAGTATAAGGATGATGGGACAAGTGCATTTTATAATTTGGTAAATGAACGAGGATATAAGGAAAAGCTGGAGGCCTTTCTATTAGATGAAGGTTTGAAAACATTAACTGTTCAAGGTGAATTATGTGCTCCGGGCATACAGCAGAACAGGCTGAAATTGAAACAACCGGAGTGGTATGTATTTACCATTCGAGAAAATGGCAAGCGAGTTGGATTGGAAAGAATGCAGGAAATATGCAAAAGTTTGAAGATGGCAACAGTACCGATTGAGGAGATAGACATGGACTTGCCTTCTAAATATCCGACCATAGATTCTTTGTTACAACGAGCTGACGGTAACTATTCAAACGGAGGGAAGAAGGAAGGTATTGTTATACGACCTACCTTGCCGGTATACAATTCTTTGATAGGAGCAGAGCTATCGATGAAAGTAGTCAGCAACAAATATCTGTTAAAGGAAGGGGTCTGAAGCAAGGGTCAGACCCCTTCTTCACGTAGATTACAAGGGGTCAGACCCCTTTCACACGTTAAGGAGCTAAAGGGGTCAGACCCCTCAGGTGTCACTTTACACGAACAAATAATTGCATTATTATGAAGCAGATGGTATTATAATATCATAGGATAGGAATTGTAGCGTTATAATGAATGATATTAATCAGGGAGTTGAGATATTTATGGGACTTAATCGCAAAGATGATTTATTTATGCTTCAAATCAGGCTGTTTCGGCTTGCGCAGATAAGATGGAATAAAACTGCGGAAGAGTGTGAGAGGATATTCGTTGAGAATGACATTAACGATTATATTCAAACCTGTTATGAAGAGTTCCATACACAGGGGGATGACGCAAACCTTGATGATATTGAGGTTTACCTTAAAAGGAAGGGGCTTACGATATGAAATTTGAAGCAGGTATGAAACTGTATCATGGTAGTTATACCATAGTTAAAAAGCCTGACCTATCGGCTTGTAAGCCTACAAAGGATTTTGGACTGGGGTTTTATCTTACTACAGACATAAATCAGGCCAAGCGCTTCGTTAAAACGGCGGTTCAAAAGGCAATCAAGAATGGCGTAACAGTAGAAAACACCAATACCGGATTTGTATCGGTCTTTGAATTATCTGATCCTTCGGGAATAAAGATATTTGAGTTTGCCGGTGCTGACAGAGAATGGCTCCATTGTGTTGCGGCACATCGCAGCAACAAGCTTTTTAGTGATGAAATAGAGAAATGGTCAGGATTTGACGTTATTGCCGGAAAGATAGCAAATGATAATACAAACATGGTCATTACTACTTATATGAATGGACTTTATGGCCCTGTAGGCTCCGACAGGGCAGATGATACTGCTATCGGGTTATTGCTGCCCAATAAATTAACTGATCAGATATGTTTTAAAACCGATAAATCACTTGGGAAGATTAAGTTTGTCAGTTCAATAGAGTGTCATTTTTGATCGGTAGAAAAGTGTGAAATACGTAAATTGTGAGGGATAATAAATGGTAGCGAGTAAATATGAATTCGCGATGCAGTTACTGGCCAAAATGGCTGCTGAAAATATTGCACATAAGCAGAAAATATCCAAGAATAAAGCCTTTTTTAAACTAATGAAGTCTCAAACGGGTAAAATGCTTTTTGATGATAGTTTGGACCTGTGGATGAGCGGACCGGATTATATTGCAAATGAGTATCGACTGGAGATGCAGGCAAAGAGAAAGAACACGAAAAGACAACAGATATGATGCCTAATATTTGTAAAAATCTTCCAAACTAAGAAGGATAGTATAATGACGGTTTTAAATGAACTTGATTCGACAAATGGAATTTCTGATGAGAAAGTTAACAGTACGGTTTAAAGAATCAATACGTATCGATAATGAAATAAGAAGAATAAAAAATCTTCCTATAGCCAAATACGATAAGACTAAGAAAAAAGCATATCTGGAATTCCCGGACGGGAGGCGAGAGTATGCCGAATGATGAAAGTCTTCAGACGGTAAAGCCATAGAACGAGCACTGCTGATGGGACCGATAAGCCGGGCAGAAAGGAGCTTCATATGAAAAACTTCTTTAAAAATCTGTTTAAGAATAAAAGACCATATCCGGAACGTGTAAATGAAGATCCTGCAAAAACAAAGATAGTGTATGCAGGACCTCCCAAAGGACTGGGACGCAAAAACCGTATGCTGTGTGTTTATGCCGGTCCGGGTATGATGGGACAGATGAAGCAACGTCGCGACTCCGAGATGGAGGATGTATATGCCGGACCTCCGATGCCTGATGATATTGATGAGCCGGAGATTACAGAGCCGGAAGATATTGAGCCTGAAATCATAGAAGAAGCCGATAATACCGGAGAATCTGATAACACAAAAGTTGTCAGTGATAAGGATGAGACTTCTGAAATTGCCGGAAATACTGATAAGGAAATTCAGGACAAGCCAACACCTGCAGTCGACCCGCGCATGTACTCCACCATGATGGTGTACGCAGGACCTGCAGGGCCTGCCCGGATGTCAGATGATACGAGTGCATTGGGAATGATGGGAGCCATGATGAGTAACAATCCGTTTTTTAAGACGGGTACGGCCGATGTTTCGGGCAACAATGTAGCACCTGCGTCAAGCGATACGGATAATGGGACTCCGCAGAAAGACAATGTAGAAAAAACAGACGAAGACGGTGAAAACTCAGGTAACGGAACATGGGTATAGGTTCCGCCATAAAAGGAACATACATACAGGGGACAAAATATGTATCAACTTAAAATGTGCGTCTGGGAGATCACGCTCGCATGCTGCTTTTCATGTAAATACTGTGGATCAAGCGGTGGGAAGAAACGTGAAAATGAGCTTACGACCGCAGAATGCCTGGATGTGGCTGACCAGTTAAAGGAACTCGGTTGCAGGCGCGTATCCATGATAGGCGGTGAGGTATTCATGCGGCCTGATTGGAAGCAGATAGTCGAGAGGCTCACCGGACACGGCATAAAAGTAAATATCATCACCAACGGCTTCCTGTTCCGTGATGAGCTTATAAAAGACCTGAAGGAAGCAGACATTGAATCAATATCTGTGTCACTCGACGGACCAAAGGAAGTGCACGATAAATACAGACAGCTAGGCAGCTTTGACAGAGCAGTGAACGCCATAGAGACGCTGCTGTCCACGGGCATACCTGTATCCGTCATAAGCACGCTTAACAGCGAAAACGTGAAATTCTTAGAGGAACTCTACGGACTACTTCACAAATACAGTATATATGCCTGGCAGCTGCAGGCCTGTTCACCGATGGGGAATGCCGCAAATAACGGGATAGATTACCGCTTCGACATGCTGGAGGTTATCAACTTCGTGACCTCACATATGTACGAAGCTCCTTTTGCAATGGGGGTAGCCGACAATATCGGATACTTCACTGAAGCGGAAGGCTCCATCCGCGGCAACTTGAGCGGTGAGGCGTACTACAGAGGCTGCTCGGCCGGCATAACCTCCATAGGTATTGATAGTGTAGGTAATGTCAGGGGCTGCGAATCCATGTACGACCCTGCATTTAATGAAGGGAACTTAAGAAATGAGAGCCTGAAGTCCATCTGGGAGAACCCGGACAACTTCGCATATAACCGTAAGTTTTCCAAGGACAAACTCACCGGTAAATGCGCAGAATGCGAGCTCGGCGAGTATTGCGGCGGTGGCTGCAGGTCATACAATTATTTCGTACATGGGAATATGTATGAATCCCCCTTCTGTGCAGGCGGAGCCAAGGTATCGGAGTAAGCCTCTGGTGGTATTATGAACAGAGTAATTTAAATAGCCCAAAAGGTTTGCATACAGAATAGAGAAAATGATAAAAAACAATTACACATATATTTTGGAATGCGCTGACGGTACTCTGTACTGCGGCTGGACAAATGACCTGGAGAAGAGACTTACAGCCCATAACAGCGGGAAGGGTGCCAAGTATACCAAATCCAGACTGCCTGTAAAACTGGTGTATTACGAGACGTTTGCCACATCTAATGAGGCCATGAGCAGGGAATACAGCATAAAGAAAATGACGAGAAGTGAGAAGATAAAGCTAATAAAGGAGAAGGAAAATGACTAACGAGGAGTTACAAAACATTTATTTTGGGGCATATTCGTTCGATGAACAGGACGGATATCTCATGTCTTACCAGTACACTAAGGAGCAGATAGCTTACTTTAAGCAGGCGTTTGAATTCTGGTATGAGAGATGCACCGCGTCCACTGCAAAGACACTGGAGTTTACTACGGATGCACAGAACATTTCATTCGATTACAAGTTTTTCTGGAAAGGTTCGGAGGATTCGTTCGAGCTTTGCATAGACGGACTTATAGCGGATATAAAGTACGTAAAAGATTTATCTCAGGAAGGAACTATAAAGTTTACACTTCCAGCCGGCACTAAGGATGTGATAATCTACCTTCCGGCGGATGCAACAGTGGGCATTAAAAACTTTGAGATTGATGCATCGGTAATGCCTGCCGATAAGGGCGAAAAGGTGCTCTGGCTCGGAGATTCCATTACCCAGGGGTACGGACCCGACCGCTCTGCCGAGACCTACGTAAGTGTTGCTAACAGACTGCTTAATTACGACATCATCAATCAGGGCATCGGCGGTTATGTTTATGATAAAAAATCGCTCTTGCCGATGGAAGGCTATACTCCTGATAAGATCATAGTAGCACTCGGTACTAACCAATTCTGGACAGAGACCATGAAGGACGTGGAAGAGTATTATGAGACTCTGACCGGTTTATATGGCCATGACATCCCAATCCTCTGCATCTCACCTATCTGGCGTGGGGACCAGCCGGATGCATTTGCAAAATTCGTTGATTTTTGTGATAAAGTAAAAGAGATAGCAGGCAGATATAAGAATGTGACAGTGGTGGACGGCTTTACTCTGGTACCGCATCTTCCTGAATACTATAAAGACAATCTTCATCCTAATTGTCTGGGTGCAGAGACTTACGGAAGAAATCTTGCAGAAGTGATAAGAAAGTTGGGGTTCTAATAGCAGAAAGGGGTTTATAAATACGGGCGGGGATTGCAATCCCCGCCCTTACAGAACTAACACTAAGTTAATTATAATAGTTTCCGGCCGCATCCGTCGTCCCGTACGCCTTCGCGGTCTTGACCGTGCTCACATACGGACTTAAGCTTGCATCAGCCGATATCCACAGCTCACTCTTGGTCAAGGGATTCGAGAAAGTATTGTTGCTTATCTCGCCCGAGATACCGCCGAACACTGCTACAGCCTTTCCGTCAGCTTCGCCTGTGCAGTTATCCTTGAACACATTTCCTGTGATCTTAACCTTGCCAACTTTCAGCTGAATGGCATTTCCTTTGTTATCTTTTATGGTACATCCTGTAATGGTTGTATCAGTATCACCGTCTACGAATATTCCGTTTGCACTTCCGTTCATTATGGTACAGCCTGAGATGCTTACCTTGCTCTTGCCGGCTATATCTATGCCTCTTCCGGTGCTTCCCGAGATAGTCATGCCGCTAATGGTAAGGTTACCGCTTTCCATGACGTTTATGCCCTTGCCGCCTGCATTTGTGATAGTGCCGCCGGACAACGTCACGCTGCAGTCGCCGCCGACTACGATACCGTTCTGGCCGGTCCCGCTTATGGTATTGCCATCCCCTGATTTGATAGAACTTGAACTGTAAAGAGCTATGCCGCCCTTTCCTGCACCTGTGATGGTGTTGGATGAGACTACTGCATTCTTACTTCCGTCACGCATTGCTATGCCGTTTTCAAAAGGAGCGGAAGCACATGATACAACATTTCCTGTGATCTTGGCACCGCTTGAGGCAAGCAGCTTTATGGCATCCTCGGCAAATTTGGTGCTGTCTGCCGCAGCAGCTCCCGAATAACGTGTAACGGTGTTATCGGTAATGGCTGCATCATCTACGTATCTTAAATAAATGCCTGATGAATGGCAGGTGATTTTATTGCCGCTTATGGTCACATTCTTCATCGGGTACTTTTCCGAACCGTATATGAATATACCGATGGAAGAACCTGAATCTGCACCTGACTGATCAAGGGTTTTCTTTAAAGTTATGGTATTATCCGTTATCTTGAGCTTAAAGTTATTACCTGATACCTTCATAGCCTTGACACCGGAATTGCGTGATACTATGGTGTTCTTTGCTACGGAGTCGGTCTTGACCTGTATGCCGGCACCTACGTTTTCCATCTTATTGTCTTTGACTGTCAGGTTAACGTAGTTGTAGCCGTATACAGCGGCATCATCTATGTCATGGAAGTTGTTGTTTACGATTTTAATATTTTTGTGGTAGATGCCTTCGACCATGGTATGGCTTCCGACAGCTCTCGGGTAGTTGTAGATTTCACAGTTTGTGACGGTCACATCAGTACAGGGTGAATCATCAAAAGGTTCGCCGTATGAGAGGATAGTATCGTTGTGGCAGTTATCAAACTGGATGGCTTCCTTTTCCACATCGGCACTGGGAGCCTTGTATCCGTATAAAGTACAGTTCTTGATGGTAACCTTCTTTACGCCGCCCAGCTCTATAAGGTGGGTACCGTAGCTGTTGCGGAGAGTTACATTTATTATCTTTAAATTATTGGTGTGGGCAAACATGAAGATGGAAGAGCTGGTCTTTTCGTTGTACTGCTTGAACTCTGTATCCCATACACCGCCGTCTACGGTTATGCGTGTGTTATCGGAATACCCACCCTTGTTTCCGCGTACAGCATGCAGCATGTGTGCCACGGGATCCTTGGAATTGGGATTCTTCTTCATATAGGTCTTTTTATCAAGCTTTAAGTATGTATTTGACCCTATCACGAGGGATTTGCTTAAGTAGTAGGTGCCTGCAGGTACTTTTACCATAGCCTGCTTCTTCTTGGTGCCGGCCTTGGCTGCTTCGTCAAGTGCTTTCTGAATCTCGGTTGTGGCATCCTGTCCGTCTTTCAGTTTTACATTTATGACTTTGGCATAGGATGCAGCCTTGATATCATGTATTTTTAAGGTGAATAAAAAGCAGAACATAAAAGCCAAAAATGAGAGTATGTATCTCAGCTTCGGTCTTGAGTTACGGCGTTTCTTTTCCTTTGACATGTGTACGCTCCTTTCTCAGATTCAATCACAGGGACGGTTCTTTGATTGATTTTTCAATCATAAGGCTGGTTCTATGCTTGACAGAATAAACCGTAAAATCGTCCTCATAATTGATGCACAATTGATATCAGTTCAAGATTCATTATAACATATGTCAAACGATTTTCAAACATTGATTTTTATATTGTTTTGGTGTATACTTATCATGGCAAAAAATGATATGACCGGAGGATCCCAATGGTAAAAACAAATTTGTTGTCTGAGACGGATTCAAAGAAGGTTATCGAAAGGCGAGGAAGGTTCAGCGTTATCGAGTATCTGCGTGATATTTCCGTTTCACCGAGCAGGGCACAGGAGGCTTATTTTGCATCCGAGATGAATGTCCGGAAGCGTCAGCTTGTCTGTGATATAGATGAAAAGACCGGCGTAATTATACAGGCCGGAGAGATGCAGATGATGATAGGTGATATCGAGGCTGCCACGGATGTTAAAGGAGTGGGAGATTTCTTTAAAAAGACCGTAAAAAGCCTGGTTACAAGTGAGACCATCGTCAAGCCGCATTATACCGGAGTAGGCACTCTAGTACTTGAGCCTACGTTTTACCATATCCTCTTAGCAGACCTTGATGAATGGGAAGGGGATGTGGTCATAGAGGACGGCATGTTCCTGGCCTGCGAGGATACGGTGGATGTAAGCGTTATCTCGAGAAAAAATGTTTCATCACTGATACTGGGCAACGAAGGTATATGGAATTCCGTGCTTAAAGGCAGCGGGCTTGTGGCTCTGGAAAGCCCCGTACCTGCGGATGAGCTTATAGTTGCGGAGTTAAATGATGATGTGATAAAGATAGACGGAGATATGGCTATCGCGTGGTCATCCACCCTTAAGTTTACAGTGGAAAAAACCACTGCGACATTGGTCGGATCGTTGGCCGCAAAAGAAGGCTTTGTAAACGTTTATTCCGGTACAGGGAGAGTACTTATTGCACCTGTAAGGGAAAATATCGGAATTAATGCACCTAGGGAGTGACGGAGAAACTAACAATGTCATTCTGAGCAATGCGAAGAATCTTAAAGATGAATGACACATAGAATAAAAAACGGATAGGAGAAGGAGAATATATGGACTCATTAGCTATCATTATCGGCAATTCAATTAACGGGTTGATCTTAGTACTGGCCATCATTACCATTGCGGGGTTTGCATATGTTGTAATGAATATTTCCAAGCTTCAGAATACTATAGACGAGAAACATAAAAAGAAGCGTTCCACGGAGTTTACTCCCGGGGGTATCCAGAAGACTCCCGATGCATATACCTGGGAAGAGATACTGGAATACAAGGAGGAATATAATAAGATCCAGCTTATTTATTCTACCTTTGAGCAGTTTGTACCCATATTCCCTCTGCTCGGTATCTTAGGTACCGTTGCCGGCCTTATCCAGCATCTGGATGATATCAACAAGATGAAAGAAGCACTTACACTTTCAATGTCTACCACTTTCTGGGGACTTATAGCTGCTATCGTTCTTAAATTTGCAGATGCCATCTTAGTCAGTAAGACAGTTAACAAGATGGAGCTTTATTTCGATACTTTCGAGCAGAATTACAATATGGCAAAGGATAAGTTCGCACTTGACAACAAACAGGACCAGTGAGGTGTAACATATGGGTAAGAATAAAAAACCTAAATCCATAGGCAGACTGATCATAGATCTGACTCCTCTTCTTGATGTTATCTTCATAGTCCTGATAGTGGTTCTGGCAGGGCAGGATACCTTCAATATGGAGGCTGATCAGAAATTCGCCGAGGCAGAAGTATATGTGAGCGAAGCCGATAAAAAGCTTGATGAAATGGAAGCGTTGGTTGACACATATGCTGAGCAGATGGCAGCCTATGATTCCTTGAGTGATTATTTTAACGCAGTGACCGTATATGCGTCCTACAGCCTTGAAAACAGAAGGCTGAGAACAGTATATGTTATGATAAACAATGAAGAGCCGGTGACATTGAACCTCACCCCGAGCAATACTGCAGAAACATGGGCAGAATGCAAGAGGATGATTGAAGAGGTTATAAAAAAAGATGAGACTCTTCCGATGATACTTTCAATCAATTCCAACGGCGATGAAAAGATGCTTTACAGGGATGATGAATCCATATACGCTATTTTTAAGGATTTACAGAACGCATATCCCGGCATCATCAGCATCAGGTAGTTTTTTAAGGAGAGGGTTTTATGAGCAAACCTACGGCGATCATATTGCTGGTAGTTCTGGCAATCCTCCTGTTCGGCTTGGGTAAGATATTGCTGCCGTCCATAAGAAAATATATCAACAGGATGCCCAAGGGCATATTTGTATTGCTTTTCCTGGTCATCGTATGTGCGGTGGTATATCTGGTGCACTACCTGTTTAACGGTGAGACGGGGGGCATTTCCGGTAACGAGAAAGCCGAAAGCGCATCTTCTCAGGAGGAAGATGAGAACACCAAAGTAATCAAGGAAAACTGTATAGTGTTAAGCGGTTCTGAGGTATATGTGGAAAATGAGAAAGCAGATACCGCTACATTAGAAAAATATATTGACTATCGCGTAGAAAACAATATTCCCGTAACTATAGTTGATGACTATGCCACACTGGCTTTAATGAGTGAGATCAAAGCATTGTGTGACAAAAAGGGTGTAAGGTACAGCGTAGAAAATGAAGAGTGGCTCAAATAAGAAAAAAATATTAATAACGGCCGTCCTGATGTTCCTGCTGTTTGCGGCTTATTTGCCATGGAATATGCCGAGCCTGATCAATGCGGATAAGCCTTTTATCGATCTGTCCGGTTCTATAGGTGATTCGATCGGAAATGCAAATACCGCATACGAGAAAGGGCAGGTTACTCCGATTCCTACAGATACTCCGGGTATCACTCCGGAGCCGACTCCGGAGATCACACCTACTGATATACCGGTGATAGGGCCTGAGGACAAGGAGTTTGAGATCATAGTTGGAGCTGAGGACTATTCGGGAGACGGTGAGAGCATAGTGATCATGGGCGCAGGCGGAGCGGAAATGAAAGCATATTCCATAGCTTCTTTTGAAACCATGATAAACGGAGAGGCGTTTAGCGGCAAGAGCTTTGTGCTTATAGATAATTATGCGGAAAATCAGACTTTTAGGGATGTAATGAGCATACTTGACGGGTCCGGTAAAGAATACAGGACTGAGAGCCGGGAGGTGACAGAATGAGTTTTAAAGGATTTGCCAAAAAATTCACAGCCTGTCTTCTGGCTCTGGTGATCGTTCTATTTAATACAAGTGTGGGAGCTGCTGAGAAAACAGCCAAACTGCGCAGCTGCCTTGAAACAGTGCATATGTATCAGGTATTCCCTATAGATTTTATCACAAGTATGGCAGCCGAGAGCCCGAGTCGTTTTAAGGATAATTATGATGACAGATATATGGCATTTACTGGGCAGATCAGATTCGGGTCTGTTTCGGACAATCACAAGAGTGTGAAGGTGTACGGCCCCAATCACTATATTGAAGTGGATACTTCCGAGCAGCAGGTGAAAAATATCGCAGGACTCCTTAAGCCAGGCGATTATGTGACCGTATACGGACAGGTGGACGGGAAAGAGGTTGATGCGGAATACCTTTATATTAATCCGAATTTTGAGATTCCATCACTTAAATATGTTTTTTATCCTGATATGATAATAGATGGTGAAACCATAACCGACTTAGCCGCTGACGGACATGTTTCATTTAGCCTCCCTGAAGATTGGAAGAATGACTATGTTATGGGCAGGCTTACCAATAACGGTGTTAACGGTTATAAGTTCTTTTTAAATGCCATATCACCTCAGAATCTTAATTATCCCGAGAATTTCTATATTTTTTATTTTAACTATGAGACCTACCTTAATCCTGTTAAGAAAAGTCCTGACAAATATGATATATGGGATAATGAAAGCATTGTCATAAAGAACATTCTTAGTACTCTTTCAGGGGATTCTAAGCCAAGTATGCAGAGATTTGATCTTCAAGATGGAACATATGTTGATTATTATACTACAGTATATAAGCCGGCTGATGGAAATGACTACAGGCTGGAGTTTATGTTTAAGCCGGATTCAACAGGTCTTGTATGCATGCTGTATCTGTATTATCCGAATGACGGTGCAGTAAGCCATTTGAGAGAAGTATCGTATGTTATTAACAGTATAAAGAATTAAGTTGTAACAAGTTATGATAATAAGCCATACTGTTATAAAGAAAGATAATGTTGGATTTTGAATAAATATGGAAAAACGTAACAAAAAAGCTATAACAATACTTTCCTGTGTGATAGCGGCGACACTTACCTTTATCTGGATACATTCGTGTATGGGTCAGGAGGAGTCGTCAGAGGAAAGCGGATTTTTCTTTGAAGTACTTTGCCCCATTCTGGAGATTGTCGCAGGAAAAGGCAATGTGACCGAACTCTTCATCAGGAAGCTGGCTCATTTTACCGAGTTCTTCGGACTGGGGTTAGAGCTTATGCTTTTTATGAGACTGGTGTTGATATCGTCACCTAAGGTTATAAGATTTATAAATGCGTGGATTCTCGGAACGCTGTGCGCACTTATAGATGAAACTATACAGATTTTTTCGGGAAGAGGTCCGATGGTACAGGATGTGTGGCTGGATTCTGCGGGATGTTTCTGCGGAGTGCTGGTCATGATGTGCGGGATACTTATAGTTGAAAAAAAGAAGAGAAAAGGATAGAGTCGCAGTGGCTCGCTAAGCTCATCCATCGCCTGCGGCTCGTATTCGCCAAGTGACCTGTGCGTTCGTTGTACCGACGATTTATCCGCGTCCTAACGGACTTGATCAATCGGGTACAACAGAAAAAATCGCACGCCCGGTTTTGAATAGATATTACCGTCGTTACCTCCACAGTTAACTCGGCCCAGGCACCCTCACGGCACATGAGAGACACTGCTTAGTGCTGCTGTATTCCTACCCTGACACGGTTCACAGGCTGCCATTGCGCGAGACCCAAACGTCAACATCACTTATGAAGGGCAGCCCGACAATATGCTACCCGAGACCGGACATCACCCCTGCTATAGCGGATTGCAGGTACAGGGCACCGCTAACTCCCCGGCTGTGCGACTTAGTTAGTATACTTTGTTTTCGTGCTTATGTCAACTATTATTTTGGAGTACGGAAAGCCATACCGGGTGGGTGAAAATATAAGATTGGATCAAGATTTATACAGTAATGGAAGACAGTAAGAAGAATAAAAAGCTCATCGCCGGGATACTTATGGCGGTGGCTGTTATCATAATCGCTTTGGTATGTATATTTGTCGGCATACCTTTGATAAAGCTTGCGGGAAGACCGCAGGAATTCAGGGACTGGGTGGATTCCAAAGGTATATGGGGACCGGTGATCTATGTGGCACTTGTCATATTCCAGATACTTATAGCGTTTATCCCCGGTGAGCCGCTTGAGATAGTGGCAGGATACGTGTTCGGCACATTTAAAGGTACGCTGCTGTGTATTTTAGCTGCGTCACTCGGAAGTATCATAGTGCTTTTACTGGTGAGAAAGTTTGGAAAAGCACTTCTTGAGATTTATTTTGACAAGGAAAAGATCGAGAACCTTAAGTTTCTGCAGTCATCACAGAAGAAGATAGTGATATTCCTGATACTGTTTATAGTACCGGGGACTCCGAAGGATCTTCTGTGCTATTACGGAGGACTTACCGATATACCCATGCCGTTGCTCATATTTATCTGCACGGTCTGCCGTTTCCCGTCAATCATCACTTCTACGATAGGCGGAAACGCACTGGGCACGGGTGAATACGGATTTGCGGTGATAGTGTTTGCCGTGACTGCTGTGATAAGTGCAGTCGGGATTTTTATATACAACAGATTAAGCAAAAAAGAGGAAAATAAAGATGCTTGAATTGGTCAATGTTTCAAAAAGCTATAAAGATCAGAAGGTAGTATCCGACCTGTCTTTCTCAGTGGATAAGGGACAGGTGCTGGGACTCGTAGGTGCTAACGGAGCAGGAAAATCAACATGCGTGAGCATGATAGCTACTTTGATAAAGCCTGACTCGGGACAGATACTTTTTAACGGACAGGATATAGTAAAAGATCCCGATGCCATAAGAAGAAAGCTCGGATATGTGCCTCAGGATATTGCCCTGTACGAGACATTAAGCGGTCTTGACAACCTGAAGTTCTGGGGAAAAAGCTACGGTGTCGGTAAAGAACATATGGAGACTGAGATCAAGAGAGTATGTGATATCATTTCCTTTGACAGCACGCTTTTGAAGAAAAGGGTGAGCGAGTATTCGGGCGGTATGAAGAGACGTCTGAACATCGGTGTGGCGCTTCTCCACAGACCTGAGCTGGTAATACTTGACGAGCCTACCACCGGTATCGATCTTCAGTCGGGCATGCAGATACTTTCCGCCATAGAGGAGTTAAAAAATCACGGTACCGCCATTATCTATGTAGGCCACTATATGGAAGAAGTACAAAGGATCAGCACGCATATCTGTCTTTTGGACAAGGGCGTATGCAAAGCCTTCGGTACTATAGACGAAGTGCTTGAAAAGAGCGGGAGCGGCTCGCTTTCAGACCTTGTATTAAAATAAACTTGAGAGTAAAGGATTATCAAAATGGACCGTTATAAGAATTTTGTTAAGATAGAAGAGATAAAGGGTCTCTTAAGAGAAGAAAAATACGAAGAGGCTCTTGAACTGGCTGACGGCATAGATCCCGCTAAGCTGAAGGACAATCTTGACTGTATGGTCATAGGCGAGGTGTACCTTAATAACGGTATGCTCGGACGTGCCAAGGAATGCTACAGTGTGGTATATGGCAGAAGAAAAACCAGACGTGTGGCTATGGAGCTGGTAAATATCTGTATCAGGCTTAAAAAGGTTGATGAAGCCGAGAAATACTATGCGGATTTTAAGAAGATGGCTCCCAATGATTATTACAATTATATCTTCAAGTATAAGATCGACAGATTAAAAGGCAAGAGTTTAAGAGAGCAGGCTGCAAGCCTTGAGGAGCTTAAGAGGGTAGAGTTTTATGACACCTGGGGATATGAGCTTGCAAAGATCTATCACAAGATGGGTGATGCCGAGAAATGTATAAAGACCTGCGATGATATCATCATATGGTTCGGAGACGGCGATGCGGTAGATAAGGCAAGGGCCCTTAAAGCTTATTATTCGGGAGAGATATCGTTACGCGAGCTCTCCGGACAAAAGACAAATGAGGGTGAAACATCTGATAGTCAGGGGGCTGATAATCAGGCTTCAGGCAATCAGAATTCTGACAACCAGGCGGATGTTGGAAATATAGAAGCTGCTGCAGATATTCCTGAAGAGGCTGAAAAGAAAACATCCATAAGTGAAAAATACAGGGCTACATGGAACGGTGAGCCTCAGGTGGCTATACCTCAGGCTGTACCTGTAGCCGGTGTTGTATCGGATGAAGTTGTGACAGCTGAAGCTGTGACTGGTGAAGCTGTGGCAACAGAGAATATCCCCGATACGGAAAATGTTGAGGTTATCGCAGGCGCAGATAATATTGAAACCGGCATAGATACAGATAATATGGAGTCTGTTATAGACGCGGACACTAATGAAAACTTAGATGTTGCAGAGTCTAATACAGACGCATATGATGTACATGAAGCGGAGTATGTAGCGGCAGAAGAGATACCCGTAGAAGAATCCGCTGTAGAAACCGTGAATTATATGGTAGACGGCAATCCGGATGAAGAGGATTATATCGAAGAGGAGTACACCGAAGAAGACCTCAAGATAGCAGATGAAAAAATCGCATATACTGAGCCTCAGGTATCCGAAGAGAGCATCAAGAAGGCTGTAACACGTCCGGTACATGAGACAGATCTGTTTGAGGATGAGATAGCGAAGGCCGTAGAGCAGGCGCTTATCGAGGACAGTGAAGACAATCTCCAGAAGGAAGAACAGAAGCCCGAAGACATGACCAGAGTATGGAGCAGGCCTGATATAGAAAGCGGAGAGGCAAAAAAGGATGTCAACAGGACCATAGTAAGACCGCCTGTTAAAAAGCAGGAAAAGCCCTCTGCAAGAAGAGAAGAGGAAGATACGGGTGATGAGTATGAAGAATCACACAAGTCCCAGTTGCTTGAAGCAGTGGAGAGGGAGCTTGGCTTCGTAGAGGATAAACCTAAGGATAAGGATAAAACCCCGAAGAAGGGCTGGATGTCCAGGTTTAAGGAAAAGATACAGGAAAAAGAAAAGAAGAAGCAGGACGAGATAAAGAAACAGCAGACCATCGAGAACGAAGAAAAGCTGCGTAAGGAACGTGAGGCAGAGCTTGAAAAACAGCGCTTTATAGAAAGCGAGAGGAAGAAGGATAAGCGTAAATTCCTCGATCATCAAAAGCAGCTGGCTCGTCTTGCAAACGAAAAGGCACTTCAGGAAGAAAAAGCATCTGTGGCAGCCGGAGCGGTCGCTGCAGCAGTTGATATCAATGCGAAAGATACAGGGAAGAACATTTCGCCCGATGCAGTGAAGGATACTATACCCGATACAGATGATTTCACCGTCGATATTTCGGAGAGCCTGAAGGAAGCACAGATAAGTACCGAACGTGTTCCTAAGGACGGTATTTATACACCCAAACAGCTTAAATGCATTGAAGTACCTGAGAACAGCGTGATATCCGGTTACCTTAAAAAATCAGGCAAAACACTGGAAGATTATTTCGGATTCTTTGCATGCCAGAAGGATATGAATTCCCAGATACTTAAGTGCCTGGAGCGTCTGGCTGATAACACCGAAGAGACCATGAATTACTGTATCATAGGTGAACGCGGTACAGGTAAGAAAGCCATAGCACACGGTTTCGCCAAGTTTATGGCTGACAGCGGATTCATAAGCGCATCACAGACCGTATGGACGGATGCCAACAAGGTCAATATGATAAACCTTAAAGACAGGACCGAAAAACTCCGTGGAAGATGTCTTGTGGTAAATCAGGCGGGAGACCTTTCGGAAGAAGCTATCTGGGATATTTCGGATATCATAAAGAAACTCGGCAGAAATACAATGATAGTCATAGCCGATTACAGAAAGAACATGGTAGAGCTTTTCAGAGACAGGGAAAAGTTTGAGGATATGTTCAGACCCAGAGTCATAATACCTGCATTTAATCAGGAAGATCTGTTTGACTATGTGGATTATAAGATAGGAAAAGCCGGATTCGTATTTGAGTCGGAAGCATATGATCTTATGTCCAAGAGAATAAAGGGAATCTTGAGAGCTACCGAAGAGGGCGCACTTGCCAGAACAGAAAAGTATCTGGTTAAAACCCTTGACAATGCCGAGCAGAGAAACGGCGAAGCTTATATCCGTCAGACCTTAGAGCATGAGAAGCATGTAAGAAGCAATGTGATCATAAGTAAGGACATTCCGAACTCGATCTAAAGAACTAATTAAGGACTCGTGACGGGCAGCATCCCGGACAGAGCCCGTATGTTTAACTAAAAAAAGAGCTGCCGTATAGACACGACAGCTCTTTTTATCTGGTTTTACAAGATTTCCTCGATATAAAGTTCCGGATTCCTGAACAGGTTGATATAATCCGAGCCGACCCTGATCATCGGCCTGGTATCATCCTGTTTGTTCATGTATACGATGGTACCGATCGTACCGTCATTAAGCTTTACTCTGTATCCCATATAGCACATCGTGATATGCTCAAGGAATGTCATAAGGAATGATGTATCATAAAGTGCCAAGCCGCTTGATTCAAACATTCTCACAGCTTCAAAAGGACATCTTGCCTTACGGTACTTCCTGGGAGCGGTCATAGCTTCGTAAACATCAGCTATAGCGATAACCTTGGTTAAGTCATCTACACGGTCACCGGTCACTCCGAACGGATATCCGGATCCGTCGCTCCTCTCGTGGTGCATAAGTGCTGCAAGCTTTACACGCCTGTCAAGGTTCATCTTGTTTAGTATTGCGTAGCCTTTGGTGGTATGAGTCTTTATTACATCAAACTCTTCGGGGGTAAGAGGCCCCGGCTTATCTATGATCTCTTTAGGGATCACGAGCTTTCCTATATCATGATAGATACCGCATACGATAAGTGTATCTATATCTTCGGCACTGAAATGCAGCCATCCGCCGAGCACTGCACTGATGATCGCTACATTAAGTGAGTGTGCAAACACAACCTCATCATAAGTCCTTGAACAGTGGAGCAGGTCAAATACCTGTATGCCTGAACGGCACGATCCGAGTATCTTCTTTACACCGTTGGAAAGAGAAGTGCTGTCCGTATCTCCGCCTTCACGCAGGACTCTGCGCATTTCCTCTTCAAAGGTAGCGGCTACGTCTGTGAATTTTTCGTTGAATTCCTTGAATTCTTCAGTGTCTCTGAGTTTTTCAAAGAAAGACTGCTCATCCACTCCGTCATCCACTGCATCGGCAGGGTTCTCAATATATATCCTTATAAACGGTATGGCATGAAAGCGCATACGGGTAATAGCCTTTTCCGTCAGTCTTGCACCGGCAGGAAAAAGCAGCTGTCCCGAGTCATTTAAAACATCATAGGCGACCAGCATACCGCTTTTTACTTCGTTTATCCCAATACGCTTTACATCCATAAAAACCTCCGTGTTTCTACATTAATAGCATAGTTTCCATTCAATTCCCCAATTTTAATTATAATTGATAAATAGCGTTTGTCAAAGGCTTTTTTGCTTATTTTACAAAAAATTTTAAAAAAAGAGTTTACAAAAATGTTACAAAAGGTTATAATAGGGAGAAATAGAACTAGAAGTATATAGTAAAATGAAAGGATATGCCTTTACCAAAGGGCATAATACCACTACATAAATGAGCAAATATATAATAAGGGGCGGTAAGTCCCTTGCAGGAGATGTCGTTATTAACGGCGCTAAAAATGCAGCTCTCGGTATTGTAGCTGCAGCCATTATGTCTGACGAGATGGTTACCATCGAGAACCTTCCCGATGTTTGGGATATCAATGTTCTTCTCGATGCCATCCGTGATATGGGCGCTATAGTTGACAGAGTTGACAGACACACGGTTAAGATCGTGGGCTCCATGTGCAGCTTTGTAGTAGATAATGAAAACATGCGTAAGATGAGAGGTTCCTACTATCTGTTAGGAGCACTCCTCGGAAAATATAAACGTGCACAGGTTCCGCTTCCCGGCGGATGCAACATCGGAAGCCGTCCCGTGGAACAGCACATCAAAGGTTTCAGACAGTTAGGTGCCAAGGTAGAAGTTACCTATGGCGGTGTACTTTCAGCAGAAGCTACCGCACTTAAAGGAAGCCATATCTTCTTCGATATCGTTTCCGTAGGTGCTACCATCAATGTCATGCTCGCTGCTGCACTTACACCCGGACAGACCATCCTTGAGAACGTAGCAAAAGAGCCCCATATAGTTGACGTAGCTAACTTCCTTAACAGTATGGGTGCAAATATAAAGGGCGCAGGTACCGATGTTATAAAGATCAGGGGCGTTGAGAAGCTTCACGGAAGCACTTATGCGGTTATCCCCGATCAGATAGAAGCAGGTACATTCATGCTGGCAGCAGCAGCTACCAGAGGTGACGTGCTCATCAAGAATGTTATCCCTAAGCATATGGAGGCTATATCGGCCAAGCTTTCGGAGATCGGTGCAGAAGTTATCGAGAACGATGACTCCATCCGTGTCGTATCAAATGACAGACTTTCAAGTGCGCAGATCAAGACATTTGCATATCCCGGTTTCCCGACCGATATGCAGCCTCAGATGACCACTTTACTTGCATTAAGCCGTGGTACCAGTACCGTTACCGAGAATATCTTCGATAACAGATTTAAGTACGTAGATGAGCTTGCCAGAATGGGAGCCAACATCAGGGTTGAAGGCAATATCGCCATCATCAACGGTGTTGAGAAGCTTACCGGTGCTACCATATGTTCACCTGACTTAAGAGCCGGTGCTGCACTTGTTATCGCAGGTCTCGTAGCAAACGGATTCAGCGTAGTAGAGCAGGTTGAATATATCGAGCGTGGATATGAAGAGTTCGAGGTCAAGCTCAAGAGCTTAGGTGCTGAGATTGAAAAAGTAGATGATGATGTCGACGAAGACCTCTATTGCAGAAAAATGGCATTAAAGGGTGTTTCGTGAGACTAATAATATTGAAATATAACCCGCAACATTAGGTGTTGCGGGTTTATTTTATACGTTACTGATGTATACGATAACTAACCTAAAAATATACTGTTGTTTTTTAAAAATAAATATGCTATTATTTATAATGTAGTTTATATTGTATTACACAACAAATAAAGGAGGTTCATATGAAGAAAAAAATCAAGCTTTTTGTTTCTGCATTGTTAGTATTGCTGATGTTTACTAGCGGAATATCAGCTAATGCCACTACTTGGGATTATACTGCATATTCCGGGCAGACAGCTTCTGGATCACAAATTGTAAATTCTTATCCTGGAACACCGGAAGCTTGTACATTGTATGGAAGTGTGACAGTAGTTGGCAGTGATGGTACATGGACTTCATTTTTGGCTGGAGAGTACAGATATCAATGCTCTGCTTGGTGTTCTTTTGGAAGAAATGGCAGCACTACTAATATGATGCCAAAAAAGACTTTTAAAGATGATGGATATTATTTTCAGGAGTCGTCAGGTTTCTTTACAAGTGTAACATATGGAACCACAAGAACGGCTGATTATTAAAAAGTGAGTGAGGCTGATTATGTCGAAAACAAGTTATCTGTTTTTTGTAAAAAAGAGAGTATCATATACAAAGATGACTCTTTACAGTATACTTGTGACTGTAATCGGTCTCACTTTGTTTTTGTTTTCTGTTGTGTTTCCTAAAGTACTTAATAGTGGTAGAGAAGCGATAAAGCGCTGTCTATCCGGCGAGCTGGACAGATATGCTGTTGCCATGGTCGATAATAATACTTTTTTTGATAGAGATATTGGGAATGAGATATATATAGATATAGTAAATGCAAAGGAAATAGAGGCATTTGGGGATTGGAATTCTGCATTTATGGATATATCCGGGGTGACATATAAAGGAACGGATTATACTGAGAGATTGAAAGAAATTCAAAATTCAAACATGAAAGCTTTTGGAGATAAAAACCCCCAGCTTTTTCAGGGAGTCTATTTGCCGTCTGATGTTTATAAGTTCAATCTCATCAAACTGGAAAGTGGCAATGCGGAGGATTCTGTAATTAAAAATAAAAGAGTGGCACTTCTTGGACATAACTTTAAAGAAATACCTATAGGTAGTATTATTACAGTAAGAAATATGTATGAATATGAAGTGGTTGGTATTATTTCTAAAAATCAAGAAATTATAGATTCAAATTCACTGACAATGAACCTTGGGGGATTGGATTTTGACTATACAATTAATATGGATAATCTCATTTTACTGATTAATCCTGAAACCGGTGATCGTGCTATCAGCTCGTCTGTAAACTTCATTTCATTTTCAGAAGGGACATCATATGAAGAGGGGAAAGCAGTTCTGGAAAGTATTTTTGAGGATAAAGGGACGAAAATAAAAATCGGAAAACTTTCTGACAGAATAGATGAAGTTATGTCAAGAACAGATTGGATATTGAAAAGATTTAATGCATCGGCGGCTATTTTTATTTTATTATCTGTCATTGGTATTCTTTCTATACAGATGATGGCTTTTTTTACAAGAAAAGATGAAATCGGAATATGGTTTGCTAATGGAATGGGTTATAAAAACGTGTTTCTGATACTACTTATAGAGAACTTTATAAAAATACTTATTGCTTTTGTATTATCGTTAGGAATATATATAGCAGTACTTAAAGCGAATAATATTTCAAGCGTAACAATGTATTACCTGCGTATGGTTTTGTTTGTATATGGACCGGTACTTGTATTGCTAACAGGTATTGGTATTGCAGTTGGAGTTAGTCTGATATCGCTAGTCTATATCAGAAAAAAAACTATTCCAGATATCATAAATGGAAATTGGTAGGGGATAATATGATCAAAAGACTCTTTTTGCATGACAGGTTGTTTTCTATCCTTATATTAATTCTGTTCACATCGATATTTCTTATTATGTTTTATGGACTTGATCTTTACTATCAGTTTTCAAGTATTAAAGATAATATAGATAAGATAAGATATGCAGAAGAATATGATTATTCATTAGCATTTGATACTCAACTGTTTGATGAAAAAGGGAGAGTTGCATTTGGGAAGGGAAATATAATATACAGAACATTTTTTCCTATGGGAGATTCTGTGCTTAATCAGGATAATGTAGATATACTGTGGGAACAAAACGAACCGGTGCTAGAACAGATAAATTATATTCAAGGAGATTCTTTGTCAGATGATATAACAACTCCTTCTTGTATTCTTGGAAACAAATGGAAGAAAATAGTAGAATCCGGGAAAAATGGACAATATATAGATATCTTAGGTATTGAGTTTAATGTTGTAGGTTATTTTGAACCTTTAATGATAGATGATAGTGATGAAAGATGCCTTATCATAGGGGACTCTCTTACAGATAATGAGCTTAAGAAAATTGCAAATTTTAATGACGGACAGTTTATTTATAAAAGTGCAGTATTTTCCGGTATTGAGGCAAGCTTTAAAAATTGGATACTTAATTATTCTTTGGAAGAAAACGTAAATTTGATGATGAACAGGGATATGGTTATGGACAGTAACATTATCGCAACTCAAATTTATGAGGGATATGCAAAGAAAATTTTTGCTGCGTTAGCTGTTTTCTGCATGATCAATACTTTTTACCTGTCATATGTTTGGGGAAAAAAGAAGCAGAAATCATTAATGGTAAAAAAGGTGTTCGGATATAGTAATCGATTGCTTGTTAAAGATATCCTCGGTGAAATAGCAGTGCTGGAAGTGTTGTCATTTGGCTTGGCCTGTTTGGTCACGTTTATTTATGAAATCGCTTTTAGAAGTTTAACTGAGTGGTTATCTATCATACTTAAAGGAATGCCGATTGTAGTTATTGTCATTATAGTGTTTACTGCTATATATTTAGTGTCTCAAATGTTTTGGGTAGTAAAAGCTCAGCCGGTTGAGATACTTAGAAATAATGAATAACAGTTGTATTTAGATGATTGAGGTTAGTCAAATGATAAAACTAAAGAATATCATAAAAAAATATACTAACGGGTCTGAAGAACTTGTTGCCTTAAATGGTATAAACATTGAAATAGAAAAAGGTGATTTTGTAGCAATTATGGGGGCTTCAGGGTCAGGTAAGACAACTTTGTTAAATATAGTGGGATGCATGGATACTGCAACTGATGGAGAATATTTGTTTGATGATATTTCGGTACATAATCTTACACAAAGTGAAAAAGATGAATTTAGAAAAAAACATATAGGCTTTATATTTCAAAACTTTGCATTGCTTAAGGACTATACGGTAAAAGAAAACATTGAAGTTCCTTTAAGGGCTAAGGGGATAAAAAAGAAAGAACGGGATTCAATGACAAAAGAGATATTAAAAAGAGTTGATCTTTCTGAATATGAGAAAAGCCTTCCCACAAAGATTTCCGGCGGACAACAACAGAGAGTAGCTATAGCCCGCGCTCTAGTAAGTGGAGCATCACTTATCCTTGCGGATGAACCGACGGGAGCTCTTGATTCTAAAACAGGACAAGAGATTATGAATCTTTTAATAAAAATGAATAATGAAGAGAATAAAACCATATTATTGGTTACTCATGATGAAAAAATAGCTGCTCAGGCGAAGAGGATTATAAAGCTTGAGGATGGGAAAATTATATGATTACTATCTGAGGATGTGCTAACTCCCCGTAACCATTACAGTCACGGGGAGTGTGTATAGTTACAATCAAGCTTGCAATACGCCTTTATAAAAGTTTAAGCCGCAGATAGTAACCTTATACTGCAAATTCAATTGATATTTCATCCTTCAGCCTCTGTCCGCCGCGGGATTCCACCATCTTGTTGATATGGAGGAAATAGGACTCTCCCTGGGCATAGGCTTCCTTCGGAGCTATTTCGATAGCGTGAAGCTCCGAATTATATGTAATATGGGTGCTCAGAGCCTTGCCGGCCGCATTGGTCACGGTCAGGTTCTGGTTGTTTACTGTGGAAGGGTTAAGCGGGATGTTGAAGAAAATCTTCCAGACAAAGTTCCCTGTTTTAAATTTCAGGTCCTGTCTTACTTTTCCAACATATCCGTCCGATACGTTTTTTATTTCAAGGTAATTGGCCATTGTTCATTCTCCTTATGAAACGCCGGGCAGCACATCCACCCGGTCTTATTCACTCTGCTCCGTATAGATATATCGGCATTTGAGTTTGATTCCTTAACAGGAATCTTTTTTTTTGAAAAAGAAAAAAGCAAGAAATATATAGCATATTTCCCGATTTAAGTGTATACTGATGTCAGATATGATAAAATGCGGATTTATGTGGCAGGAACGAAATCGGCCGGATCCGCTTGCATTACAGGAGGCACAGATGAACGACATATTGAAAAAAATATCGGAAATAAAGATAGTTCCGGTAGTAGCAATCGACAGGGCAGAGGATGCTGAAAACTTAGGAAGGGCACTCGTAAACGGCGGTATCCCGTGTGCAGAGGTAACATTTAGGACTGATGCGGCTGAGGAGGCTATCAGGATCCTTTCGGAAAAGTTCCCCGAGATGTTGGTGGGAGCCGGTACGGTCCTTAAGACAGAACAGGTGGACAGAGCTATAGCGGCAGGCGCTAAGTTTATAGTAAGTCCCGGACTTAATCCTAAGGTAGTAGGCTACTGTGTAGATAAGGGCATACCCATGGTACCCGGCTGTGCCAACCCCAGTGATATCGAGGCAGCTTTGGAGTTTGATCTTGAGGTAGTTAAGTTCTTCCCTGCAGAAGCACTTGGCGGACTTAAGCTCATAAAGGCTATGGCAGCACCCTATGGCAATGTGAAGTTCATGCCTACCGGCGGCATTAATGCAAATAACATCTGTGATTATCTTGCTTTCAACAAAGTTATCGCATGCGGCGGCAGTTGGATGGTAGATAAGAAGCTTATAGCTGAAGGCAAGTTTGATGAGATAGAAAGAATGTGCAGGGAAGCTGTGGAGCTGGTAAAAGGCATTAATAAATAATGGTTATCCGATAGTGAATAGGTGACCGTAACGGTCTTATGATAAAAAATATGAAAGGAATGACTGCTCAAGACCGGCGGCGATCGGGAGCGGTTGAAAGATGAGATGAAAAGAGTTATTACATTCGGTGAGATAATGTTAAGGCTTGCACCTGAAGGATATTACAGGTTTGTACAGGCAGAAAAGTACGGTGCTACATTCGGCGGCGGTGAGGCTAACGTAGCTGTTTCGCTGGCGAACTTCGGTGTGGATGCTGTATTTGTAAGTAAGGTTCCGAAGCATGAGATCGGTCAGGCATGTGTGAACTCCTTAAGACGTTTCGGTGTTGATACCGATGAGATATTACGCGGCGGAGACAGACTGGGTATCTACTACTTAGAGAAGGGTGCCAGCCAGAGACCTTCCAAGGTTATATATGACAGAGCAGGTTCAGCCATTTCTCAGGCTACAAAGGATGAATTTGACTGGAATGACATACTTGAGGGTGCGGATTGGTTCCATTTTACAGGTATCACTCCTGCATTAGGCGATAATGTTGCAGAGATATGTTTAGAGGCTGTAAAGGCTGCACGCGCAAAGGGTATCACAGTGAGCTGTGACCTTAATTACCGCAATAAGCTCTGGTCAAAGGAAAAGGCCGGCGAAGTTATGGGCGAGCTCTGCAAGTATGTGGATGTATGTATAGCAAATGAACAGGATGCCGATGATGTATTCGGTATCAAGGCGAGAAACACGGATGTTACGTCCGGTAAGGTAGACCATGAAGGCTATAAGGATGTAGCACTTCAGCTTAAGGAAAGATTCGGATTTAAGAAAGTAGCTATCACTCTGAGAGGCTCTATCTCAGCCAACGACAATGACTGGGCAGGTATGCTCTATGACGGCAGCGATTTCTATTTCAGCCGTACATATCCCGTACATATCGTTGACCGTGTAGGCGGCGGAGATTCCTTTGGCGGCGGACTTATCTATGCATGCCTTAACGATTACAGCGGACAGGATACCATTAATTTCGCAGTGGCTGCAAGCTGCTTAAAGCACAGCATCGAGGGCGATTACAACATGGTTACCGTGGATGAGGTAAAGAAGCTTGCCGGCGGAGACGCATCGGGCAGAGTACAGAGATAAAATGTCAGGTGAAAGATTGACGGAAAAGTAAGCTTAAAGATTGAAAGAAGGATATAGAATGAACGAGGCTTTAAACTGTGATCCTGTAAAGAAGAACAGCTTCATGGATGAGGATTTTCTCCTTAAAAACGAATATGCAAAGATACTTTATCACAAATATGCGGAAAAGCTCCCGATAATCGATTACCACTGCCATATCAATCCTCAGGAGATATATGAGGACAGGAAGTTCGAGAATATCACACAGATCTGGCTGGGCGGCGATCACTACAAATGGAGACTGCTGAGAGCCAACGGTGTGACGGAAGAGTATGTGACAGGAAATGCATCCGATCATGATAAGTTTATAAAGTTTGCAGAGACTCTGGAAAGATGCATCGGTAATCCCGTACATCAGTGGAGCCATTTGGAACTCAAGAGGTATTTCGGATATGACGGACCTCTTAATTCGAAGACAGCCGAGAAAGTCTGGGAGCTTTGCAACGAAAAGATAAAAGAAGAGCCTGAAAAGATGAGTGCACGCGGTCTGATAAAGGCTTCAAATGTCGAGATGATATGTACCACCGATGACCCTGTGGATTCCCTTATCTGGCATGAGAAAATAAAAGCTGATAGCAGTTTCGATACAAAAGTACTTCCCGCTTGGCGCCCTGATAAAGCTGTCGGCATAGAAAAGCCTGAATTTAAGAGTTACATTGAAGCTTTAGGAAAAGCTGCAGGGATAGAAATAAAGGATATTGCTTCATTAAAGAAAGCTTTAAAGATAAGGATAAAGTATTTCGCAGATCACGGATGCTGCATAGCGGACCACGGCCTTACCAATATCCCGTACAGATGTGATTATACGGAAAAAGAGATAGACGGTATCTTAAAAGCAGCACTTTCAGGGAGTACGGTTACACCGGAAGAGATCAATAAATACAGCTTCGCACTTCAGGTATTCTTAGCAGGAGAATATGCCGCAAACAACTGGGTAATGCAGCTTCATTACGGCTGTAAGAGAAACAACAACACCAGGATGTTTAAGAAGATAGGTGTTGATAAAGGATATGATGCTATACTTGGTGCGGATAACGGTGCAAACCTGGCTGACTTTTTAGATGCATGTGACCTGAACGGCGAAAACATTGAAGGACTAAAAGAAACAGGAGTTTCCGGACTTCCGAAGACCATCATCTACAGTCTTAATCCTACAGAAAATGCTGTGATAGAAACCATCATGGGCTGCTTCCAGGACGGTACTTACGGTTGCAAGCTCCAGCACGGTTCAGCATGGTGGTTCAATGACAATAAGGCAGGCATGGAAGCACAGATGAAATCCTTAGCCAATGAAGGAGTGCTCGGAAATTTTGTCGGCATGCTGACAGACTCCAGAAGCTTCTTGTCATATACAAGACATGAGTACTTTAGGCGTATCATGTGCAATGTACTTTCTGAGTATGTAGAGAACGGAGAGTACGCATGGGATGAGGAGATACTCGGGGGTATCGCGGCTGATCTTTCTTACTATAATGCTAAGAGGTATTTTATGTTATAACACCTCATCCGTCAGCTAAAGCTGACACGTTAGAGCAGTACCCAACGAAGCGAAGAATCATAGTAAAAGCGCAATCTTAATATCGCTTAAAGACAAAAAATTAGGGCTCGTGACGGGCATGCTCCCGAGACGAATTGCCTTTGGTGGCAATCTCGTCCGGGATGCTGTCCGGACAGAGCCCTTTAATAATTTCCATGCGATATTCAGATTGCGCTATAAATCATAATCACCCGAAATTGTACCCATCCGCCGCAAGCTCATCCTTGTGCAGAGCTATCTGAGCCTCAAGCTCCTCGTCACTGATAAGTGTGATACGGCCGGCTGCATATTCGGAGTCAACCCACTCCTTTATCTTTTCGATCACGGGATGCTTCTTGTCTATGGAAGCATCTCCTTTTAATTTGTAATGACGGTTGATCCAGCAGGCTATACCTGCAAGACCTGAGGTATTGGTTACGGATACCGATGCGGGACGGTTAAGGATCTTGTCTGTATCGAAGATATTGTAGATCTCTTCATCCTTAAGCAGGCCGTCCGCATGTATGCCCGCACGTGTAAGATTGAAGTGGCTTCCTACGAAAGGAGTCATGGGAGGAAGCTCATAACCTGTCTCGTTTACGATATAATCAGCTATCTCTGTGATGACTGTCGGATCCATACCGTTGAAATGACCCTTAAGGGAAGCATACTCCATTACCATGGCCTCAACGGGAACGTTACCGGTTCTCTCGCCTATACCTAAGAGTGAACAGTTTACAGCGCCGCAGCCGTACATCCATGCTGTAGAAGCATTGACTACGCCCTTGTAGAAGTCGTTATGTCCGTGCCACTCAAGCATATCACTGGTGAATCCCGCATAGTGCTGGAGACCGTAGATGATACCGGATACGCTTCTGGGAAGTGCTACTCCGGGATAAGGGATACCGTAACCCATGGTATCACAGGCACGGATCTTGATGGGGATACCGCTTTCATCGGAAAGCTTCTTTAACTCGCTTGCAAAAGGAATAACGAATCCGTAGAAGTCTGCTCTTGTTATATCCTCAAAGTGACAGCGGGGACGGAGTCCGTGGCTTAAGCATTCTTTGACGATACCGAGGTATTTGTCAAGCGCCTGTGCACGGGTAAGTCCCATTTTCTTAAAGATGTGGTAGTCGGAACAGCTGACTAAGACACCGGTCTCTTTTATACCGAGGTCCTTGGCAAGTTCGAAATCCTGCTTTGATGCACGTATCCAGGTTGTGATCTCGGGAAACTCATAATCAAGCTCCATACATTCCTGTAATGCATCGCGGTCCTTTTTGGAATATACGAAAAATTCTGTCTGACGGATCATACCCTTCTTACCGCCCAAACGGTGGAGCATCTTGTAAATGTCAACCATCTGCTTGGTAGTATAGGGAGTACGTGACTGCTGTCCGTCACGGAATGAGGTATCGGTGATGAAGATATCCTCAGGCATGTTCATAGGAACACGGCGGTAGTTAAAAGGTACCTTCGGAACCTCTGTATACGGATATATAAGTCTGAAAAGCTCGGGCTCAGCCACATCCTGAAGCTGATAAGAATAAGGATCCTGCTCGAGCAGATTGGTATTGGGATTTATGGATAATTCTGTTGCCTTTGATCTCTGGTTCAACATGATTGATCAGTACTCCTTTCTAAAGAATACGGTAAACGGAAAGCTCCGTTAAATATGCTTATTAAAGACGCGCTACGCCTGTTTCTTTAGCAGCTTTTGCTACTGCTTCCGCTACTGCCTTTGCAACATTTCTGTCAAGTGCGGAAGGAATGATATATTCGGGATTAAGCTGATTCTCGGGGATATATCCTGCGATAGCCTTTGCTGCAGCTATCTTCATTTCGTCGTTGATATCGGAAGCTCTGACGTCAAGTGCACCGCGGAAGATTCCGGGGAATGCAAGAACGTTATTTATCTGGTTAGCAAAATCGCTTCGGCCTGTACCTACTACTGCGGCACCGGCTTCTTTTGCAAGGTCGGGCATGATCTCGGGAGTGGGGTTAGCCATCGGGAAAAGGATGGGATCCTTAGCCATGGACTTAACCATCTCAGGTGTTACACAGCCGGGAGCGGAAACACCGATGAATACATCTGCACCCTTAAGTACGTCTGCAAGGGTTCCCTTTCTTAACTGCTGATTGGTAATCTCAGCCATTTCTTCTTTTTCGGGGTTGAGGCCGTCACGTCCTTTGTAGATGGCACCCTTTCTGTCGCAGAGGACTACGTCCTTTAAGCCCATCTTTATAAGAAGCTTTATGATAGCGATACCTGCTGCACCCGCACCGCTTGTAACTACGCGGATATCGGAAATGTCCTTGCCTGTGATCTTTAATGCGTTCATCATGGCTGCAAGTACGACTACTGCAGTACCGTGCTGATCGTCATGGAAGATCGGGATGTCACAGACTTCTTTAAGTCTTCTTTCTATTTCGAAACATCTCGGAGCCGATATATCTTCAAGGTTAACTCCGCCGAAGGAACCTGAGATAAGGCTTACTGTCTTTACTATCTCGTCTACATCTTTTGACTTAATGCAGAGCGGGATGGCATCTACATCACCGAAGGACTTAAAGAGTGCACACTTGCCTTCCATAACGGGCATGCCTGCTTCGGGACCGATATCGCCGAGTCCTAATACCGCTGTTCCGTCAGTGATGACTGCTACTAAATTGGAACGGCGTGTAAGTTCGTAACTCTTATCTACATCCTTCTGGATCTCAAGACAGGGCTGGGCAACTCCGGGGGTATATGCGAGGGAAAGATCATCCCTTGTAACTAACGGGGCACGGCAGATAACTTCTATCTTGCCCTTCCATTCATAGTGCTTCTTTAATGATTCCTCAGCATAGTTCATAGCTTTTTACCGACCGGAATACCGGCGCTTCCTTTCCTGGATGTATTTTTATACATTATTATACATTTGCATTTAGAGTTGATTATATACCATAGATTTCAAATATGCAACTTAAATTAAAAAAAATTATATTTTTATTGACAACAGGGCGTTTAAGGAGTATCATATACATGTCGTAAACAGATGGCAATATCATTTTATTCTAAAGTTTTTTAAGTAATTTTTTTCAAAGTTTTTTAGCAGTTTTAGTTTTTTATTATTCACATTTTTTAGTTTTATTAACTGTTTGATTTTTTGAAGGTTTTTGTTTCTTTATTCCGTCCACAGGAGCCTCCCACATTTTTAAATCATATCAGGGTTTTATTTTTGCGCCCTTTTTTCGGAATCCCGAGTGTACAAGGGGGTGCTATGCCCGGAAAGGATGCTTTTTAAAGCACAGGTTTGAGCATGAAGAGAATAATGGCTATTCGTACAGAAGACAGGGAGTATGCGGAAGAACTCGCAAAGAACCTGAACAGAAGTGATGAGGTTATCTTTCAGATCCTTATATTTACCGAAAAGAACGCTTATGAAGACTATATAAAGGAAAACAGGATAGATGTCCTTTTATGTGATGAGGCGTTTTTACCGGAATGCGAGAAGGATGCCGCCGCGACTGTGATATGCGGGCTCTCGGAGACCAGTTCCGCAAATGAGGTGGCAGAACAGAAAAATATCATATTTAAGTACCAGTCATCGGATGATATCATGAAAGAGATAATGAAGAGGTTTAACGCATCCTTAAAAACCGATGACAAAACCGGGAATCCCGGTGTAAGATCAAAAAAGATATTCTGTGTCTGCAGTCCTGTCGGCGGGAGCTTCAGCTCTACCTTTGCGCTTGCACTTGCCGCGTATCTTGCACAGAAAGAGCACACTCTCTTTATAAGCTTCGATCCGTTTTTTACACTTCCGGGTGAAGAGAAGAATCCCGCGGGAAAAGACCTTACGGACATTATATTTTATCTGAACGGCATGCAGCCTTATCTTATGGAATTCCTTAAAGGCCTTACCTTAAAGAAGGGCGGCTTAGAGTGTATAAACGGAGTATCGCACTGGTTTGACCTTTATGATATGTCTCCCGAAAATATGCATGAACTGATAGAAAACGTGTGCGGGGACGGGACTTATGACAGCGTGGTTTTTGATGTTGGTATCATCGGTGCCGCCAGTATGGAGGTGCTGCTTGCGGCAGGAAAGATATTTACTCCTTTTAAGGACGGTGCAGGGAGCAGGAAGAAGCTTAAGGAGTGGAAACGACAGCTCATATACTGCGGGAAAGGGGATCTCCTTGATAAAACGGTGGAATTCTGTGTACCGGAGGATGAGCTCTTAAAAGGTGATTACGGGTTCGAAGAGCTGCTTTCCGGCAGACTCGGGAAATATATTGAAGAAAGAGGGAATAAGATATACTAGATAAAGATGAAAGAAAACGGCTGTGCAACGAGGTGGTACGGCGTGCACAGAACAAGGGGATAGTGGATGACGATGAGATCAACGCGGACATAGCGGATACGGTACTGCGATACGCAGGAGAACACTATCTTTCACTTAAAGAAAAGCTGAGGCTGAAGGCTTATATATATGCGGCGATCAGGGGACTTGACGTGCTGCAGGAGCTTTTGGACGACAGCTCCATTACAGAGATAATGGTAAACGGGACCGACGATATTTTTATAGAAAAAAACGGCTCGCTCAACCGGCGCGACATATGCTTTGACACAAAAGAAAAACTGGATGATGTGGTCCAGAAGATCGCTGCCGGTTCGAACAGGATAATAAACGAAGCGAGCCCCATAGTAGATGCACGGTTACAAGACGGTTCCAGAGTTAATATGATCTTACCGCCCATTGCCATAAACGGGCCGGTCATAACCATCAGAAAATTTCCGCAGGAAGTAATGACTATACCTAAACTCATTGAATACGGTTCACTTACCGAAGAGGCTGCGGAGTTCTTAAAAAAGCTTGTTATTGCAGGCTATAACATTTTTGTGTCCGGGGGTACGGGCTCCGGAAAAACAACATTCTTAAATGCATTATCAAATTATATCCCACAAGATCAGAGAGTTATCACGATAGAAGATTCGGCAGAACTTCAGATAAGAAGCATCCCGAATCTTGTAAGCCTTGAAGTGCGTAACGCCAATGTTGAAGGAAAAAACGAGATCACGATACGAGACCTCATAAAATGTTCACTTAGAATGAGACCTGACAGGATAATAGTAGGTGAGGTCAGGGACGCCGCATGCATCGATATGCTTCAGGCTATGAATACAGGTCATTCCGGTATGTCAACGGGACATGCCAATTCTACAAGGGATATGCTCTCGCGTATGGAGACTATGGTACTCTTAGGGGCCGACATCCCGCTTTTGGCAGTGAGACGCCAGATATCTTCCGCAATTGACATAATAATACAGCTCGGAAGGTTCAGGGATAAAAGCAGGAAGGTCATAGAAATAACGGAAGTTGCCGGCTTTGAAAACAATGAGGTTGTCTTAAACCCGTGCTTTAAGTTTGTGGAGGAGGGTGAGAAAAATGGCCGTGTTACCGGAAGTCTTAAAAAAGTCGGGGACGGACTCAAAAATACGGAAAAACTCATCAGTGCCGGATTATGATGATTACAGCTTTTCGCGGGGCGAACTGATAAAAAATATCCTTATTCCGTCGGGGATAATACTGTTTCTGGCAATCCTCTGCTACAACAATATATTTTTTGCAATCCTTTTGCTTCCGTATATCCCTTATCATCTTTCGGTCACCAGAAGCAAGCTGAAAGAGGGCAGAAAATGGAAGCTTAATATGCAGTTTCGGGACTGCATCAATTGTATAAGCAGCGCATTGGAGTCCGGGTATTCCATAGAAAATGCACTGAAGGAAGCGTACCTTGATATGAAGCTTTCCTACTCAGAGGAGGACCTTATCATGAAGGAGATGAAGGGTATTATCGCGGCAGTGGGGAACAACAGGACGGTAGAGGATATATTTCTTGATTTTTCTTTAAGGAGCGGAGTGGATGATATAAAAAGCTTCGCTGATATATTTGCCACGGCTAAAAGGACCGGAGGCAATCTGATACTTATCATAAAATCAACCGCGGATGTCATACATACGCGTGTTGAACTCAAAAGAGAACTGCGTACGGTCATTGCTTCAAAAAAATACGAAGCTGACATAATGAAACTTATCCCGTTCGGAATACTTATATATTTACGGGTGTTCTCGCCCGACATGGTGGCGGCACTTTACGGTAATCTTTTCGGGATAGTTTTTATGACTATAGTACTTGTGTTATATCTGCTGCTTTGCAGGATTTCCGACCATTTAGTAAAAATCGAAATGTAAGGAGGGACAAATGTTTTTATTGTTGGCAGTACCGATACTTATCATTGCGTTAGCCGCAGTCTGTTATAAGAAGGACGCTTCTTTTAAGGGACTTGAGAGTGACGAGCATCCTTTAAAAAGCCTGTATCCTCTTGCCTCTGTTATATACGACATTATAAAGAAGAATAAAAAAGAGGATATTTTCGGCAATACTGATGCATTAAGGGAGATATATGTGGATGAACGCCCGGAAAGTGCATTGAAGAAACAGGGATGTAAGTGTATAGCTTCGGCGCTGGCGGTATTGGGACTGACCTTTTTGGTATGCTTTCTTTATACCTTTTCGCGTGAAAGCATCTTGACGGACAATAATCGTCTGAAGAGAAATGAAGCCGGAAAGGGGGATGAGAAGTACAATCTGATCCTGAAGAGTGTTCTTACCGACGAACAGGACTTTACAGTCAGGGTCAGTGAACGTGAGCTTAAAGGTGAGGAACTTGAAAAGCTGAAAGCAGATGCACAGTATTATATAGATAAAATGATATTTGCTCAAAACGAGTCGGCGGAATGCGTGCGGGGGAAAATTAACCTTATAACTGAAATCCCGGGCACCTCGGTAAGAATAAATTGGACGGATGACAATTCCTGGTTTTTAAGTGTTGACGGTAAAGTAAAGAACAAAGACTATACCGAGCCTGTCCCGGCCACCCTGCACGCAGAACTGACTTATTTTGACGAAGTCTGGGATTACGATCGGGACATAATGATATATCCTCCTTTTGTGACGGAGGAGGACCTATTCCTGGAGGAACTGGATAAATCATTGGAGGATGCTGATATAGCGACCAGGACGGAAAACTATTTTGAGCTTCCTTTAAAGGTTGGGGACAAGGAACTGTCCTGGAACGAGGAGGAAGACAAAACCCCGGTGCTGTTTTTGGTGTTGGGGCTTATCGCCGCAGGGGCTGTGCTTCCGGCGATGAAGCAGGACATACATAAGAAACAGAAAAAACGTGTTGAACAGATGATGCAGGATTATCCTGACATCATAAGCAAATTTGTAATGCTGATAACGGCAGGCATGACCTGCAGGGGAGCCTGGAATAAGATCTGCTCGGATTATCAGAAAAAAAGGAAAAGAGACGAAGAAGGAAAAGGGAAAAAGCCGTCAGATAAAAGAACGGGTATGAGATTTGCATATGAAGAAATGCTTATATCCGACAGGGAGATGCAGCTGGGGATACCCGAGGTAAAGGTATATGAAAGATTCGGTACCAGATGCTCGGTACCCGCATATAACCGGTTGGGGACTCTGCTTGCGAGAAACATAAAAAGGGGAAGTTCGGGTATTATCGAGATACTTGAATCGGAATCAAAGGAAAGCTTTGCCGAGCGCAGGGAAAACGTCAGGAAAAAAGGCGAGGAAACAGGAACAAAGCTGCTGCTTCCCATGTTCGGGATGCTGATACTTGTCATTGCCATAGTGGTGGTACCTGCCTTCAGCTCTTTCTAAATACAGGAGGGAAAAATGTATAATAAACGTTTGGACAATGTTTTGATCGATATGAGACATGATAATAATAACAAAAATGAAAATAGGGATGATAACAGGTGTGTTAACAGCGGTGTTAACAGAGGTGTTAGTAGGGGAATGAGCCTCGCAAGCGACAACAGAGGTATAGGTGTGGTCGAAATTGTGTTGATACTCGTGGTCCTCGTGGCGCTCGTGATCATCTTTAAAGACAAGATAATCGAGATAATCAACAAGGCGTTTGAATCTATCACATCCGGCACGGATTCTCTGTGACGGGACAGTTTTAGGATTATGGACGGAAAAAGAACGGACGGGACGATCTGTGTCTTCTTAGCTCTGGTACTTATACTGATCCTTTCTCTTATACTTGTATTCCTTGAGGGAGCCAGAAGGGCTGCCTCTGCGTCTTATGCGCAAATGCTGCTTAAAACCTCGACCGAGTCTGTAATGGGGGATTACTTCGGACCGCTGCTTGAGGAATATCATATATTTGCACTTGATACCGGGTTTGGCAATAAAACACAGGATGTGGATGAACTGGAGAGACGGCTCGAAAAGTATATGGGGGAAAATGTCTGGGGTTTTAATGAGGTAAGCGTAAAAACATACGGGTTTCAGATGTTGATGGACAGATCGGGATACGAGTTTATCACGCAGGCAGTGGATTACGAAAAGTTCGGAGTGGCTGAAGATATCATCGAAGAGATATTTGACAGGATAAGGTCCTTAGGTGATCAGAAGACCATCACTAAGATCATGGAGCGGAAGATGGGTATCGAGGATGAACTCTCCGTTATAGATATGTATACGCTTGAACTGATGAAACTTATAGACGGTGTGAACCTAACGCTTGGGACCAAGGCTTCTTCACTTTTGGGATACAGTATAGAGGATAAATTTATCAAACGTTTTTTTGTCGGAAGCGTGAGTATGAGCAGCACGGGGATCAATAAGCCGTCGGTATATGAAAAAGTCGCGGGAAAATACCTTGATCCCGTATCACTGGTGACGGATTATGAGAAAAGCCTTAAAGAGCATAAAAAGAAGCTTGATGAATCCGAGGAAAGCAGGGCCAGACTTAAGGTTCTGGAGGATGAGGCTAAAAGCTGTAAGGAGCAGTATGACCTGAAGGAAGATGAGCTTGAGGCTGCCGAAGAAGAATTGGAAACCATATTGGAAAAAATAGCAGGTTATGAGGAAGAGATAAGAGAGGCTGAGGAATCGGGAGATAAAAAGAAGTCTAAAAGAGTTAAAAATAAGCGTACGCCCCAGATTGAACGCGAGAAAAGACAAGCTGATACTCTTAAAACTAAAATGGAACAGCTGAGCACAGAACTGCCCGAGCTGAAACAAAAAGCGGATGATGCTGAAAAGAAGGCGGATGAACTTAAGGGAAAGCTAAAGGAAATACTGGAACAACTGGAACTGCAGGCTGCGGAATGTAAAGGGAAAGCCGATCTACTGCTTGATCTGTACTCGGATACGTATGATAAATTACAGCAGGTCTGCGGAATTGTGGATGACGTGGGAAGAAAACAGGAGGCTGTAAGACCTCTGGTGGACGGATATGAAGAATTGTTAAAAACAGTCGATCCGATCTTAAGCAAGGATATGAAGGCGGGTCTTAAGGATTCGCTTGACTATATGAAGACATATGTGGGACGCGGGGACGGAAGGATAAAGATCACGGATTTTGCCGGGATCAAAAGGACTGCGGAATATGATATCGGCGTGTTAAATAAGGTGGATGCCATAGCCTTTGTATGGCCCGAGGATGACAGTGCGGCAAGCATCGCAGACAGGATAGAAAGGCTTAAAGGCACGGGGGATACCTTTAAAAGCTTCAGCTATTCGGGATTTTCGTTTGATTATTCGGAACTGAAGGAAAGCGTGATCGAGAATAAACTTATAGCGGAGTTTGAAAGCAATATAGCTGACGGTTATCTGAAACTTTTCTTAAAAAGCGGGACCGAAGTGTCGGAGAATCAGCTGATATCGGAGCTGCTTCCGAGCCTTTGGTATGAGCTGGAGGAAAGCGGTACGGAAGACGGCGGGAGTATCAATGAAACCCTTGAGGATAAAAGCGGGGGAGAATTGCTTGAAAGTGCCGATGAGGATTCGGGCCTTTCCGCGATAGCCGAGCTTTTTGAGAACGGACTTGAAGCCGGAAGCAGGAAGTTTTTGTCGGCAGCATATATGGTCCATCATTTTAAAAGCTTTGCAGATAAAAGCGTCAAGGGAGACACGGTACTTGAGTACGAACTTGAATATATACTTTCGGGATTTAAGACTGACAAAGCTAATCTGTCTGCGGCAGCTACAAAGATAATGCTGCTCCGTCTTGCACTCTGCACTATCTATACCATGAGCAACAGCAAGAAACGCGGTGAGGCCGGAGTATTGGCTGCGTCCATAGTAGGTTTTACCGGTCTGCCCTTTTTGATAACGATAGTAAAGTATCTGATACTTTTCCTATGGGCGGCGGCACAGGCTGTGATAGAGACTGCTGCCATAATGCGCGGCAAGAAGGTCCCCATCATACCGAATGATAAAAGCTTCTGCCTGACGCTTGCGGAACTTCCCGCATTTGCATCGCTGGTATCGGAAAAAGCGGATAATTTCAATGAATCGGAGATATATCTTGATTATGAGAATTATCTTCTGGTATTGCTGCTGCTCCAGGGACAGACGACGCAGGCTTCACGTGCGATGGATATAATCCAGGAAAACCTAAGATATAAATATGATGAGGATTTTCTGATAAGTAATGCTGTTACGGGATTTTCCTGTGATGCTGTATTTGAGGCACCGGCGGTATTTTCTAAGGCTCTGTCCGGTATATGGAGGGCGGACGGATATACAAAAGTCAAGGTCAGTGACAGCGTGGCATATCATTAGAAGGCTTGCTGCCGGATACGGCATCTGTTTTGACAGCTATATTATTCGTGTAAAGCAAAACTACTCTCAAAGATGAATCAACATGTCACAAAAGTCTGACCGGAAGGAGTTTTTAATGTCAAAGCAGATGCCGTATCCGGCAGAAAAACAGAGTATAAGCAGGAAAAAGACGGGAGCCTCGATCACAGTCGAGGCGGCCCTTGCATTCCCTATATTCTTTTTTGCCTGCATGGCTCTGTGTTATCTTTTTATATTTATCAAAACCCAGTATGTAATACAACGGGAAATGTATACTGCGGCCCGTGACCTCAGTGCATACGGAAGCCTGGTAGAACCTGTGGCGGAGCTCAGGAACAGTGTGCTTAGGGAAGCGGAGGATTCCCTGTACGGTAAGGATACCAGGAGAGCTGTAGCGGCGCGTGCGGTGGAGGCTGTGTCCGCACTCCTGCCGGAGACGAACGGGTTCAGTATTAAAAACTTTGTCTCGAATACTGCGGACAGTTTATTGATAGAAGCGTTCTTGTCTTCCAGATTCCCGGAAGAGGTCTTTAAATATATAGATGGCGGCAGTTCGGGACTTACATGTGACGGAAGCATCATGTTCGATATCGACAGATGCCTCGTCATGAAATGCAGCTATAAGTTCAGGGTGCCGTTGGTACTTTTTCCCGATATAACCATCCCGGTAGAGCACAGCATACGGTACAGATATTTTACCGGTACAAAGGTTGTATCTCTCTTAGAGGAGGTAAAGCCCGATGATGAGGAGCCGAAAGAGGAACAGGAGGAAGAGGAGAAAGTACTCATAACCGATACGGGATATTGTTATCACTATATCCATTCCTGTCCGGCGTTAAATGTCCGGCCGAAGAAGGTCTTCTTTTCCGCTGTGTCCGGACTGCGCAATGACGGAGGAGCAAAATATTATCCTTGTGAATTCTGTGTAAAAGGCAAGCCCGAACAGGATGAATGTTATATCACGCCTGACGGGGACAGATATCATTATGACGGTAAGTGCCAGGGACTGAAAAGGACGATACTCACCGTAGGCATATCGGAAGTCGGGAAACGAAGGGAATGCAAAAGATGTAAGAGTAAGAAAGGGACCGAGGATCTGTGATGCGTATAGTTCTTTATGTCATATTCGGCATTTATATTGCCGTACTGTCTTTGGAAGATCTGTTTAAAAAATCGGTTCCTGTAGCACTGCTTGCAGCGGGGGTATTATTTATCCCGGCAGGACTGCTCACCGAAGGAGCTGAATGCTTTTCGCCGGCAGATAATATATTAGGGGTCATACCCGGTGCTATGTTGCTTATCATATCATTTGTAAGCAGGGGACAGATAGGTGTCGGAGACGGGTGCCTGGTAATGATGCTCGGAGCTTCGCTTGGGATAGAGACAGTTATAAGGATACTTACTGCGGCGCTTTTACTGATAACGGTCTTTTCGGGAGTAATGCTCGTTATGCGGAAGCTTAAAAGAAAAAGTACGCTTCCTTTTATCCCGTTTCTGTTTGCAGGATATATTCTATCGTTTTTTTAAGATACGGGTAAAAGACTGGAAAAAGTATGATGAAGCAGAGCCGGAGCTGAGAGGTAGTTATGAGATACAGAGTTAAGGGTTCGTTTACGATAGAAGCTGTATTTATAATCCCGATCATCATATTCGGGATAGTGGGTCTGATATGGGCAGTGTTTTATCTGTATAATTCCGTAAAGGTAACAGCTGATGCAGACATGGCGGTATTTATGGCCGAAAAGGAGTACGCTTTGGACAGGATGCCGGACAGCCACGTGGAGAATGATATTGAACGGGAAATTAACGGGTATTTCGGAGCAGGAGTTGAGAGTGCATATGTTGAAAGGGACGGCAGAAGTATTACCGCAAGGATAGAAGTGGGACTCGATCTGCCTGAAGAAGGGATACTCGGAAGTATTGTGTCGGGGTTACGGAGTATAGAGCATGTAAGTGAAGCGGATATCCCGAACAAGACGGGGATAACAAGGATAGTTAAGGCTGCATCGGAGCTGATAAAGGATATACTCCCGGACAAAAAGGACGACGGCGGTAAAGGAAAATAAATATGAAAAGCATCTTTAAGGATAAAGACAAAAACAGTTTGATAATAACAGATGAAATTGAAGAGGGAGCCTACTTGGCAAGGACGGATTTCAGGGAAAAGATGGTTAGAAATAATCATATCAAAGGCCTGCTTGAATTCAGCGTGAATATCGTTGACCGTGAAAAGATATATGAGTATGATACCGCGGGCATGGTTACATTGGAGTATGTTTCCCTGCATGAGGAGCTGTCCTGCGACAGGATAAAGTCTATTCTTTTAGGGATAGCCGATATTGTCATACGAGGAGCAAAATATATGCTTGACGAAAAGGACTATATCATGGATCCGGCATATATTTTTTTTGATACAAAGGGGGATCCGCATCTTGCTTATCACACAGGATACGGGCAGCCTCTCCGCAAGCAGCTTGAGAATCTGTCCGAGTACCTGATGAACAGGATAGATTATCATGACCAGAAGGCGGTCCTGATGGTGTATACCATATATATGAGGAGCAGGGAGGAAGGCTTTGGAGTATATGAACTAAAGGAATATATCGAGTCCGGCGGTGATAAGATATCTGAACAGAGATCGAAAGCAGAAGATGATAATGAAGGCATCAGACCCGGTTCCGGACTACCGGCCTTTACAGATGAACCTTTCTTTGAAAAAAAGGGAGGCTTTAAACCGGTATACGAAGGCGGAAATGACAGTATTACAGAGCAATATTCCGGATCGGATAATACAGGTAAAGTAAAAACGACAGCGTATGATAAATATTTTAAATATCTGAAACCTGCACTCATGATCGTTCTTACTGTTATGTTGGTTTTAGTGGCATGGAAACTGGGATTGCTTGTGAAACCTGAAGGAAAAATTGATGTTTTAAAGGTGGGTGCGGTGGCTGCACTGGGCCTGGTCGCAGGATGGTATATCTGCAAAAAAATACCTGAGGGAAAGCTGACGGGCAGGACGGAAAAGGATATTCCTGAGAAGAGCCGGGTGTATGACGCCGGGTCAGATGAAGCGACTGAACTTCTTTCGGAGATTACAGGTACCGGGTATTCCAAGCCTGCCGACATAGTGCTTGTCTCGGATTCTTATCCGGATATAAATATCAGTTCCTTCCCGTTTTATATCGGGAAGGATGAGGTACATATGGATTATTGCCTCAATGCGACAGGTGTTTCACGGTACCACATGAAGGTAGACTGCATAGACGGGGATATCTATATTGCCGATTTGAACAGTACGAACGGTGTTTACCATAACGGTACCCGTATTTCTGTGAACAGACCCGTTAAAATCTGCAAAGGCGATCATATAAAAATAGGTCTGTGCGAATATGTGTATCATTAATTTTTTTGACAAACAGCGGTTTGATTTTTTTATGAAATTGTGGTATATTTTCATAAATCGGAAAACGAACTGTTTGGCAAAAGGAAAGGAGAAAGGCGATTGATATGGTAATTGTAAATATCTTTTGGGATGAAGAAGCAAAGGTCTGGGTTGCGGTCTGTGACAGTCTGGGTATAGCTTTGGAATCGGAATCTTATGATGAGCTCCTTCGTCGTGTTATCGAAGCCGCGCCGGAAATGGCAAAACTTAACAATGTGGAATGTTCTCAAATTGTATTTTCAACTCTCAACCGCCGGTATTTATTTGCCTGATGGCCGAATATGAAAAGAAAGTTCGAGAAATATTGTTACAAAACGGATGCCGCTTTCTACGTCACGGTAAAGGAGATCATGATATATGGATTAATCCGGATACAGGATTTCAGAGTACCGTCGATGGGAAAATCAAGTCCAGATATACTGCAAACGCGGTAATGAAACAATTAGGAATAAATTACAGGTTTTGATATATTAAAGCTGTACCAGAAAAAGGTATAGCTTTTTCTTTATGAGTAAAGGGAAATACTTGCACAAAAAATCGGCTTATAGTATAATTAAGAGTGGAGTATTTTTTGAATATGCTTTTAGAGGGAAATGAAAGGCAGGGTTTACATGAAGGTAAATATTTATTATGGCGGCAGGGGACTGATAGGGGATCCCACGCTGTATGTCATAAATAAGATACAGGAAGTGCTGACGGAACTCCGTGTAAATGTGGGCAGATACAATCTGCATGAGCAGAAAAACGGAATATCCATGCTGCCCAATACATTTAAGGATGCCGATGCGGTCATATTGGCTGTAAATGTGGAGTGGTGCGGTATAGGCGGCCTGATGCAGACTTTCCTTGATTCATGCTGGCTCTATGCCGACAAAAAGAAGCTTAAATCCTTATATATGTTCCCCGTGATAGTTGCTACCACCAAAGGCGAGAGGCGTGCTCTGGAGGATGTGGCAGATGCATGGGAGACCTTGGGCGGAATGGTATGCGACGGGATATGCACTTATGTTGCGGACCATATCGAGTTTGAGACAAATAAAACATATGCTTCAATTATAGAGAAAAAAGCTGAAGAGATATACAAGATAGTAAGCCACAAACAGGCACTTCTTCCCAACAGCGTCAATGCCTGCCATACAGAGATTCCTTCTGCGGGTATTGAGCTTACACCGCAGGAGAGTGAACAGCTTTCGGAGTATGTGGCAGACGATACATTTGTTAAGAAACAGAAGGAAGATGTGGAGAAGCTGTCACAGATATATAAGTCGATATTAGGGCAGTATTCGGACGACGCCAATGAGAATATCCTTAAGAGCTTTGAGAAGGCATTTAAGGCTCCGGAGGATAAGATCAAGGCTGTCTGCTGTATAAAAATGAGTGATACCGATAAGACCATCGTTCTGGACTTCGGCCCTGACAAGGTTAAGGTATACTACGGAGAGGCTGAGAATCCGGATATGACCGCTACCACCACGAAGGACATGGTAAACAGGATCATATCGGGAAAGACCACCTTCCAGGGAGCTTTTATGTCGGGATTTATCACGGCTAAGGGACGGCTGGACCTTATACGTATGTTTGACCGGATTTTTGTGTTTTAAAAGTCCCCACTTGTTTTTTATCAGACATTAATTTATAATAGATTGATAATACTGATTTCGGATTTTGATATTAAGAGGACTTAAATGAGCTATTTAGCTTTATACAGAAAATACAGACCGCAGAGCTTCGAAGAGGTAAGAGGTCAAGACCATATAGTTACGACCTTAAAGAACCAGATGAAGACCGGAAGGATCGGTCACGCTTACCTTTTCTGCGGTACAAGAGGTACCGGTAAGACATCGGTGGCAAAGCTTTTTGCCAAGGCAGTCAACTGCGAGTATCCCGTGGACGGAAGCCCGTGCGGAAAATGCAGCGTCTGCAGAAGCATTGATCAAGGCGTATCGATGAATGTTACGGAGCTTGATGCGGCATCAAACAACAGTGTTGAAAATATCAGGGATATCATAGAAAACGTCAAGTATTCTCCGACGGAAGGAAAGTATAAGGTATTCATCATTGATGAGGTACATATGCTTTCGACCAGTGCTTTTAACGCGTTGCTGAAAACCCTGGAGGAACCGCCGGAATATGTAATATTCATACTGGCCACGACTGAAGTGCATAAGATCCCGATCACGATACTTTCGAGATGCCAGAGATATGATTTTAAGAGGATAACAACGGATACCATAGCGGCATGTCTTGCAGATCTTATGAGGTCCGAAGGTATAGAAGCAGAGGAAAAGGCATTAAAGTATATCGCAAGGGTCGGAGACGGATCAATGCGTGATGCACAGAGCCTGCTTGACCAGTGTATAGCCTTTTATATCGGGCAGGAGCTCACATACGATAAAGTACTTGAAGTGCTCGGCTCGGTGGATGTTGAAGTATTTGCAAAACTGCTGAGGTACATCAAAGCAGGTTCTGCTGACGGCTGTATGACAATCTTAGACGAGGTACTGGCCACGGGCAGGGAGCTCACACAGTTTGTTGCGGATTTTGCGGGATATCTGAGAAACCTGCTGCTGGCGCAGTCGGTGGACGATCCGTATGAGGTTCTGGAGTTTTCGAAGGAAAACATGGAGCTGATAATCCATGAGGCAAACATCGTAGACGGTGAGACGCTTATCCGTTATATCAGCATCATGTCGGAATTGCTCAACAGGATCAGATATGCTTCGCAGAAGAGGCTGCTCATAGAGGTAGAACTGATAAAGCTGGTGCGTCCCCAGATGCAGACGGATTACAGTGCGCTTCTTGACAGAGTACGTGTGCTTGAAGAAAAGCTTGAAAACGGTGATTTCGTAAGCACAGCATCTTCAGGACATGAAGCAAAATCAGATACACCTGAGGAAGCGGATAATGACGGAGTAAGTCTTGAAGAACTTGCCAAAGCACTTCCGGAGGATATAGTGCAGGTGATAAACAGCTGGTCACAGATAACAGGCCGTATGAACGGCATAGATAAGCTGTCAGGGACGATGCTTGCGACAGCTGTACCGGTCGAGGAAAACGGAAAGCTTCATATAGTTTTTAAAAACGATCTGGATGTTAAGACCATGCAGTTTAAAAATGAGATGAACGGCACCGTGCAGCCGACACGTATAGATATCTTAAAGAACGAGATTGCGAAAGCCACCGGTAAAAACATGGATATCACGGTCGGATATGATGACGGAAGCAGGGATCTGAAGAAAAAGGATTTAAGAAAGGTTGTTAAGCTTGCCATAAGGCAGGTTGACTAGTATATAATTGATCAGAATATAAAGGAGGACTTACAAATGGGTAAGAAAGGCGGTTTCGGCGGAGGTATCCCCGGAAACATGAACAATCTGATGAAGCAGGCTCAGCGTATGCAGCGCCAGATGGAGGAGAAGCAGAAGGAGCTTGAGAATAAGGAATGGGAGGCTTCTGCAGGCGGCGGAGCTGTTACCGTAAAGGTATCAGGCAAGAAGGAGCTTACAGCTGTCACACTTTCACCAGAGGTAGTTGATCCCGATGATATCGAGATGCTTCAGGATCTTATCATTGCAGCTGCAAATGAAGCATTAAAGAAGATGGAAGAGGAGCAGGAAGGCATGATGAACTCTGTAGCAGGCGGCCTCGGCTCTACACTCGGCGGCTTCGGATTCTGATCGGGAACTTAACATGGAATACTACAGTGAAAAAATCAGCAGGCTGATATCGGAACTCGGCTCGCTCCCGGGCATCGGGACAAAATCGGCACAGCGGCTTGCCTTTCACATACTTGACCTGCCTAAGGAAAAGGTGGAGAGGCTTACGGGGACCATCCTCGAAGCCAAGGCCGGTGTTAAATACTGCTCGAAATGTTTTTGCCTTACTGACAGGGATATCTGTCCGATATGCTCCAATCCCAACCGTGACCCTAAGACCGTCATGGTGGTGGAGACCACAAGGGATATGGCAGCATATGAGAGGATAGGAAAATACAATGGTTTATACCATGTACTTAACGGGGTCATTTCTCCGATGCTGGGCATAGGACCGCAGGATATCAAGATAAGAGAACTGATACTGCGGCTTCAGCAGGATGAGATCGAGGAAGTGGTAATAGCTACCAATTCGAGCGTTGAAGGCGAAGCTACGGCGATGTATATCAGTAAGCTTATAAAGCCGGCAGGCATCAAGGTGAGCAGGATAGCAAACGGTATTCCTGTAGGAGGGGACCTTGAGTATATTGATGAGGTAACATTGTTGCGTGCTCTTGAAGGACGTATTGCTTTATAATACAATGTAAAAATTGTTTTTGGAGAAGAAAAATGGAAGAAGGTAACATTTTAAGTAAAGGTGTATATATCCTTTATGAGATTAAGGAAGATCTTGAGAGAAATGATGAATTAAAAGAAAAGGAAGCCAAGCTTGCCGAAGAGGAAAAGAGATTCTCAAAACAGCTTGATACTGCAAAAAAGGCTGAGGCTTCCGAGATAAACTCTACTATCTCAAAAAGAAGAAGCGAGATAGAGGCATCTTTTGATTCACAGCTGAATAAGGTCCGTACAAGCATGAAGAAGGAACAGTCAAGACGTGCGAGTGCGAAGAATACCGGCGTAACAAAAAGAATTGAAGACGAGACACAGGACTTGCGTGAGGAGATAAGAGTCAATAAGGCCAATATCAAATCTCTTTTCTCAAAAAATGATATTCCGTCTATTTTTGAGTCGAAATTCTTTTTGTCTCTGTTTATACCGAATGGTCTTGGTGAATATGGTATTATCCTGCTTACGGTTTTGGTATTGCTTTCCCTTCCACTTTTGGTATTTTGGCTTGCATTTCCGAAGGAGGCAAGCGGCTGGTGGCTTTTACCTTTGTATCTTATAGTAGTATGCCTGGTCGCTTTGGCATATTACTTCCTCAGAAAGAACGTATTAAAGAAGTACAGAAAAGACTTCAAAGATATCCAGGTATATAAGAGAAAGATCGCAAGCCTTAAAAGAAGGATTTCCAAGAAGGAACAGAACATCAGACAGGATTCCGACGAGAGCGGTTACGAGCTTGAGAAATTCGATACCAAGATCAATGAGCTTCAGAAGCAGATCGATACCATCGTAGAAGAAAAGCAGGATGCTATCACACAGTTTGAGAATAAAACAAAGAAGGATATCGCGACAGAGATCCATACCAGATATTTCGAAGAGATAGAAGAGGATCAGAAGGCGTTAGAGAAGACCTTCGAAGAAAAGCATGTCGTTGAAGCAGAACTCAGCGATATCACAGTTAAGATATCAAAGAATTACGAGGCATATCTCGGCAAGGAAGTACTTTCGGTTTCAGTTATCGAATCCCTTATAGATATAATCAATGACGGCGGAGCCGAAACGGTAGGAGATGCATTGGAGCAGTACAAGAAGACTGTGGATAAGAGCATCCAGCCCATATAATTTCAAGTAAACAGCAGGTGGACTACTTTGGACAGGTACAGGACAACGGAAGAAAAAAACGAATACGGACAAAAACAGGGTGATAAAAGCTGGCATTTAGGTATTATCATCCTTATAGCTGTATGTATACTCGGAAGTATAGCTATTCTTCTGTATAAGACTATAAAAGAGAATAAGGTATATACCGCTTTTGAGGTCGTGTCCACCTCTGAGGTATTAAGCCAGAATAAATATGCCAGATACGGTACGGGATATATTAAGTACAATACCGACGGTGCCGAAGCATACCGTGACGGAAGGACGATCTGGAATATCAGTTTTAATATGAAGAAACCTATCGTGGATGTCTGCGGAGATTACTGTGCATTTGCCGATAAGGGAATGCAGACCGTAGTCATAACGGACGGACAGGGTGGCAACTATCATATCAATATCCCTGAGAAGATCGTGGATATTTCCGTGGCCGGCCAGGGTGTTGTAGCTGTATGGACGGATTCGCTGTCGGTCGACCATATATATGTATATGATATCAACGGTGTACTTCTGCTCGATATTGAGACAAGTATAGCAGCCGACGGATTCCCTCTTTCGGTTGATCTGTCGGAAGACGGCAAAAAACTTGTTACTTCTTATATGAAGATAGGCGACGAGCTTACATCATGGGTTACATTTTATAATTTCGGCAATGTAGGCCAGAACTTTGCAGGACGTGTGGTAGGCAGCTATTCATATCCCGGGAAGATCATCCCCGAGGTCAAATTTGTGACTAACGACAGGGTATGCGCGTTCGGAGAGGACAGATGCATACTTTTCAGGATGAAGGAAACACCTTCCGAGCTTGCTACTCAGGAAACGGTACGTCTTTCGGCAGTATGCAGCGAT